>JGI24158J21664_10014724_pt1 | contig 10245 bp, 4 predicted proteins | sample Ectturendosymbi3_FD_21664 | JGI IMG/M metagenome (IMG submission 21664) | reverse complement strand
AAGATAACTTTACATTACAGTGTTTACATGCGCACATCAGGTGAGAAAGTACGCATATCGGATGAAGCAGAACGTGTTCAATCGGTTTCATATTCTCGTATAAGATCATTGTCAGGGTTACATACAGTGGTGTGTCTAAGGGAAGGCAAGCGAGGCACTTGCCTCGGGCCCCCCTTTGCAACTGTAATGTGTCAAGCAGCCTACCTTGCTTTCAAAGTGGCCCAGCAGCAACTGTAATGTATAAGTAGGCTACTTTACTTTCAAAGGGCCCCCAACAGCAGTTCTAATGTCTACATACCTTGCTTTCAAAGGGGCCCAAATACATAAGCACTTTTCTTTCAAAGGGCCCCCTAACTTCACTGATTTCTAGTGCTTGATTTTTCAATTTGGGGTATCAAAGCTTTCTCTGGGGGCTAAGGTGGTGACGGGACTGAATTTTGGCCCCCCTGTGACAGCGTGGGCCCCCAATTGGGGGTATGGAGTGTGGCTGATACGACTCTGAGCCTAAACCCTACAAACTTAATGCATGTCAAACACACGTTTGGATCGGATTTGATTACATGACCAATTTCGCAAAATCAAAGCTTACTTAGAGCAAGCCGTGCTTTCTCAACGCGCCCTAACAATGACATAGCCAGTTTTGAATTGGTTTTCTGAATGAAGCACAATATTGTACTAGGTTGAAAGGGCTATATTGAACAAGTCAACTATTTTGATGAACTACTTCATACCAAATAGGATGGCAGTGACATGCAGAGATACGTGAAATGACTTTACCGTGCAGCAACAAAATAATTCAGTTTTGTGCCAGTTGTGGAATAAATAGAGTCTGTACTAAACGTTTACACCGTTACCTATAACAACGCATATCGAAGTGCAACTGCGACGCAAAAAGCAGAATTCTGTAGTACATTCCCAGGAATGCAACTGTTCGCCAACATAAGCTAGTTATTGTGTGGTGTCATTTATTACCGTGATTAGAGACAATTTGTATATTTGCATTCAACGATGTGCATCTTCATCTAACTTTTTTGTTCGCTCACTCCACATGCCTGATGCTTGTCAGTCTTCATTTTTCTTCCACTATACAACGCTGCTATATCACGATGAGCGCATGTAGCACACTTGCTGGTGCCAGTAGCGGATTAAGGGGGGGGCTGCCTGGGCCCCCAATTTAGTTTTTATATACATATACAGACAGGCCCCTGTAAGTTTCAGTCAGGGGCTTCATTCAACCTTAGTCCGCCACTGGCTGGTGCGTTGTTTAATGTTTGTTCTTCTGCATTCCCTGCGCGTACCAACACCTACCCCGTGATAAGCTATGACTGAGCATTTTTCTATTCTCCCTACGAGATGGATCATCATACTGAGCCAAACACGTTATTAAACTCATTTTGACTACAGGTAGCCCAATCGCAGAGTTGTTTGTTTTTCTCGGAATCTTGCCTGCTACTGTACTTCTGATAAGGAATGCTCCATATTCAAATATAAGTACGCCAAGGCAAATGTCAATCTCACTATCGACAATGCACGGCTCCAAACCTTTTTACATCCAACGTCTGTTGCTGAATTAGCGGAGGTTCATTGATAACGCAGTTTTTTTTGTAGCATCTAACGCAATCAGAATTATTTTCAGGCTACAAGATTCATCTTCAAGCGAAATCAATGAGATTTCGCAAACTATTCGAGTTAGTTCTAATTTGTGCGTTACAGGGTCGTCAAAAACGCGGACCAGCAGTCAGTTCTGTGATACTTTTATTACGGTAAGCTTGTGTTCGGAATAAGTTCTTGCCATACAAAATCCAAGCAAGCAGCTATGCGCTAACCAGTGTCGAAACCAAAAAGAATGCAATGACCAGGTCCGATGAGAAAAGCCAAGATACAGAAAACACGAGAAAATATCCAACGTCCCGAAATAATACAAAAATAGTTTCGGGTCGAGTAAACAAGAGAAAGAAAAGAAAATAAATAAAAACAGGGCGGGGAGAAACAAGAAAGAAGCTGCATTTCAACAAGACTTTTAGTTTCGAGCACGTACGAGAGTAACGAACACCACAAGAGGTAACACAATTTGGACATGTCTTTCTTCAGAAATTCCGGTTAAACATGCGCCAGCGAGATGCTTTTTTAATTCGTGAGGCAGGCAAGTCTTCTTCAGCATCGTACAACATGTGTGAAAATCGTTTGCACAAGCTCACAGCACAAAGCAGAGTAAGCATGCTGAACACAAAATCAGGGTAAGCGCGCTACGTTACGTCGTAAAGCGTTCCTCGTACTTGTGCCGTAATTTGCCGCGCGAGGGTCAAAACACAGCTCGTCACGAACATTGCTGAGCTTCTTTGGCTTGCTACAAAACCTGCATATGCGCAAGCTGGATCGAGTAACCTATGCGAAAGGTAGCGCAGCTGCACCATGAGCACTCACTGCAGCTGAGCGACGTCAGCAATATCAGTCACGAGACACGAAAAATGAATCCAACAAGCAGCAACTTCACTTCATTTGCCGCGCTCCATCTCGATTTCACAAGTACGACTTAATCAGCACAGCAGGCAGCTGTTCTTCACCGTACCCAATACCATGTAGGCAACACGAGGAGCACAGTACTAAGTCGTTAAATGTTAACTGACGACAAGAGTGAGCACGGACGTCTAGTCACCCGGAAAATGCATTGCTTTGACGCAGATTTTTTTGTTCGTGAAAAACGCTACAGCGTAAGGATTAACAATTAATTTTTATCTGACTATTTTCACACAGAAATCAGCTGTGTAAAGTTTACTTTGCATCTTTTCTAGGTAATACAAGGGTACCTACTCATGTTTTTATAACTACATTGTTTTTTATTTCTCTATAAATATCACTACTTCCAAATTTTTTCCAGCATTCAAGGAAGCTGTAGACGTTATAAACTGACGGTTGTTTGATAACATTTCTAGCTCCAGCCATAAACAACCAATCTAGCTATAAACGTGAGGGCCGCTTGGAAAGCGTGTAATTTTATGACTTTGTCGAATGCTTGGATGTTGCAGCGTCCAATGCAACCATACAGGTGATTCTAGCAAACGGTAGGTTTTTAAAGGAAGTTTGAACAAATCACCGATAGTGTTTAGGGAGGCATGCGTCGCAATGAGAATTTTTCCAAATGGCCGAAGCTATTCGATCGAAGAGGCCTTGCAAGTTGAATTAACAAAGCGACTATCCTCGACCAGGGAAAGTCTGTTCGTAACCGTCCTTCTCACCTGGGGACGCGAGCAATGCGAGTGAAAAGCAAAAGTGCGACAAATGCGAACATGAGCCACATCTCCTCGCTCGCACCGCAACAGCCTGCCCTGCAGCGGTCAGCCTGCGATGTTATCGGAGACATGGAACACTTCACGGTTATGCAAGCGCAGCGGACAGCGTTAAGTCTTTTGTTGTTTCATAGACGGCGCTCAAAGTTTGAACTCTTCCATGTTTGATTCGGGCTTGAAGGCAAATTGCTTTGATTCGGGATCGACCTGTCAAAACAAAAACGGGTACAATTATTTCGCTTTGATGCGTTCGTTTCACAGTCACATGCACGCTAAGCGGTTAGCAACACGCTGACTGTGGCCGGTAACATTTTCTGGCCGGTCACCACAAACGTTCTTGAGCGCAGACAACGGAAACATACGGTAAGCTGGAGTGGGCACACTGAGTGGAAACAACATGCGCTGCTTTTGCTACAATTTCACAGAAGCCATTATTGCCCATAGGCGTTTATGCTTCTTAATGCTTCTGATAACATCAATGAGATCTCCCCTCACGTTCGCTGTACCCACGAGCTTTACAACGCTACATAGAAATCCTCGCGGTTGCGAATTATCTGTTAACATTTCAGGGACAACGGTATGGCTGTGTTAACTTAATGATGCTGCGCTCTGTCCCAGAGGCAACAGCACGCAGAATACGATCCACTTTTTCTAACATCGGGTCGTTACGTGCTTCGTTACGTTTTTAAGCGTTAATTCATTCACTAAATGGAATCCGCGCCTAGCCGGAGTATGACATCTGTCTCTAACCAATGGCAGTCGATACTGACCATCTATCTCAAAATGCGTTACCGCTAGTCGAAGGCAGTAAGTGAAGTTGTCTTACGCCCTTTTGACTGCAAGGCGACAAAACAGTACATTGGTTCCTGTATGACATCACGAGCAGCTGTCATGTGAGAGCAGCTGTCATGTGAGAGTAACGCGTTTTGAATGATGTTTATACTTAACATTACCTTCCTCTGAGTGCGACAGTTGTCAATTTGCACGTGACCAAAAATGTTGCTGCTTTAATATCAAACTCAGCTTCCTTCATTTTTAAATCTTGATTTGAGTAAAGAATGTAGAAAAAACACCTTAACTAATAAAGCTTTCTGGCAGGTTTGAGTAAAAATAACCTTGGTAAAATCCGCTCAAACTCTTAAATTGATGAATCTACAAACAGGGTGTATTGGTGCACATTCTATTTTTGTCAACAGCCGACTATAGAAGCATGCAATAGCTTTAATGTTGGTGCTTACTTACTACTTTACAACTGCTGCGTTAAGTGCATGATGATAAATATTCCTTAACCTTAGTGGCTTGGATACAAAGGGTAGCAGTTTCGAAGGCGACAGTTTATGAAAAATCAGATCGCGGTTCATCTGCGGTGAACGTCGCGCAAGCGTTACGTAACTCGTTTGACAATGCATGCTTTTTCGAAACCCTGCAATGCATCAAGCATGCTAAGACATCGGAATAAACCCACTATAGCTTTACTCACATCTGGTGCAATATGTTCATCTTCGTCTTCAGCACCGAAGTAATTCTCAATCAGATCATATGCTTTCCGATAAACGTCGTTATTTTCATGGCTTTGCAAATTTTCTATTTTATCCAAGCCTTAAAAGATGAAAATCACAATTGTATGTAAAGGTGTAACGACACTGAGACACGACCACCGCGAAGATGGGCTGAAACTAAAGTGCGTTCGACAGTATGTAAACAGTAAGATCTCATTCTATGTTAACATTTCGCATTAAAATACCCTCTTGGAAGGGTATGGTCACTATGACAACAAAACAGGTTTGGCCGGGCATCGGTTGCTGAGCTATCCGCACAAACACAAAAGCGCCAATCAAGAGCAGACAGAAACAGCTGAAATTTACTATCCCCAACCTCAACCTTTTCATAAAAGCAGTTCTTTATCCAACGCACACGTTTAACGCGACCACCAGCTGTAGTAGCAACGCGATGGCCCATAGTACCAATTGAGTCTAGCAACCGCTTTCACCTGAACACGTAAGAAGTAAAACGTTTTTTAAGGATTTTAGTCAAAAATAGCTGCACCGAGTGACGCATAACGCCCTAGATCATTAAAAAACACTTGCATAAATCTCAAAACTACAAGATTTAACAACCTAGGCGTTATTGTAGGTTTCAACTGTTAGTGGGTGCACACCGCAGCCAGCTACGATAAAAATCCACCACCTTAATTAAGCTTTCTTCAGAAACAACCCAGGCGATGTTGAAGGCCCACCAGCGGCCTTGACTGAAAAAATACACAAACAAAAAAATAACAGGCATTATTGTCCTTAAATCTGCTTTATTGACTAAACTTTCTTGTGCAATTGTCGACACATCTGCATATTTTGCTAACAAATCTTTCGGGGCGGACAAGAGTTTAAGAATTTGCGAAGCGAGAGCAGACACGGTATTTGCTTTTGGCAGGTCTAACGCCCATGGTCGTTAAAAGTAATTTTGTCTACTGAATCTACAAATGCTTTATCTCACTGTCGCTATCAGTTTTTGTGATGAGGTTACTAAACACGGAAAAAGTTACTAAACACAAAAAAAACTTTTCTATTTGAATGGCATGCCCTAAGTAGGCTACCGGACATAAGAAGCATTGGGGTTGGGAACCGGGGTCATTTAAACTTTTCTGTTCGCTGTGCAGAGGATAAAGATGCTTGGGTTAATCCTTTAATGTTGCAGAAACTAAATAATTCGATTGCTTTTTTATGGTATGGAAAAATCCAGGAATGTAGTCCACAATGGTTACTGCAATGTTGTTACATCAAATTAGAGATATTGCATCACCAGCGGTGCGAATATGCGTAAGACCAGTTCGTACTACAGTACCTGTAAGTACAAAGGTCCCAAAAATATACAGCCAGTGATTATCCAATTCCCGGCCGAATGTGGCCTTCGTATTTGGATTTATGGGCCCGCGAAACCTTGCCGAAATCACGCTTACTTAGGAAAAAGGTAGTTCTACTTTTTGTGAGCGAATGCACAGGATTTTTTCGATGCGGCATCACAGCGGTGCAGTGAGAAAGACAATTACTTGACCATCAGACGTATCTGATATTTTCAGTTTGGTGAAACAGAGCAACAGCAAGTGCTTTGTTACAGTCAAAACTCGACTCGGTACAGGCAGTTTGATGGAAGCAAGTGCTCCATTTGCCTCACTGAGCGAAGTTCTCGTGTTAAGGTGCTAGTTTGTTTATTGGTAATATAAAACCCATTGTTTTTTTGTAACTAATGATACATTTGTACTACGTGCTTTCTGTTACATGGTTTCCTCGCAAACAATGCTGGAAAATTTAACAGAACTCAACAACCTGGGAAAATTGCATCATGCCATCCGCCCAATCAAGCTACAGTGCATAACCGGTCCCGAGAGTTGAAGTGTTTCGCAAAACCAGTGTAGTGAGTTCGTGGCCAATTTTTTGCGAATTCCAAAATAAACTCCTAGCTCTGCGAGCTGAAGCTTTCATTTCAAGTAATATCAGCCTTAAACTTTTATGCAACAATCGTCTGCTTGTAAGCAGGCATTGACGTTGGGTTGAAGCTCTTTGAGGCGAAGTAGATTGGCTCGTAGATTACAGCGTCGTGTGTCGATCAAACCGTTCGCACGCCAAGAATAAAGCTTGTCCGTGGGATATTTTCTCCGTCCCAGCCCATGGCAAATTCTGACTGTCCCATCCTGTGAGATTCCCACAAAAGTGGTAATACGAAGAAAATTATATCACATGCATGTATGGTGTCTAGCCTCTACACAGCCGTGGCTGGCTATGGGCCTCATTTTGAAGCCCGAACCCGGCCCGAGACCAACAGTTATTTGTGAAGCCCGATTTAGGCCCTAAAGCCAAATTTACCAACTGAGTCAAGATATGCACAACTGCGGGGTTTTGGTGGCGTAGCAAAGTAAACATGACCACATAATTCACAATTGATATTTTTTATTGAACATTAAATCAACTCAATTGCTTCAGCAGTAACAGGGACAAAAGTATTCATTGTTGCGAAAAAAATTTGTATGTAGGCCCGAAACATTGACAAATTTAAGCCCGAACCCGGTCGACCCGAAAAGCCCGGTCCGACTTACAACTCTATGCTAACGAACCCTAAACCCCCATATTAGGGAGGCCAATGATAACCAGGTGACCATTTTTCTCAGTGTCATTAAGAAGGGCCCAACAATCTTACTTTTAGGGGCTCACATCATGAAGCCACGACACTGAACGTCTATGTCTAATATTTACTGAGCTGTGAGCACATAATTATGGTATTCGACTTCAAAAATTCGTGCTACATGACACTAAAATTACTTACGATGGGATATGGGACAAACTTCAAAGTCCACTGCCTATCCCACGGGACATCCCAAACAGTGGTGTATGAGGCTGGGGTGCGGGGGGTGCAAGCGCACCCCCAAAAGTTTTGATTTGTCGAAAATGCGGGCAAAATCCCTGTAAATTTGGGCATATTCCCTGAAAATCTCGGCAAAATCCTTGAAAATCCGGGCAAAATTCTTGAGTATCTAGACAAAATCGATGAAAATCCGGGCGAAAATGGTGTCCCAACGTTGTTTGACTTCAAAAAATGGCGCTCAGCGTTTGCAGAAAAACACCATGATCCCAAAACCCATAGATAAAAGTATAAAAGGGGTTTTAGCACAGAAGTCAGTGCACGTAACCTAATCCTTTAATGCCCAACCTCGAAGCATTACGCACTACGTAGGCAGAGTATATCTGCTTTTATACATTGCAATTATTTAACGGTGAAATAATTTTTGAAAAACCTACTCAACCTCATTGGCAGAGAGAAATTCTGGCTGACTGCCTGTTATTGGAATGGTTGCTCAAAGCCTCGGTAGGTTTATGTGAAAAAAGGGGGGTTTCAGCCATTTAATCCCGGTAAATAAGCAAATTACATTTTTTGTGCTGACATTGGCACACAGACTACATCTAATGCACATTTCATTGTATAAGGCATTCAGGCCTGTATGTACTGAATGAGTACTGGGTGTTAATGGTACACAACATTTTTATTTGGAAACCAAAAGGTTAGTTAGTCTAAGCATATACATCTGTCACGTGCATACACACTACGAAACCATTACTTTAACTAACAGAAGGTTACTTGCGGAAGCGACTAGGCGAGTCAACAAAGACTGTTAAATTGGGTTTAGTTTCTGTTGTATCAAAAGTACCACGGATTATTTAAATAAAAGTCACTATCTATATATGCACGATGCAGTAAACTTGCAGAGCAGACGCTGAAGTAGTGATAGAGCAACACATGCCTACAGAACCACTGACCGTGCAACAACTTTGCATTGTGCATTCAGTCTCTTCATGCTTACACAATTATCAGGTTCTTTACGCTCCTGACAATGTATGGTTGCTATCGCCATCAAAATGTGTTTGATCTCCTCGCACGCACACACAACGAAATAAAAAAAACACCTGAACACATTGATTTTTAAGGTGTTTTGAGAGGCCCATAAAATAAAATAGTTGCGGTCTCTCAAAACGTCTTTGCGGTCAGCAAAGTTAAACGTTTGAAAAACCCCGACCACACGTACAGATGGCGCTAGCAAGCTATCTTTGATACTAGTCAGTAGTCACCGCTCAATGGCGCAAACGAACCAAGTTGCAATGTTGCATGTGAGAGCGGGAGGCTTTCAAGGACCCCAAGGGTGACATGGACAGCAGACCTCCCCACTCCGAAGCTGCTGGCAGTTGAGAGGGAACAGTTGGTCAGTAAAAATAAGTAAAAGTCTATTGCTCGGAGTGTATGGTTTTATACGCGTTATGCGTTTATGCGATAAAAACAAAATGTGGATACATGCAAAGTTATGCGGCCGAAAAAAAACAGCCTAACGATTCCACGCAAAAACGATTGCAGTTCTCGCGTATTTTGTAAATATTGTGTAATAACATGAGATGGGACTGCGCCACAACAGTCGTGGATTAGTACAGCGTTGCAACGTGTGACACACAAATGAACACTTAGGACGAAGCCAGCAAATCGCTAATGCGGGACATGGATTTGCGTGATGACTCACGCATGGAAATGGAAAATCGTATACGGTTAGGTTGACGCACGATTTGCAATGTTCACAACGCAGTTGGAAATCACAGATAACCCAGTGTATCACACGAAAGAAACCCTCATGCAAAAATATGTCGAATCTGTAGCGAATACAACAGCAGTTATACAAGTGATGACAACACGGTTTCAACCGTGTTGTGGAGTACAATCCACTTTAATGCATGGTTACTACACACATTTAGAAAATTAGACTTTTAATGAAAATTATATTTTTCCTAGAATTAGAAGTACTAGAGCAACACCACATTTCTTGACTAAAAACATTTGCCGAATAAAAACATATCCTCAAAACAAAAAGTTAAAAATCCATGACTTGCAAAGAATACCAGAGGCTGCTTCCCTGTTGTACTTCGCTTTTGTTTTGCTGATATCATAACAGATGATTGTGTTCAGAACAGTTCACAACAGAACAGTTCTATGAGAATTTAATTCCTTTTGCTGACAGATGAACGCTTTCGATTTGTACATGTCGACTATCAATAAATGTCACTGCGTGCTTACACGATAAATTCTTCCAAGGGTTCGGCGTTTGGCCGACGCATGACCCATTTTGTGTGTTAATCATATATCAATGTCTGTTTTTGAATAAATCATATTTCACTTTTCTAATTACGAGGAGTTAGGTGAATACACGGATGAAACTTACGAGTTTCAGTACGCACTAATTTAGGTAATTGAGTTTCTGCTTTTTTATGTTTGGTAAAAATCAGCGACCGGCTGCCCACCACAACTTGGTTTCTTGAATGGCGTATAGGACACGATAGGCAGGTACTAATTCTAAATTTTGAAAGTGATTTTTTCCCTCAAATGAAATTATCTTCTCTCCTGACACTTCGGCTTGTCCGCACATGGAGATCAG
>JGI24158J21664_10014723_pt1 | contig 10246 bp, 9 predicted proteins | sample Ectturendosymbi3_FD_21664 | JGI IMG/M metagenome (IMG submission 21664) | reverse complement strand
TCATTCAGCCCAAGTGAATGTTTTTGCGAAAGAAATACACTTTTGCAATGTGTACCTTATCTGGCTGTTTAGACCAAAACCCTCTTCCTATTCACTTTTATACCGTTTGTTTATCAACACATGTCGTTTGCAAGAACTCACACTGCGGCTTTAGTTTTAACAAGTGTTTTGGAAAGATTAGTTTGTATTGGAAAGATTAGTTTGGCTTATAACAATATTTCGTTTTAAGCATTTTAAGATTTGTATAGGCGATACACCCAGCACTTAAAACCTTTTATGGTGCTTGTAGCAAGCACAAACGATTTTAAGATTACTTAGGAATTGTTTACTTAAATGAGAATATGGGGATCGAATGGGAGAGTTTCGGATTATTTTGATTTTGGTAAAAGTTGCTACTTATGAGAAAAATTTCTTGTCGTTTTCACAACTGAACTGCAACAACTCCATTATGAAACCTTTTCAAATGGCAGCTCTTGGAAAGCTTTACGAGGATGCGTGTTGTAAAGCACAGGCATCCAGCAGATTGTGTGGCAATAGATAAACAGTTAGTACGGGTCTTAAGGGGGCAGAAATCTGCAAAAGCTGTAGAAAGCTTTGGGAACTCAGATATGATAAACTATCCCTGTTGTGCAGTAATAAAAGGTGTTAATGATGAGTTTCATGGGCGCAATATCAGAAAAAAAATAGTTGCGCAACTCAAATTTCGAGAGACAGTATTATCACCTGTAGCTGCATGGAGCTGCAGTTTCGTTAGCGATGTTCTTCAGGAATTCAACGTAGAGCTGTTGGTTGCATCTGAGGTGGACTTTTCCGGTTCGATCTCCCAAGAACTTGTGCACGATGATGACGGTGTTGTTGCTGAGAGCATTGCGGATACATGATTTGAAAAGCATAAAAACGAAATAATATTTGCAAAGTCTATCACAAATCACAGAACTGCTGATAGTGCTTTTTCAACCCACTGTGCTTCCGGTTGATGTGATAGTGGCCGCCAGGGCCAGCCCAAAACAGTTCTGCGTCCCAGGCAAGCTTCAATTTTTACGCCATCGTTACACGGTCACACTAAAACTTGCACTAGAAGTTGTGGAAATAATTCTCGTGGCCCGCTCCGCACGAAGGGTGCGCTCTCGGCGCTGCCTAATTGGCCTGGTAGAAGGGCCGGCCCCTAATTGGCCTGGTAGAAGGGCCGGCCCTGATGGCTGCAAGCATGACTGCAAGCACCGCGAACGCTTTCTTAGGGGATGCAGTCACTAACCCCACCCAAGGAAACATTTGCCCAATGAAGCACAAACGCCAGCAACATTTTAAGCTCCAATCTACAAACCTGACACTGGCTTTACGACACACCTGTCCGGGGAACAAAATGCTTGTAATAAATTGTAACTCCACCTCTTCAATGCAATAGTAAAGTTGCAAAGGGTACAGGAAAAAAAGTTCTGAAAGGATTATTTTTGAAGATCGATTACTCTTGCGACGCGATTCGAATATTAATATTTTGAATTAAACCTAATTAGAGCAAACATAAACACAACGTACACACGTGTATGCGGATGAAACAGCAGAAACTGTCCGTGTCCAACAATACATACCAGCAAGGGTTGCACGAGAATCCTAGCATGGATGTAAATCCATTAATAAAGTTTAACGCTTCTTAAGTGGAGACCGTTTGCTCGTTTTTTTCCGAAACGTTAGTTTGCGACACAATTGCTCACCCGGTTGTTTGGTTCTCAAACTGGACCAAGCCATCGTGAACTGGATGGAAGAAGCGGACATTCGCATGACGAGTGAAACGAGCTTCTTCAAACTCATATTCATCCGAGATCCTCTCATCCTCCTCAGCCAAACCTCCTTGTACCATTGTGTAGATCCAAGGAACCATGTACCTGATAAAACAGAAGGAAGGTACTTGGTCAAATCAAAAAACTATAAGTGAACTTGCTTTACAAACCTTTCTATACAATCTTATGGAATTAAGTACAGATAAGAAGAAACGCGCCCCTAAATGGCAAAATTGACTTTGTGTTTGGTGGGATTACATGAACGGATTAAAAATTGAACAGAGTAAAAAGATCTACGTAAAACAATAATTCCACTGTAATGTTCGATGCATGCCAAGTACACACTTGTCGCGATGGAGGAACTCGTGAGTATCTTCAGCATCAACAACGATCAGCCTGTGATCAGCGTAGACATGGGGCACGCTGTCTCCAGCCTTAACGTATTTCAGCTGCGAATACTGAGGTCCACGCGCGGTCTCTTCAACGTACGCGGTTCCTGCAGCTCCAGGAACCGCACCGAAACCGCCAACCGAGCGTAGTTTGCCTGAAATCGAAACAGGGCTTTTTCACCGAAAACAAAAAAATGTGTGCTTTTCTTACCAGTGTTTGAAATCGGCCAATGAACATTTCAGGCCTTGGTCATCGCTGACATTTTCCAATGTCACAAACAAACAAAGCTGAAATTTCAGTTTTCTTTTCCTTTTTACAATATTTGCCTTTCAAATAAAACAAACGTTTGTGTAACTGGCATGTGAGCAGAACAAACCAACGAACTTCATGAAAATCTTGTGATTGTCGTGAACGTGAACACACAAGAGCTACGCAATAAACATGCTGATCTGATCAAGTTGAAAAAAAAATTTTTCTTGCATATTGGTTTGGATTAGTTCAGTAACTAGATTCCACACCAAATTAAGTGAATTAAGTGATACTGTGACTGGGATCAGAATGTGCTTCAATTTAAGGTATGTACTGGTTTAGTCTTTAGCTGTAGGCCATGCCTGATACCTGGCAAAAAACAAAAAATCATCATAACATCCTAAAGGATCTTTCGAAAGGAACCTTTTTACAGCAAAGAAGTTAAACACGATATGGTGTTTACAAAGTACACTTCGCCTACTGAGTAAATATCCTTATTCATATTTGAAGAGAATCGAGTCCTAACATACTAAAATAAGTTTCATGATTTTCCCACAGCAATTCAGAACAGCTCAGTTTTCGGCTTTTAGCACGTTCCTGCACTGCTCGGCTTTATAAAAAAGATAACTACAAGTTCAAGTATTTGACGCAGGACACTTTGCATCACTAAATCGAAAGACGTGCGTAAAAAGCAATGTCGCGAGACTTTACTTGCAGTAGAAAGACTTGCTTATCCTCGTATTTCCTGACAAAAGTGAAAGTGCTCTTTTAAAATACGTTGAACAGGTTCAAGTGAACAACATAGTACAGAGTCTTCTCCTATTCCAAACTTAGAGCTTTAGTTGAAATCTTGCGGATTGCTACAGAATTTACTGTTCATAGAAGTAGTTGCGTGAAACACGAGTGGCTAAAGTCGTAAAAATTTGTTTCACGCTTTTCAACCTTGTTCACCAAATGAATGTCTGTTTATTGAAACATTTACTGCATAAATGTCGCGATTTCCATATATTTTGCTTCCTGGTGCACTGCTTCATGTATTGGATAATAAATAACAAAAATAATTGCATGATGGAAAATATACAACTGACTTTACATCACATCGCCGGTCCTCACCAGGGAAGTCATATTTCCATCCTGCTCTCACAGCGATTCTTCCTCCAGCGCCTCCAAAGCCTTGATTGGCGCCATTACCGCCGTTGACTCTCACCTCACCATGACCTGAAAAAAAGTTCATTTTCAATTTTTTGCCACATTATTTAAAGGGTAATTCGTCACAAAAAGAAACACAGTCATGGATTTTCAAAACTTGCCAGTAAAGTTAAGAGTTTTAATCCACACTGAGCCTCCACTTCCTCCCCCAGCTTTGCCGCCCGACCCGGATGTAGCAGAAACGTCAATTAACCCGTCAACAAAGAAACCTCCACTGTTGATCCAGTGCAGAGTTCCTCCGCCGCTTCCGCCAACGCCCTGATTTGATTGGGTACAAGTTGTCCGTTAGTGACATGAAAAAACCATCCATTTGCACGTTTTGCTTCAGGGTAAATTAATTTAATGCATCACGTCACAATCTTTGCCGGAGAAGACTAAAAGCTATCTTTCTTTTAAAAAATTTTTTAAACAAACAATTCGCTTAAGAACATTCATCATTCAATCCAAGACTAGAAAATCTCCATATAAATGACTGCGAATCCTACATTTCCGTTTCCTCCACCACTGCCAAGATGTCTTGGTGTGTACAATGATCCATACGAGTCTCCACCGCGCGATTCGATTTTCGAAGCTCCGCCGTAACCACCGTGTCCAGCACCAAGCCTGCAAAGAAACGATGGCACACTATCGCAACAAGCAATGTAACTGGCAGAAAAATATTGAAAAGTCAGTGTCGCACTTTAAAATGCGTAATTACGCCGTAATGCGGTTCGTAGTCTTGGTTCAATAAACTTTACGATTGCCACTGCTGCTCGCTGACGCTGTGTAGCTTGCAAACCGTCACTTCAACAGAATCGAGGAGTAACGCTGATCCAGCAACACGGTTCAGTCCACGTCAGTTTGCTACCCCTCCTAGGGGACGTCACATTCAACTTCTTACCCGTCGCCGTTCACGGTTCTTCCTTTTCCGAATCCCTCCTCCGCTCTGTATCCGGATCCGATCATTTGCAGCAATCCTTGACTTTCCAGGTCGGTTCGTTCACTGACTATGGTTCCCTTGTTCATCTTGAGCAAGGACTGGTAGTTGAGCTTGAGCTTTCCGATTGTCAACGTCAAGTTTTCGGTTGTTGTCTCTTCAATGGTCACATTCGACGACCTACCGCAGAAAATGCTCAAAAATGTTTTTTGTTGCAAAAGCAAAATTGTAAATGGCTAAAAAAGATGGCCGCGATTGCAAAAACAATTAAGAATAAAAAAGACCCTTACCGCGGAAACAATCAGCTGCTTCATTATGAAAAAAACTGCAAAAGTATAAAAAATACCACAAGCTTCCCAAAGTCCTTTCCTTTGCCAAGGCTGATTTCAAATCTCAAACGTGTGACGCAAAAACATTAACGTTACTCAAAATCATTTACAAAGGGAAAAAACAACATTACAAGGTCTGCAAACGTCAAGCAAGCTTGCGTTGTCGCCGACGCAACAAAGCAAACTTCATCAGCATGTCTACTGCCTGACGTCAACTGTCGGACGTCATCCCACCTGTGTATTTCAACGGATGCAAATGTCAGATTTCCCGGTTGCGTGACAGTGACAGTTCTGCCTTCAACAACCATTCCAGTCCTGCAAATGACAAATGATTTGAATGTTTGCTCGTTAAGTAAGAGTGCGATTGAGGCAGCGTGAAACACGCGAATCCAAAACCAGCACTTTAACTGAAAAAGTATAAAACGGTATACTTTGCAATGAAAAGCTTTATATTTGCTGCAAGCTTTCGAGGAATCAGCCAGCTAGTCTCTGCTTTCTGCGATAATTCAGACTTGCAAATATCTGGTTTCAAGTAACTAGTCACCACAGTGGCGGCAAAGCCTAATCAGCCAGCAACAGGGTTCCCACAAATATTTTTGGGATATTCCCTAAAGCTGAGCCAAAAATTCCCAAAATCTCATGAAAATTCCCTAGATTTTGCACAAATCAGTACATTATTTTTGTCTACCTTAAAGAACTTTTAATGGCGAATTAACAAGCAACATAGCGTGTTACGTTGCACATTTACTGCTTATTGACTTGGGAACAATCACACACAGGAATAGCTAAATCACACCTCAAGAACCAATTTTGTCTGTAGATTATGAAATAGGTTTGCTATGGAATTTCTCTAAAGCAACGATCATTTCAAACTAACTACTGTACATTTTGATTATGTGAAAGCAAAACATGCCAGTAGGCTAACTACATTTCTTACATATCACAATAAAACATGATTTCCCTTAAGTGACGTAACATTAAGCTTTGTTTTCCACTGAAACACGATTGGGGTCTACTTTTGACGCACTTTTCCATGATGGTAATTCCAAAACAGGTTTAACGCGTCTCTGACAAGAAAATACAATACATAACTTTCATGCAATTGTCCACTGATACTTTTTCCTGTAACTGATCGTAAATCGCAATCTGATTTTCACATCATAGAAACGTGTGACGACAAATTTTCCCAGTTTTATCCCATAAAATTCCATTTCCCTAAAAATTCCCTAGTTTCTTCAATTCCGTAGATTTTCCCCAAAAAGCGTGAAAAATCCCAATCTAGGGACAAATTCACCAAAAGTGGGAACGCTGGTCAGCAAATTGTTTCAATGGGAAATCGAATTCACGCAACACTACGCACACTCAGTCCTGAAGTCTTACTCAGATAGGATCTGTATTCGAATGCATATTACCTTGATGTGGAATACAAGTGGGATGAGGCGCCATTGGCAAGCTGGATGTCAATGGCTCCAGAAAGCAGACCTTTAATTTCAGTGGCTGTTCCCAGAAACATAGTACGTGCTGGAAGCACAAGTTCCGAGTCTACGTCGACCTGAGGAAAAATTGTTGGATATTCACACTTTTCACAGAAAATCCAAACATTTAAGGCTAAAAAAAAGAATCTTCGCAACACGTCCACAGTAAAAAATGAGGCATGCCTCTGCGAAAAATCCAGCTAATTAAACGTTTCCAACGCGCGTTAAAAGAAATCAATCAAAGGTAGAGTCGCGAACATTCAATTTCAGGCGCTTACCTTGTAAGCAACAGGAGCTACTGTGTATCCATAATCAGAGGCAGTGTTTTCAGCGTGGAGGGTTTGATTGTAGCGAAGGTGAACGACGCCTGTTCGATCTCCGGAGAATCTGAATGTGTTGTTACAAAACATGTAAAAATGAATGTGACCAGCAGCAATAGCTCAAGCAAGAAAACGACCAAGGCATGATCGGCCTCCCGTGAACTTTAAGACACAAGCCAAGGTGTTTGCGAGGCAATCATAGAAGTTTTTTCGGGCGGATATAATTGATGCCGTTCAATGCTAACTAAACGTAAAAGCAAGGAAGGCTCTACTCTTTCCAAAAACGCTAGCACAATATTTCTATCTCATATTCAGTATTTCGTAACATACAGTAATTCTGAATGATTTGCATGATGTACGATAATGTTACGAGCTCACTTGTCGATGTTGACCACAGTTGTTTGGCCTTCAAACACCACTCTGGTGTTGTTGTAGACTTGAAGGAAACTGAGACGAATCGAAGCGTTCTGCTTGTTCTCCAGCATTATAACAGTGGGTGCTTGGGATAATCTGTCGTGGTTGTCAACGACCAGGTTTCCATAGAAACCACCATCATCGCCAGCCTCAGTCTACGAAATTCAATTGAATTAAAACATAACACAATTCATCTGACTGCACAAACAAATTTCATCATCTAAAATTTACCTGCCCGGTTCTGCCTGTAAGTTGATCAAGACATACGCTATTTAAATATCACATCACGCATTTTCTACATTTTGTCAGGACGCGAACAACTCACTTTTTACATTCGTAGAATTATTGGTTTAATATCAACATGAATGTTTTAGTATACTACTGTAACTGTAGGCACATCACATGCAGTACTGCAACTTTAGTCAGACAACGGATAAAACAGGCTATCATCATGGGCGTCTGCAAAAACTTTTCCAGGGGAGCCAACTTCAACATTTTGCTTATCTTTTTCAGATTGCTGACGATGCAATGCAAATGGACTTACATAATAACGCTTTATCCTTTCTGCACCACAAGTAAAATCCCCAATGCTACGGTAAGAGTCACACAAACGCGCTTCGTTGGCAGCAATAGCCAGATAGGTATATCACGATCATTTAGACCAGGGGTCACCAAACTTTTTTGTCCGAGGGCCACATAAACTGTTACTCAACAGTCCGAGGGCCGGACATCTTATGTAATGTGATTGTTTCAGGAAATTTTTCTGCCAAATCAACAAATTTTCCTTTGTTAGATTGTTTTTCCTTATTGGCAAAATGTCTACGCGGGCCGGATGAAATGGCTTCGCGGGCTGGATTTGGCCCGCGGGCCGTAGTTTGGAGACCCCTGATTTAGACATAGGCTATCTCCAGATTTTCAAAGCAGGCTACTTTTTTTTAAAGAAGCATTGCCATGTTCTTTAACGAATCCACAAACTATGACTTTATTTTACCTAGCAAGACTTGTCAGCGTAGCTTACAGTAGAAGCAAGAGCTGCAAACGTTTGGGATCTCGTCCAAAGTGATCAACCACCCTTTGAATAAAACCTTGCTCGTCTTTTCTAATTTTTTCACAGTGAACGCTCATCACACATAAAACGGACAAGCGTTCATCTGATGTTGTCGATCGAAGCCACGTTTTCACTCTTCGCAAAGAACTAAACGATCTCCCTGCAGTGCAGATCGTTACTGGAAGAGTCAGGGCAATACTAATCACATGGCGGACAGTTGAAAACAAATCAGCGTGCTTCAGCTTCTCCACGAAGTTCACCACTCCCAGTATGTAGCTCCTGTTGTTCTCTCTAAAATGGATTCTTCAAATTTGTCGAAGTATTGCTACAGATTCACTCATGCTTCTTTCAAACAGTATAAAACTACGTGGCGCACCGCTATCAGCAGTCACTGTCTCGTTGCATTACCTACCAAGACGTCTTGAGTTGAAAAGCCGTTCAATAGCATGCGGCAAAACGCCTAGTACCACTGTAACTTGAAGTGAGCTGTTGAAGATTTGCTGCTATGTTATTGTTACATAATAGAGACTAACAGTAGAAAAATCCCCTCGCAAGCATGCCTGCCTCTGCAGGCAAAGGAGCGGACATGAATGAAGTGCAGGCACATCACTGCATGACATCAGAACAGCGAACCTTGCTCTTGTGCAGTGTGTGTCGTAGCGGCAAATAGAATGTGGTTGTAAGATATAAATCAATTAATCGGAATTGAGCTGCTGACTTCAGGTTTTCTAGAAATTTGTGGTTCTTACTTCCAATTTTCACGGGGGCAAATGCCCGTTTGCCTCTCCCAGCAGACGCCCATGCCTATTATCTATCGAAGTCTTGTAATTTCATCAACAACACGTCCTATACGCCAACACTTCAGCTTCTAGGTCACCTTGGGAAAACAAAGGAAATATGACTTTTAAATCTATTCCAGCTTTACCTGTCGTCCATCGAACAGTTCCAAACTTTGTCCAATGTGGAAAATTGTTCCAGCAGCTCCATGCTTCGCAGCGTCATTTCCTTTTCCGCCATTAGTGCTAAGAGATTTGTAAAAAACATGTTTTCAAATCAAATTTTATTGCAAAAAACTAGTTTTACAATCACGGTTGCTAAGTGATGTGCATTTATCAGATAAATTTGCATCTAAAGCTTTTTATACAACATTGCAATTAAAAGCTCCAGGTTTGGTGCAAGCATTCGCGAATGAGCAGACTAGGCTCTGATTTCAATATTGACGTTGCGTTAATTTGGACTTGGACTTGCATCATATCTATAAGCCTATTCATATCTTGGAGCGCACATAATATATCAGAGGACACAGAAAACATAATGTAACATGAGTTTCACAAAAAATAATCGCAGTTTGCCAGACACTAGAATTGCAGCCAACAGAACTGGAATGTTTATTGCAATGCGTGAACAAAAATATATAACATTGCGACTCATTTAAATGCAATGTTTCAGCATAAATTCACACCCGCTTATTAATGAAATACCTACGTTTAGCAAAGTTTCAATGGAATTAATGCATACGTGTACCAAAATCTGGAAATCTTGCTCAAAAATACTAAACAGCGGAGCCTTCAGAGGATTTAGTTTCAGATTACCATACAACACTTCACGTCTGGAAATTTCCCAACTGAGAAAAAACAAATTCGTATACTCGCCTGTATATGCCGGTGTACCGGGAAGAAACTCTTGACTTTACGCCGATCCTTCCTCCAGCTCCTCCGCCACCACTACCGTGGCCGTCCCCGCCATCGGCAGTTATGTACCCATGGCCGGTGAATGACCCTGTTAACAAATGGATAAAACACAGTTGCTACATCAGGTTGCAAAACGTACCGCATGCGATGTCAATGAGCAGCATGGCGATTATAAATTAGCGGGAAAAAGCATCAGCAGGCGTCACCTGCGTTGATGAAGATGGAACCGCCCGAACCACCTCCGTGATTCGAACCGGACGCTCTAGCGCCATCTGCTTGCAGCCATCCATCGTGATGGAATGTGTGAGTGACCTCGATTCTCATGACGTTCCCGCCGCGTCCTCCCTGATTTGAATCATCTCAATTTTTTTCTTAGCTCGAGAAACAAGGTTTCGTTTTTTGTTTTTAAACGAAACAGGACGTTTTA
>JGI24158J21664_10014722_pt1 | contig 10246 bp, 7 predicted proteins | sample Ectturendosymbi3_FD_21664 | JGI IMG/M metagenome (IMG submission 21664) | reverse complement strand
CGATTGGTCCATAAACAGTGACTCTGTTTGGAAGGTAATGCCCTCCAGACATCTTACCGAGTACAATTCACTCAGTGATAATGTTCAAACACACACTCAATACTGATCAATAGACTGAAGCCGTGGTGCGGCGGCATGCCTTCAGAGTTTTGTTCAATGTGATATGCTATGCCCGTGTGTGACGTAATAATCGTCTCTACGATTAGTCGGATGTTGCGCTCAGTTGAGGCTGTTATTATTACAATTCTATACGTTTGTCGGTGATCGTGAGCACGTTTGTGTTGCGTCTGAAAGCTGCCAAATATTTCTTAGAGATCAGTCAAGGCACGTAAGAACACAACAGCGTGGAAGAGCAAAAAATCCGGGTTACGAGATGTGAAAAGAGAAGATTTTATCCGGTATTGGCGAAGATCCAGATTAAAAAATCCGGATAACGAATATTTTTACAAACAAAAACGTTAGAAATCATTCGTACCACCCGTTTCATCGGGTTTTGGCGAAGATCCGGATTAACCGAATCTGGATTAACCGAGGTTTACTATAAATTGCATCATGCTTTCTTTGTTTCATGCAGAAAAACTGACTTGCAGAAAAACGCATTGAACACCTAAGCCAGTGTTTTCAGCCTGAGGGTCGTGAACCATGTTTGGAGCAACCACGAGTAGATATTTTATGCGCAAACCTGCATTACATATGCTTCATTCAAGTTTTAGATGGGGGTCTTTGCGCTACAGCGGGTTCCTATTTAATGGGTCACGGTACAAAAACGGTTGAAAAACACTGACCTAAGCAAAAGGTTCAATCCCCTGAATAGCCTGGTAGACAGGAACATGTGAAGTTTCCAAAATCTGAAGCACAGTTGTCAGATCCACCTGCAGATTCATCGACATCTGCAATAAAACAAACACTGAGAAAACATTTCAACCTTTTTAATTTGTCTCAATTATAAATGTTCGTTTTCGAAAAATCAAAAAAGAACAACACTCCATTTCAGTCGCAAACTGGCGTGTGCGAGTTGCACCCTGGTTTAGTCTTTGGTCATTTTGCGGTCAAAGGCCAACTTTGTTTCAAATGACCGAACAAAATTAAGTCGATTACGTCATAATGTCTGAAAAGGTGGGCTAGTGAATGCTGTTACGGCGAGTTTTAACACTATTATGACACATATGATCGAAATGACTCAGCGAAAAAAGAAATCCAGATTGTAATATAACACAAAACTTCAACCATGATAATGAGATCTTACTCCCTACGACCGTGGGATTCGGCGACCACCAACATCAACAGTATGACCGCGAACACGCAAATCAACCTTTCAAGTTTTTAACTCAGCTTATCATTACAAATGAAAATCACGCTGTGGTTGTGCGTTCTCGCTACTCCGTTAATCGCTGTCACTATAAGTCCATAAAAAAAACTCTTTCAGCTTGTCCCGATCGCAACTTTAATAAAGGTTCTAGCAAGATAAACCGCAATGACGCTGTCGAAGATCTAAAAAGTGTACAGGAAACGAAAGTTTGTGTCTAGCACGAATTTTAGCGTAGTATCACCACACAATTGAGCACTTTTTCACTTTTTGGCACCTGTCACTGCTAAAATAAAAAGCAAAATAAGTCAACAACTACTTTAAACAAAAACGTTAAAGGCTAAAATCAAAATTATACTCAGATCGTCCAAGAAGCGCAAAAAACAGAAAAATGTGAAATGGATTAAACACAATGAAAACGTAACTAAATGAACGAAATCAAACAAGGTTTTATTCAAAATAAATTTGGCGCACACCAGCACAAATGTGCCCGTCACCAGTGAAACCTGATCGGCAGGCACAAGTAAAGCTGCCGACAGTATTGGTGCAGTTACCACCAATCAAGGCACAGGAATCATTGCCATCCAAGCATTCATCATTATCTGTTAAAAATAATTTAAAATGCATTTGTTAAAGGTCCTAATCCAGCCACATAACAACCGCACAGAAGACATGTAGCCTATTGTGATAGATGACGTGTATTCAATTTGACACAGTAAAAGTATTCAAATTAACACCGATGAGTAAAACCGAAGACTGCAGCCTTCAAAAAGATACCTTTTACAAATCTCTTTAACCAAACAAACCCAGCTCCTGGGTGATGTACTTGTAAGTCAGAAGATGCTAATACTGGACTCGCAAACAAAGTAATAGCAGCAAGTGCAAAGCATAGAACAGGTTGCCGCAAGACAACCACGATGAAATGAATGCAGTTACGAAAACGTTTTGAAATGGTTTTCAGCGATCGTTCAAAGGAAACAAGGTTTTCAGCGCTTTTTGTTGTTTTTTTTTGTACATCTAAGGGCGTGCCATTCCGAAAGTGAAGAGCTAATGTTAAGACCATACGAGAACTTAATCTTCTTCTAAACCAGCGACGGTAAGATGACGATCGAAGCGGTATGCAAGGGTGCTATGCAAAAAAATCTGGGACGAATGCAATGACGAACCAAATACACTCGCAATTCTCTGTCCATCTCAGGCCGTTTGAAAAAGTAATTGAACTTACCAATACACGCAAGAAAATCATAATCCAATGAGAAACCTTCCACACAACCACAAGAAAAATTTCCGATAGCACTGGAACAAACTCCAAAATTCACGTCGCAGTTGTTTGTGTCACTCGTCAATATCTGCGGAGCAAACAAGCAATGAATCAAATTGCTTTGTTCTGTACTGTCTGCTGCTCAAGTTTTTGTAGCAGTCGTCACCACACACCAGGTTGAATTTCAAACAAATGTAAGTCGCTGTTCTGGTGGTGACTTTTTATTTGATTGATTTACCGACGTTTCGCTTATCATCGTGAGCATTTTTTTGTTTGAATGTAGGATGGTAAAACACATTGCCCTGAAGAAGCCGTCCTGAAAGGTTGGCGATTAGAAATTGTTAATTAGAATTAATAAAAAATGTACATTTTTGGCCATAGCTTGGCATCCGCTAACGCTAGAAAGCCAATCAAGTGCTCTAAAGACGCGGATTCTCGCCTCGTTTGTTTCAAAATAAAAAAAACAGGTAATTGCAACGTGAAGCTTTTCTCAGGGGCTGATTACGTCACTTGGATCCCTCCGTGACGTCTGACTGCCCCGCACAATGTTCAAAGCCCAAAATGCCCAAGTTTTGAAAATCAGACTAAAAGACTTTCTGCATCTTTAGAGAGTTTGATTAGCTATGTAGCTGTATACGACGGCGTGTTAAGACTGCAAATATCCGAACCAATACAAAGGCTTTCGCGGTCTTGTATTTTCCGTGGAGTTGAAACCCTGATAAATTCCAATGCACTACCTTTTTTGACGCTACGTTTTTTAACGAAAAATCCACAAATAATCTTCATGCCTAGACATAGTAATCCTGAAAATTTCAGGTAAATTCAGCAAGAAATTTTTGAGATAATAAGTTTTTCATCCAACCACCTTTCTAGGTCCAGGTGGCTAGATGAAATCTATCTTGCTGAAACACCAAACAGTTGCTGCGTGCAGCATTATAACTTCTTTCATACTAGTATTTTTGCAATGAAAATTTACAAAAATGTTTGGAATACCATATACCTACCCGCAATTGCCATTAAATTTGTAAGGCATTCCCCTGAAAATTTAGGAGTTGTAATAATATAATAGTAGTTCTTTACTTCAGACTTGTGGTCCATATTACAGACACAATCACACAACACAAGAGCATAAAATATGGTTAGCCATAGGGCATTACAGGATAGGTGTTTGCACATGACCAACACTGGTAGGAGCGAAACGCTTTAACAGACAGTGCCCCAACTGTAACAACATTCACCTATCATAATACAGGGATGTGGTAATGGGAGAGATGTGAAGGCATTCTAACATCAAAGTTTGAAGTAAATAGCTAAGAGAAAAAAACGCAACAACACTTTTTCAAATACAGTTACACTACCTACGCCACTACACTTTTTCAAATACAGTTACAAACAAAAAGGTAGTGGTTAAACGACCGTCTATGGTTTTCCATTTTGAAGGACTAAAAAACATCTCGCATCTGTTTTTGTTCCAGATATAAAATTGAGTTGGAGACATTCTCACCACCGCCAACATGGTGGGAAAAGTTGGAAATGAATAGAGTTCTTGTGCAAAGAGTTCTCAGCTCTAGTCATAAGACCAAGGTGATGTAAATGCTTCCTATGCTATCCATGCAAGCAAATTAATCCACATGTAAAAAAGCAGTCGAAAATTTATTGGTTGAAAATTTCACTCAAAAACTGAAAAACCCCAAACATGAAAATCAAATGCTGCACAGATTAGTGTTTCCAATTCCGGGCAAAGTTTTAAAACCAAAGTTTTGGGTAGCTGAGAAAAGAAACCTGGGAAAACCCGTTTTTTGGGTTTTTGAAATGAATGCGATTTTGAAAGGTAAAACTCAATATCATTGTGAAATTACTGCCTTTTGTCCCTCCGCCATTTATTAGCGAATTATTGATTAATTTAAGCACAGTCTTTCAATGATGTTGATAATACTGACGAATAACAATCAAAGCACACTTTTATCATTCAGTCTGTTTCTGAGTTTTGCGACAAATAGTCCCGTGGCTGAAAAAGCCCACTCTGGTTGCACTGATTTGGGCTTGATTGTAATTAAGGCATGGAACAGTTTTTCAAGGTTATTTGACCTCTTCTTTGTGGCCTCAAAAAGATTCATTTCCTTTTTCACAAATTGTGATCGAATCTCTTCCTGTGCCGGAATAGTTTTGTGGTCTTCACTCTCATGCATTACATGGATTGTGTGCTTTGATTTCATAAGCTTTCGGTGCTTGAACCACCTCCTTTTGCATAACTTGTATAACGAAGCACATATTGCGCTTTGGTGTTAGTTGAGCCTTGTTGTACAAGAAATGGCTATAAGCTTATGATTTTCTCTGATTACTAACGTCTTTAAATAGGTTTTCAGTATGGTGTCGTCCATTTGCGTCTTTCGTAGTATTATTTTCAGTTGATTTGGTGTTTTAGTACTGTATAACCATCCACACCGGGATTCACTATAAATTCTCTATTTTTTTCTGAGTGTTGATTAGAAGGCAACCTATACCCTGGTCGCTCACAGAGACCAGTGGGAACCTGTCAGCTAAGTTTCTCCTCTAGCTCAAACCTCCCGTTACGCCACTGGTGTGTTGACTGCACGAACATCTCAGTAAACAATCAGTTTTCTTTTTTCCGGTGCTTGATCCTTACAGATTAATAATTTCGTTAATTGCATTGGTTCATATCGTATGTTGTTTGAAAATATACTTACATAAAACTGTGCAAATGGGTTTCGTTTTCTTTCTGAGGATGTTTCAAGACAAATGTAATCGCGATTGTAGTCGTGATTACTTTCAACGTAATCGCACTCGATTACATTGTGATTTTGTTTATTCGTAATCGTAATCGAGCAGGTGGCAAGTAATCGTAATCGATTACATTTGTGCTGTAATCGCCCCATGTCTGGTGCATGGCCAGATTGTTCTGGATAAAGAGACAATTGCATAGATCCTCAACACCTGCTCCGATATCTAGTGCGGATTACAAGTGGATTGAAAGAACTGCTAACACGATGAAGAAGGTATGACCCGGCTGGGATTCGAAGCATACCTAACAGCATTGGTGCTTGGTAATGCTTGCTCAACCAACTCTAGCGATTAGCAAGTCAAACTACTAAAAATTGTACAAATTAGCCATATGTAATTTCAAATCGTGCCTGTAACCTACTGTTTGTGATACCGGGCTGTTGAGAATTACATATTTTTGTTGGCATTAGAACAGAGAAGTTTGTTAACGATCATTAGGTACGGCAGCAGTTTATAGCGTGTTCACATTAAGATGGTAAGTTATGTGATGCCACATAATGCTAATCGTTAAACACCGCGGACACAGAGAAGATGTAACGTGGACACAATTAGAGACGAACGAAATCGTGCGACTTGAAATTCACATTGATTGGGGATTGCCGCTCTGCAGTAGAATGATACCAGGTCGTTCCTGACTGCGGTAATCACAATGTCACGTTGTGATGGGTGCCAGAGAGTGCGCCGGTAAACAGCTACAAAGTCTAATATCTGGTAAATCAGCCGACAAGTTCTTTTGGAATAATTTCGAAATATTAACTTTCTTGAAATATGCTGTTGTGTTCTTACTGCGAAGCTTGCAAATACCTGCTCAAGTCAAGTAACAAACCACTGATCAAACCTAATCAGGAAACTACATCTTAACGGTGCTTTTTAGCTGCCGTAGCTGCCATGATTTCGCTTTTACTTGGGACGACTTTCGCTAGCGACGAAACTGTGACAACTAAACATTTAAAAAGACAACAACACTTGCTATGCAGACCATTTATTGAAAAATGTAGCACTTGCACAAAAAAGAGCATAAGAAATCTCATCCATCGTGCATCGTTGAAGAGTGTTGGACAGAATCTCTAGTTGAAATCTGCAATTTTTGTAAATTTCAAGTTAAACAAACCTTGATAATTTTACAGGCAAAGCATTCTATTCAAGAAGTATGTCAAAATGTAGCCAACCAAACAAAACGTCGAAGAGTTTATTTGAAGAATGGATTTTTGCAATGTGAAATTATGTATAAAAGGACGAATTTGACTTACATCGCTTTGTGAACTAAATCTGAAGATATTTTGCAAGTTAGCCCAGACCATGGGATAGCTAAGGTTACCAAAAACAAATGTTTCAGTTTTCGCAAACTCGATGTTCGCATGCAATACGATTACCAATACCATGACAATTATCAGTAATCGCAGCAACAATTTACAAAACGTTGCGATTTCTTTCAACGCAAACAAATCCAAAACGTTTGGCAAGTTTCCTGATCGACTTTGCAAACGTTGCGCCCAATCTCTGACCACATCGTTCAGTCTTCTTTTAAATTAACAAACAATGGCAGGACTTCTGCTGGGCCAATTGTGCAACAACAACAAAATAACAGAAAACAGCTGAATTTAAAAATGTTACCTGCACATGAAGAACAGGAGCAACTGGATGCTTGAGGAATATTGACAATGCGTTCCGATCCATCTGCGCAGCGGAGCGTGACTGCATATGTTTGTTTGACGTCATTCACGTGAGGTGAGCAGCATTTGCAGGAGGAACTAATAAAAGGAGGCTGGAAAAATAATCGGGTTTAGTTGTGGAGGATTCAATGCAAATACCCAGGAACGTTTTCTAATCAAGGACTTCTGTAACCAGGAGCTACAGTTTGAGTCTTACAAAGAAAAGAGAGAAGCAACAATGCGCCATGAGCTCTGTTTGGAACAAGGAGCCACTGCTGGAGCGGTACATAACAAAAAGGTTCAGCAATCTGATCATTTCGTTGTATGATAAACCCAAACTTCCAAGTTGTTCACTGGAGTTAAAGTCTACCATTGCTGAAATCATTTTTCTTGTGTTGCGCTGAAAGTTGAAATGCAGTTTTTTGAGTTGTGAACCACTCGGTGGGGATTCGTATGCAGAATCTGTTTACAGCAAACACGAAATGCATGCCCGGCAGTTTTCAACCTGCTGTTGTTAACACTTCCTAATGATATATTGCATAAAAAGACGTTAACAAACGACGTTCGTTTGCGTGCAGCAACAGATACTAACTTGAGATGAAATCTGAACAGACGTTTGACACACCCCTGCACAAAACTGTATAGGAACTTCAGGCGCAAAGCAGTTCGCCATTGAAATATTGCTGTACTTCACGTTCAGGCCGCAAAGACCTTGGTAATGATTTCCTGCACAAAGAAAGAGTTGTTTTACTGTGGGACTATTTCCGCTAAAATTAATTTTAAATTACCGTCAATAGCAAATCGTTATTGGTAAAGATGGCGAATTGCAATTTCTTTCATTCATAAGAAAAACAAATTCGTGACGACTAAATGCAAGAAACGTGTTCTTTTTTCATCGTTCTGAAATCAATTTATCTCTTCGTCATGTCGCACTAATAAAACACAAAAAGCGTGACAATGCCCATCTCCTTCAAAAACTTATGCACGTCAAAACAGTGGTTGGAAAACAATGTATTACAGAGAAAGCCACTGGCTACTGCCGAACAATTCTATGAATAATTTATTAAAAAGTTAATTTGTTAGGTCAGTCAAATGGCATCATACCCAAAATATAAAAGGATTTATGATGAATGTCACCAGATCGAGTTTGTCGTCTAACAACTCATGTTATTTGCTAAAATACATACGTACACCGCATACCTAAACAATATTTTACTTGCTATTGGCTTCATTGTCATGTTTACCTGTAACGTTGGGGTAACACTTTGCACAACATTCTCCGGTCAGTTTCAATTTAATATGATCAACAGGGCACGTCACGTTCGGACAAGTGACATTTGGTGGACATACAATGGATGGAGTATCGTTTCTTGCACTACTGTTGCAAAATGGCTCCATGCATTTCCTCTTCTGTGAAGTATTGAGGTTCAAAGAGCAGATCCGACTGTCGGTAGAAGTGCAAGACCTCGTTCGAACTTGGTACGAATCTAACACAAAACATATAGAAACAACGCTTATCATCAGCATCAGACCATTGTTTGATGTAAAACACAGTTTAACGTCAGCAAAATCACGAAAAGTTAAACAACAACAAAACAACAATAAGATCAGACAAAAATAAGTGCATAGCATTTAGATAAGCATTACTAAATCTTCTGATATTCACACGGTATAAGCGTATCAACATAGTGATGGTCACGGCATGTCATTCGAGGGATCCAGTGAAAATTGGGTGACCTATTTTTCAGTTGTCACCCAAAAAAGTGCCCAACGATATTATTTTCGAGTGCCTCGCATATCTGCACCACTGCGCTGAGTCATAGTACTTGGCACAAATTTAATATTAACATGGAAAAGTCTGTNACTAGGCCCGACATTGCTTACTGAAAAGCATGCATGAAAGCTTTACTTCAACCAAGTCATTCGAAACAAATTAGNTAAACTTTTATAAATGTTGGNGCAGATAAAAACGCAGAAAACGTAGATGATAAACCACGGATTCACAGTACTCGAATTGAACTTATCGTGATAACATCTTCACTGACCANAGTTGCAACCATTCGAACATTCCGACCACGTTGACCATTGTGACCAGCACACGTATCTGCACACCCGAGATCTATTGCTGTCGCAAGAGCAAGAATAACACCCACCAGATTTCCAAATCTGCACAGTATGTCAAGAAGAGTGCGGTCTTGAAATAGTTTCAATAACTCTCCAACAAATAAATCATCACGTTTTCAACAATTACTTGTTTGATAGCAACAAATTACGTATCCTAGTAACGTATCGTGACAGCATAAAGCAAACTGGAGAGCGCTTGATGTCTTGGTGCGAGTTTTGTATTCAGAATGGAATAAATTTGGTGTTTTCTTTTAGGAATGCATAATCGTGATGCTGTTTGTGAAAAAGATAACACCGCAAATCATTTAGAAAAGTAACCCTGTATTGAAGTTCAATGCTTACACATATCTAGATAAATATTTTGATCATCTTAGGTTAGTTTCACTTCAGCACATTTTTGATCTGACAAGCAAAGATCTAGGACTGCTTTTACAATCATTCGTTTATTTTTCAAACGGTGAAAAAGAGGAGATAAAAACCTTTTGAAATATCTCGATCTTTCAGAAAACCTGTTGTTCTGATTTCATAAAAGGCGTAAAAAATCCAAGGTCTATGGTCTGCACTGATATCTTGTTTTTAAATAGCTAGTCTCCTGAATTAGAATTGGTGAGTAAGCTTAGCACAAGTTGACCTAACTTTAAACCAGTTGCAGTCAAAATTCAGTTATGAGAAGAGTGACAACTTTTCGAAAAGATTTTGTTCTTCCACCTTCACAAGTAATCCACAGATTACTTTTTGTGCATATGAAAAGTTAAGGATACATCAAAGTGTTGTCACGTTTACAACTAAATCAAAGCTTAAACTTTTTTTAAAAACTTTACATCTTTCCAAAGAACATTATGCAACACATATTTGTACTTTTGTAAGGAAATCAGATCCGTTGCACAAATTGCACGGTGGCATATGCGAGCAAGCTTCCGATTCGATGGAACCATTAATGCATGACGAATTTTCAGCCAACGGGAGGTCAGAAGACCTGAAACGATATCTCACCGAACGCGATGTGTTTGCTGAAAAATATAGGTTACGTTTTCCTAAAACGTCGCCATTAAACTAATGGTTTGAAAGAGAAGAAAATTTGTTTCCAACGTTAGGCTAAAA
>JGI24158J21664_10014720_pt1 | contig 10247 bp, 6 predicted proteins | sample Ectturendosymbi3_FD_21664 | JGI IMG/M metagenome (IMG submission 21664) | reverse complement strand
CTGAGAACTGTGAGAAATGAAAGGAAAAAACTGCTAAGAAAGCGACATTTACAGCGTAAAAATTGCTTACATTTTACACTTTAACAACACTAAATTTTAGTGCAATGGCAGGGTGTACAGGTTTTCTAACAAGTTCAAAAGGGTGTACCAGTATAAAAAAGGTTGACAACCACTGTTTTAAACGCTTTTATCATGAGAACAACTCTCCAGTATTCATATAACTCTCCAGGGTAAGCTCCACGTCATATGACCAGTTAATGACAACCAAATGCAAGAGCACGTGNTAACACAGCAGAAATAAACAGTATACTACCTNTGTGGCACAAAGCTTTGGCGCGTATAAATAAGTCNCATCGTATTAATCCAGAGTTGCGTATATTTGAAACAGTGTCGTCATCTGAAATAATAATTATGATTTCAGCTCGTTAAATTACAATTTAACGACGTGAATTAAATACCAAGTCAAAAACTGCTTGTTTTATACAATAAAAATACAATGACTTTAACTGATAAAATCCTTTTAGTAAATGAAAAGAGTCCTTTCTTGTCATGATATTTCAAGAAACTTTGCAGCTCAAAGTACGTTGTGTCAGACAAGAAATCGCAAAAGGGTCTAATTTTTTTGTACGTGAACTTTAGTGCTCTTTTTCAATGATGTACAACCTTCAATCACTGACAGACAGGGCTATCGATGAGGAAATTGCAATTGACGGGATCTTGTATTCGAAGTAAGTATGCAATGAATTTGTTAAATATTGGAGGCAGGTCATAGCCTAATTGATTTTGTGGTCAATCTTTCTAGCGCATGATGATGTAGACTTTGTAGTAAAAGAAAAAAACAAATTTCCATGTAATGAAATTTGGGTGATTAACTTGTGTTGATGCAGTTTCTCATTGATCATTTGGTAAACATAAGTTAGCACTGACCAAAAAGCGACTAAACACGTATGTTTCGTATGTTTCTTTTGCCTACATAGAAAAAGGTATATATCGATATGTTAACAGTGCTGGAAGCGAAAAAGTCGCGTTGGACAACGATACGTCTAACAATAAATTCAGTTACCGTCAGCAAGTTCGCTACTCTGCTTCACTGTTCTTACGAGGGTAAGAATTGTTATTACGTGTTTAACTTCAGGCGTAGGTTTGAAATAAGATCGAGGATTTACAACCTCTGTTGTGTAAACTACTGTACTAGAAGCAGACTTAATTTATCGCCGTGGATCAATGTATAAATTGCATAATACTGGGGCAAATTTTTTTGGGGCAAAATCTTCTGTTTCTAAGTAACTTTCCACCTTTCACCAAACAGCTTTTATCATAAATTGTTTTTTTTTTCTCCATTTGACTATCACCTTCGCAATGTGCAATAAAACGAATTTGAATTGCAAAGGCACTCAAGCAGATTTCAAGTAAATCCGTTATCCTTTGTCAAAGCTTTCACCTGTTTGATTTTAGAAAATTGGACACGATTAATAAAATTTTTCGTTTGGACATTCTGACGCCTCAAAGCAACTAAAGTATTCCTTTCACCAAGACCCTCGTGCTGGGAGTAGTGTTGACCTGTTTTTACGATACAGCGTATGCTGAGAAATTGCATGCAGCATCTCTACTGTTTCAATCAATTTCTGTGAGTGATTAGAGACTCAGTGGTGTGGGATCCGGGATGTAGGGGGTGTAAGGGCACGCCCAAAAGTTTTGATTTGTCAAAAATCCGGGAAAAATCCGCTGAAAATCCAGACAAAAATGGCACCCAACGTTTCTTGATTTAAAAAAATGGTACCCACCTTTTGTGGCAAAACACATGAAGACCTTTTTTGGAGGTCATACCAAAAAAAGGTCTTCATGATCTTTGTGGGAGAAAATTGCACAAAAATGTTTTTGGGAAAATTTGAGAAAATTTGGGCACAAATTCTTCGCATCCCCCAAAATTTGCCTGCTCCTGCACCTATGTAGAGCCTTAGTGCAAAAACTGTCTAAAACGGCTGCTATGACACATACACTGACGTTTACAATAAGACGACTTATAGATCGTTTTCTGATTGTTATTAGATATACTACTGCCGTCAAATATGAAAACTAACACTTAACGCCATTATTCTTACCTCATCAACCAAACTTTCAAACACAATTGAAAAATTACAACGAGCTGTATGTATACACGCTAAAGAGCTAAACTTCTCTGTTGACGGCTAATATTTATGAGCGTTTGTGTTACAGCACACACAAAGTTTTTAAATAAACGTTTTCTCGAAAACAGTAGTGTTTGCATGAAACTTAAAAATAACACGTTTGTGTTTTTTAATTTTGTAACTTTCAAGTGTTGTGAGATTAACTTCGTTCGCTTCTGAAACAGTTCAATATAAAGTATATAGAAAACAATATAAAACAACTTGGAACCAGGAAATTGTGTTCATTTCTGATAAATACTGGTCTACAGCGACAGAATAAAAGTAAGCAAAAATAATTTTTCTCGGTTTTGGATAACCTGATACAATTTTTCCAGAGATTCTCATCCGGATTCTGTGATATATAATCGAACAGAAAACACCAATATGACAATTGCTGAGGTACTTGCAATTCTTCCGGAGGTGAAACACGTTCATAAAGTAAGGCTTAGACCTGTTTTTCTTTGTTGAACTGAAGTTGAATTATCATTCCAACCAAAATGATTATGTTTTTAAATTATACTTTTTTCATTAGATAGACTTAATCTCAAAATTGTTAATTTTAACATTGTTTTATGCATTCTCAATGTAATCATTGTTTTATGTATTTTCAATGCAAAATATTTAAGTAACATTGCGTTTGTTGAAATGTCTTTTCGAAATGCCTGAAGTGTTTTTTAACGTTTGTAATCCTGACATGTTACTGTGAATTTTTGCATGCTACCATTTATTTAATGCCAAAAATATCTCGCAGAAAAGATGCGGTTTGCTCACAACTCAGATACAGTGCGAGTGTTTACGAGACGTTGAGCTGCAAAGATGAATCGACATGAAACGATGAACTGAGCGAACCATCATTCATTAAGCTACTGTTCGACTATGACTATGAATTAGGGATGAACTGAGATTTAAAGAGGCTTGCGGTGACCACTCCCNGCGATCTGNATTGAAATCAACACAACATCAACGTAACAATACCGGCAACTACATATAGTAACCAATAAAAAATTAACTCGACTATATTCACGCCATACACGAGAGTGCGCGAGGCAAAATACATCCATAATTTACCAGCCACAACGTCCGATCGTATTAGCACATCGTCACGCAATCAGTGCTTCACATGAGTGAAAGGGGAACAGCATAGAAATTTTGACAAAAGGAAAGGACAATTTGACCGTTACAAATGCTAAAGGTTAATTAACAACTCTGCATTCAGTATCTGGGCCATATGAGTTGATTTGAAGCATTGTACGAAAAGTTTGAAAGTCCGAACATGGATAATGGGTTCACTTGACCATAATGAAAGCGAAATCTTTGCAGATAACAAATCTTGGTCCACTGAAGATTCCAGGGGCTACTTTGAGATTTACCTGGCCAACTGCAACAAAAAATACGAACCAACCTCTTTTTTATCTTTTTCAATTCGACTGTAAGGTAAGCACAATGCTGTAAACATGTTTTACACTAGCCAAGTTTTTCTGCATTTGTGAGAATTTGCTGTAAGTTTTACTTGACTGGTTATTAGAAAACTGTTGCGTTAGAGTACTGNGATGTAACCACAGTTCAAAACCTGGTCCTGCGAGATAGCTATACTGTAATATANACACTGTAATTTAGCTGGTGTAGATTATTTCTTAGTCTTTTGGATTATNCCCAAAAATTTAATACCTTTTGCTTATTTTTTGATTCTCTGAAGTAGTGGAAAATTCAACGAATATGGCTTTCTTCTTGTACTTTGCAATTCAGTGCCAGAGCCAAACGCGCAATAATATTAATTTTTCATCTCAGACGCTACGCTTGCACAATGCTTGTGTCTCACTTGTCAATCACATTGCACAGTGATTGCAACAGGTAAAATATGAAAATTATCTTGGGAACCCTGCTTTCAAAGTTTAATTTCCCAAAATAGCACATTAAGCAATTCCTCGGTCAGTTTCAACAGTCCATTTTGCAAAATATTAATTCGCTGACTGGTTCTCTAGCAAATTATAACGGAAATGTTAGCGTTGACAGGTTATAACGCGCAACCATCCAACACACTTTCTGTAACATTGGCAGAAAAAATGAGCTGCTTGCAAATCGCATAAGAATTGCTTTTATGTTAGAATGTTAGATGATTGTTCTGAATTAAGTTTTTTTCCCTTTTGGCAAATGGACCACCAATTCGATTCAATTTTTGTGGGACTTCGCACTGTCTCTGCTTTGTGGATACTGACTTCAGAAAAAACTGATGAGAATCTTGAAAACAGCCTCATGTTGACACCAAATGACACCATGCCGACTCCGACAGTATAAGTCTTCCTCTTATAGTGAGTACTGAGCAGTGAGACAGTTGCGCAGTACGTAATGGGGGGCAACTGCTGTCTGTTATTAAAAGTATTTCTCAGATCCATATTGAACTAGGTGTGACCAAAAAAAGTAAAAGAAGGGTACCCTGGATTTTTGCGTTGAGTTGTGTTACTGTACAAGCCTTTCCCCTTGCTAGTTAAACTCCAAGAGTTGAATAAAAATAGAATTGACGTCCTGCTGAAGTGAATAATTGATCAAAATTGATGAGAAGTTTACCATAGTAATACATATCACACAAGTTCGCTTTTATTGAAGTTAGATATGTTGCTATTTTGGAGGAAGTTCGACTTTCCCCAGGAACAGAGATTCCACCTGAATGAAGTGTATGTCGTTGCTCTGGTTACTTTACACTGCAAAATATCAACGCAGATTTATGCAAAATAAACTAAAGTGATGTCAAGACAGTTTTATGTAGAACAATGTTGATCCTAAGGAACAAATATTCATTGCGAAAAACCTTTCTATAAAGTTTTTTTAATATGATCTGACTGAGAAGCCTTCAGGATGAAAGTGCACTCCAAGATATTTGATGTATGTTGCTTCGTTAATTCCAAACCATTAATTTTAATCTCAAAATCGCAGTAGTTGTTTGGTTTGTGGCTGATATGCATATTTGTGGTGTCGAAGTAATTTTGAGGTTACTTTATAGTTTGCATTCACTGATCAACTTCTTAGAAAAGTTGCTGCATTTTGCATTTCGTCACATTCCACACGCAGGATATAGAAAAAAGAATATTATTCGTAAACAACCTATTTGTTATGTTCAATAATATACATTTATCATTGTCGTACAAGGCACGGGGATTTCATTACAGACCACGAAGAACATCTTGAGTTATTTTTCAGATAGTTGATTTACCCCACGCCAAGCAGCGTGTAAACCTGTCCTCTTGCAGTTTGAAAGGTGAACTTCAAATCCCAAGAAAATAATCCAGTTTCTACGGAAATGCATTCAACTGTATTAAATCCTTTGGACGAGTTACATAAATCTTTTGGAGTAAACATTTAATTGCGTTTATGCTCCTTCAAAATTTAACAACTACTTTGCTGCAAATATTTTTATTTATTTTTATAAACGCAGCCAATCATCCATTGCAGGATCTCTTAGCTGCTATACTAGTTTGCTACAAAAAGGCTTTATCAATGGTATAAATGAGCATATTTCTATAAAGTACGTACGTTTGTTTTCCTTAGCAGGTTACTTCGATTCAGATCACGTTCTAAATGATTTGAAAATAGAAACATCTTCTGTTTCTAATAGCAAAATCTTTGTTTATTTATCAGCCATTGAGCCTATGCCAATGCAAACATGATGGAAAAGCGAACACGCTTGCTTTATCTTCCCAAAGATTTTTACTGGAAAAGACAAAATCACGTGATGCTGACAAACGAAAACTTCCTGAACAAATGGTGAGACTTTTTGTTCAGGCCACTGCTATTGTTTCCGTAAAAACAAAACACATATTAAACTATTGCTTCGCTACCATGCCATGGTAATACTTAGTGAACTTCGAAAGTTTGGCTCAAACTATTTTTAATTTTTGTTGTATCACGGGTACTTTTCATACTCTTCATTACAACAAGACACACAAGCACGTTTTACCTTTACTATTTGTTTTCATTTTTGAGATTTTTTTATTTGTATTGCGATTTTATTTCATAGTGTATCAACATCTTGTACTGATTAAAGTGATGCCTTTGTTTGGCAAGTGTTTGATGATTACGTTAATTTAATCCTTGCGTTTTGTCTGTACTGGAGTCATCGNAAGTGATTAAGAAATCTTAAAATTTAAATTTTNAAATTTAAAAAATTTAAAGTTTTNGATCATGAAACTGTATTTCAGAATTGTTCACACGTTACTTGTGACAACATCACTTGCACCGTNATGAACACGTCCGTGTTTGGTGAAATTACCGTGGCGGCCGCTTTCAAAGTTTGGTTCCCTTCTTTTGCAAAGGTATGAAGCAACCATTGTTAAGTTTGCATGTTTGAGTTCCTAGGCCTTAACCTCACATGGGCTCTCGCATCTGCATCACTTGCAGACAGGATGAGAGTCAACTACATTTCTTGCAAGGCAAACATGACTGTTACAAGCTCAACATCATATGAGCATGACTTGCTTTGCTACACAGCTAAACAGGATCGGTTGACGTAATAAAAATATCTTTTATGAATTTCTAAAAATAGCAGGTTGTTTACACTGGCTTGTTTGCTGTTGTGGAATGGGTCTTCCGAAGGATAGTGACAGGCAGGCCCGGTGCTGGNTGGTTCGCATCCCCAAACCTGGACTTTGGGGCTCCCAATATACAATGTATTGCATTTAANACACAATATTTATANAAAAAAAANAAAACTCATTTTAACGAATGTTTATAAAGCCATGGTTTTACAGCATCAACACAATATATAAGGCAGACAGACTTTAGCATTTGCTAGATTTCAAATGAGGGAAATGACTTTTTGTTTTCAAAAACGCAGATGTTTATATCAACTCAGTCCAGTGGTGTAGGAGGCGGAGGTGCAGGGATGCAAACGCACCCCCAAAAGTTTTGATTTGTTGAAAATTTGAGCAAAATTCCTGAAAATCCAAACGAAATACCAAAATATCTAGGCAAAATCCTTGAAAATCTGAGCAGAAATGGCGCCCAACATTGTTTGACTTCAAATATGGTGCCCAACGTTTGCAGAAAAACAAGTAAAGACCATTTTTTGGAGGTCACACCAAAAATCGATCTGCAAAATTTGCACAACTTTTTGGGCAAGTTTGGGAAAATTTGGGCAAAAATCCTTTGCACCCCCAAAAATTCGCTTGCTCCTATACCTATGACTCAGTCCTATCTAATGTGTTTGCAGTTTCACTTTTAATAGATATCATTGCCAGGTTTATCAGTCTTTCATTGGCCATAGTTGATCTGTGAAACGCCTTAACTCCATCTTGCTGAAGCTCCGTTCAACAATATTTCATACAGCAGTGATCGGCAAACTTTCGTTATGATGGCCCCAAGCCCCTTTCAGTCGTAAATAAAGGCCCGTGCTTTTTTTTGATGGCCCGATTTCAAACGAGTGTTGTATTCAGTTATCTGCAACATCACAATGCTATGTTAATGACATAAACCCTGCAATGACAACAACGATGCCTTACTAACGTCAAACTGTCAATGTTCTGCAGTTGTTACAGTAATCTGTTTTATCCCACGCAACCGGCGCAGCACTTTACTGCAGCACACTACGCACGGCCCACAACACGAAGTGTTGCACCGCAAATAAAAAGTGCTGAATAGCCCACTATTGGGCCGAGGCCCACAGTTGGCCGACCAATGGTATGCAGTGTTATTGTTAAATAACTGGATTTCTCATTGGCGTAAAGCAGGGGTCACCAACATAGTGCCCGCGGGCGTCAGGTCGCCCGCAACGACCGCGTTGGTTGCCCGCGGGCATGTTTTTAAAATTGCATTAAGATGATGAGTATCGTCACATAGATTAACATCATTAATGACAGCATACAGGTAAATTGAGCAAAATNTTTNATTTCAAAAGTGTGNATCAAACTAGTAGCCCTCAGCGTCAATCGGTACCCAAGTAGTAGCTTTCAGTTACACCAAGTTTGGTGACNCCTGGTGTAAAGTGTTGAGTTTTCATTGGACAACTTTGCTGCAAGATACACTGGGTATTACAGGCGCAGGCTACACTACAAATACGATTTATATGATTGTATACCTTGGAAACCGACTACTATATTTTTGTACAGTGAAACGATCCCACACACGTCTGCAACAGTGGTGTAACTGCCGGGGATGCAAGGGTGTGAACCTCCTCTTTGGCAAGCTAAATATAAAAACCGGTTCCCGACTTAGCTTATATTTCGGTGTTAAATATTCCTTTGTTTTCAGTAGTTTGTTGCTTTTTGTGTTTTTCGGAAGTTTTTTGGACTGTTTTCGGGTGATTTTGGGTTTTGTATGGAAATCCACATCCGGATACACGTTAATTTCTCAACGTTTTTCTGAATGTTGGCAAGTAGGCCTCCTACCGTGACCAGTGAGCCCCCTTCAGCCACGCTTCCCATCCTGGCTGAAACGTCTAGTTGCGCCACTACAACATAATTTTCCTAAATAATTTTTTATTAGACTATGCTAAAAAGCTTACAATCAGCATGAATTGAATTCAGCAACGTTACCTACACAACTGCCAGCTTACCGCAAGGCACATGCTGACAACGAAGCTATCCACAATACATTTCGCAATGGTTGGCTTAGATAACAGGAAGCTATGAGTCGTGGGAATATAAATTTATTTGACGTATTAGATGAATATGAATGTTGAAGGGAAATATGTGAAATCAGTTCTTGGTGAATTCAGTTCTGGGGCGTCTTTATGCCCTAACAAAAGGTCCTCAGTCTGATTTGGGGGTCTCCTTTTTACCAGCCCCCCGGCCGTGGGTTACGGGAGCCCTTCGTCCGGATCTGATGACGGAGCCTGTTCCTGTAAGCTAGGTGTTCATTGGCGCTTGTCTTACTTGGGCTGATCTCCTGTGCGTTTAGCCGCAGGACGTTTGGTCTGCAATAATTTCCGACCACATTTCCAGATGTGTGAAGTGCCCTGAAATGGCGCTTCCCTCATCATCTTGCAATAATCGCATCCAGCACGACTAGTATGACTCGCATTTGATAAGTTTTGTCTTGCATACCGTGCACTACTAGCAGTGACGGCCGCACCTTTGGTGACTCAAGTTATCAAGAGTTTCAAAGTTATTTATTTCTGAAAAGGAATCACTGCAAATTACGGATTTAAACAGTCTTGTGGAAAATCCAAGGTCACGTTTTTGGAACCGTTCTCGAAGGTATAGTTGCCTGTGACCAATTTGCTGTAGACCTTCACTAAACGCGTGACTTATCAGGAAAAATCATTTGCTCTACAAAAATCTTGCCGCAAACTAATCTAGGAAAAATACATAGATTTTTATCTGAACAAATTTACATGCTGTATTGCAGGTTCAAATGAGAATTGATATGTTCAGCAAGGCGGAAATAGATGCCACAAACTCCACGACACACTTGGTTAAAAACCAATACAAAAATAAGGTGATTGATGAATTTTTTAATAAAATCTTATGGAACTAGTCTACATATAATTAACCACTTGGTCATAGGTCATTACTTCAGTGTCAGAATTCATGCAACCAGATAATCTGGATCCTCCAAACTCAGTGGACGTCGGAGCCATTGTGGGAAGCGTCTTAGCTGGCATAAGTCTTCTGGCCATCATTATTTATGCCTTGTGGAAGGTGAGGTTTTACAAAATAACTTTAGCTTTAGAATTTGAAATACCCCAATAAAACAAAATAGAAATATATTTTTATCTAATGGTAAAGAATGACTACGACTTTTTTTATACAATCACCGAATAAAATTTACAAATACAGCATTTCCTAAATCCTCCAATTCATTGAGCCCTTTAAATACAATTATTTGTCGCTTTATTGGTGAAGATACAGCATAGTTGTCTGGTTCATGTTACTTAATATGCAAATTTCTTCCGTTAATACTCTCGCAAATTCATGGGCAAAGCCGTGCCAATATAGTGAAATACAGTTTCATATCATTTGCGATTAGAAAAGTCCATACGTCTGTAGAACTAAAACAGAATTTTCAAACTGATTAAAATGTGAAAATAGCAAACTTATTCAAGGCATTGATCAATAGAAACAGTTTTCAACTGATTATTTTGGAAAA
>JGI24158J21664_10014717_pt1 | contig 10249 bp, 9 predicted proteins | sample Ectturendosymbi3_FD_21664 | JGI IMG/M metagenome (IMG submission 21664) | reverse complement strand
CGTGCTCAGTGGCCCGGAACACGTCCAGGCCGGAATTGAGAGCTTTCTGATATAGATCCGCTCCACTGTGAGGTAACAAGGGAAGGTCAGACAAACGGAAGACAGTGTTTAGCATGGTCACGTCCACAATCAACTGCATTGTCACGTCCACAATCACCTGCATTGTCACATCCACAATCACCTGCATTGTCACGTCCACAATCACCTGCATTGTCACGTCCACAATCACCTGCATTGTCACGTCCACAATCAACTGCATTGTCACGTTCACAATCACCTGCATTATCACGTCCACAATCAACTGCATTGTCACGTTCACAATCAACTGCACTGTCACGTTCACAATCACCTGGATTGTCACGCCCACAATCAACTGCATTGTCACGCCCACAATCACCTGCATTGTCACGTTCACAATCAACTGCATTGTCACGTCTACAATCACCTGCATTGTCACTTCATCCTAAACCATGTTTCTCCAGTTTTTAACACAACTGCTTAGAAGGCAAGCGGCCGTATCCACAATCCTCAGACCTGAATCTACGCCAAGTCACAATTAACACTTGCTTCAAGCGATTTCCCATTTGCCTAAGTTTCCGACGATTCGCAACTTCGTAAAGTTTCAAACAGAAATCTTTGTAGAAAACTTAAGCATCCATATCTTTAACCGAACCAGATGCCATCGAAAAAAAGGAACGTGAAACCATCGTTTAACACGTTGGTGACGATTGCATTATTTGTTTGTTTGTTTAAACATGTATAGAATCACTATCTTCTCTGTGTTGATGGTTCTGCTGGGAAACATGGGAACTATCCACAACTTGAAAGATTAGCGCAGGAAAGTGGCGTCGCTAACGCAAAAACAGCATGTTTGGCGTTTTGTGGTTTCCACCCATTGTTTATCTCGTTCACAAGCATGAGTATGTGATGGTTTGACCGCGAGAAGTAAGTCAGGCAAACATCCCAGCCTGTTGCCTGGCAACAGCGATGAAGCAACACAACGGGAAAGCTTTCATCAAAACATTTCGCTTTCGTATAAACGTTGTCAAGGAAACGAAACAGTGTTTCGGTTGGAACAAAAATCACCATAGCAACAACTCTGGACCCACCTCAGGTAGATCTCCCCCCCACAAGCCCTGATCAGGTCCTGCTTGTATCCGCAAAATACACTGTAGTCGAAGAAACGGAAGAATCCGTTCAATCTCGAGATCTCTTCTCCGGTCTGCTCATGAAAAAGTATTTAATGAATATGTTAAATATGTCTCACGTAACGGTTTCGTCATATCAGAAGATGACGTCACATCAGAAGACGTGTATGGTTTGGCATCAACATAAACTTGGCAACTTTGACACATTGTGACTTCACACAGAAGTTTTTTTACGTTAAAAACAACCCACTAACTTATGAGTTCAATTACTAGTTCTTCAGTTATTGGAAAAGCGAGGTTGATAAGTTTGCGCCCAAGCTCACCGCATGTTTGTATGATTGAAACGCGGCTGGGAAGAAAAGTCGCTCTCCCGGAACGGTGTTCAGTCGAGCGTGATGCAAAAACTTGGGCGACATCTGCCGGCAAAAGAATTAAAGAGCATCGATAAATAAGCGGCGCCAGCAAGCCAAACATTTTAGGTGGACATGAAAAAGACTGGTGGCTTGGTAGGAAGAGGACCTACCTCCATGAACAAGTCACTGGAGCATATGAGGGTGTCGGCGGGGAGGGCGTTAATCGCCATTGCCACTCCCTCGATGCGGGAGAAAGGTTTCTTGCCTCCGTTGATCCATCTGAAAATCACTGAAGCGTTTCATAAGGGGAAGCGATTTTGCGCAGAATTACGTTGAACAAACTATATGTTATAAATAAAACAGTTGATGCAAATCATGTGCATCAAGGAAACAAATTAACAGGCAAATCATTTTGACTGCAGGTGTTACTGGACAGACTGCAATAATTTCAGTAAGTCGGGTTGAGAGCAAATAGTTTTGTAAAGTTTAACGATTATGATGAAATCCATCTGACATGCACGAGAAAACTCATAAATTGTGAAATAGGGCTTCGATGAGCAGGTTACATTTAAAAGTCTGCCGCTCATTTCTTTCATTAATTCGTTATATCTTGACTTAGAACCACGTAGACTCGAATTTGTTGTTCGCTGAAGAGCAGCCACGTTGTCTTGTGATTGTTATGTAAGTTTGTTGACGTGGCCATTTGTGTAAAGTGCAGAATTTTTCACAATTCGCCAAGTGCTACGACTTTGAGGCCAAGCTTTTGAAGCGGAAATACTGGTGTTATTATCTTGTATGCTCGAGCATTGTATAGGAAGACAACACCACCAGTAAGTCCGGTAATATATCTATGGAGGTTTCTGGCAAGATCCGCGTTTTCATGGCTTTCCCGGATTTAACCTGGAGCCAAGACAAACTTTCAGTATTGCGAGTAGATGTAACAATCATGACAAAATCTTGAAATATTCGGATTGTAAACAAACTCATCACGAGGTGAAAGGTAATTATTATAAATCCAATTTTGCTCTTACTTCACAAATCCCAAGTCTAATGATTGCACTGTAACCTTAACATTGTGCAGATTGTATTCAATGGAAAGTCAGAGCTAAGTCGAGCCTTGACAGAACAGTGGAGGAGGACTATTTATGAGCCTTGGTTGTTCGTTATCATTTCCATTTTGCTGACTCAGCATCATAAACAAACAACTTTGCCTCAAGTTTCATGCATCCACGTTTAGCCAATATTTGTAAAAATGGCTGGTGAAAAACTGTATCCTTTGGCACAAAGATAGTGATAGCTTTCCTGTCACGGACGAAGATAAACTTGACGACTCTCTGGATGTTCAACTGATTTGTTGGTGGATTTCCGGGCACTCTACCCTAGAGAGAGCATCACGCCATTTTTATGGATCTGTAGCCACCACCATTTCACAGGAACACAGGAAATACCAAACCCTGCCAGGCCAAGCTTGGTTCTGGCCTTGCAATGGGACAACCTGACCATTATGAAAATGGCCCCGCACCATGTTCCATGGCAGGCGTACGTCATCCATACTGCTGACGTCGCCAAGCCCACGTAAGCGACGAAGTTTGAGCATGGAGTTAAGGTGGGAGGAGGCGGCATGGTCGAGATGGGATCCCATCTTTCCATGAGACAACCGAAGGTGGGACACGCATGAAGTGAAATGCGTTGAACCTACGCTGGTGCATGCGCCGTCATAGATTCAGGTTCATGACGAGATGTGGGGTTGCCCCACACCCGGAAGACTGCGCTGTGGTGGGCCGCACAAGCTGGTGGAAGAACTGACCATAGACGCCAGGCAGGAGAAATTGCTCTTGCGCTGGTGGTCACACGATAAAGGCAAATAGACCCACGAGTATGTGGAAACTAATGGCCATTGCTAAAGAAGCTGAAGAGCCCGCCACTGGTATGAGTGCGCAAATACATTGAGAAGGTACCTGAGTGAGAGGTACTGTGGTTTATTGTAGTCAGTCTGCGTTCTAATAAAGAATTCGATTCAGGAAAGATGAAAAAGTTTTGCCAATATACTTTAGCTTATTGTCATTGATTATTATCCATAAGAGCTTTGCCATAACAATTCACGTTAGATTTGTGGATTTTTTCAAGAAACTGAGTTCATGAAAAAGGAGATTATTCCTGAATTTGGACATCGTTCAATACTTTTATGTCTCTCTTTATAAAGTTACTTCCCATTCAACATACTTGCGATGGAGTTGTGGTGTATACGAAAACGAACCAGTAACTGGACTTCATGTCAATGAAGCATAATGATTATAATTGTGGTCCAAGCATTTGAGTTCCACTCATTCACTTTCCATCTGTGACTCATATACTGGCCAGGGATGTTGTTTTGTTGACAAACTTTACAACAGTGTGATAAGTTCCTCAAATAATCCGTTGGGCACTTTGCTTGTAATTCATTCAGATGTAAAAGCACGTGGGCAGTAGACACGCAGTATGGTTATTGAATTGGTGTCAAACTAAGCGATCGACATCGTACTTTTTTTGCAATCTTAGATGAATATAAATATAATGTGCGATCACGAGGAAGGTCGAAAACAAGAGACGCACTGGTTCCTTCTGTAACGGGTAAAAGTTCTAATCCACCAACACGCAATTTCTCGACCCACGGAAGCTTCCTCAACCAACAACACCGGCGGGTAATGCATTCTATGTACAAGACAAGTTTGTATCACGCTTGCTTCAACAGTGTGCGAACAAAAATCCTTTGCAGAAGCACTTGACGAGCAACCAAGCATTTCTTCACTTTCAACACAACTTATCCGGACGCTGCTTTGTTGGCTCTTCTTACAAAGGAATATTCAGCATTTTATTGCGATGTAATCCTCAAACATGGCTTATGCGCTTACATCGTGTCTAAGACAATCACCCAGCCTTTAAACACAGGTTGGTGGAAAGTACCATTTTTCTGGCATCAATCCTCACTTCTACCAAATGTTTGCAAATCGCTTTGTTCATAAACTCCGTCTTCGTCACTCCAACCAACATGGCGGCCATGCCATCGATGAACACAGAGGCTGGCTAATGCCGCTGCTACTTATTAGTGATAAGAAACTCATGTTTAGAGTTTTTAATCGATTGTGCAAATGTTGTTGGCAAATGCCTGATGTGATCTCATGCAGAGCAACATAGGTTGGTTAAGCTGGAAATACATGTTGAAGCTGAACAATGGATGGTCATTTGAACTGCTGTTGTTGGCCAAGATAATCAAACAGCTTTGGTTGAAGCAGCCAGAAAGTAAAACAACCAATTGCGTTTTGGTTCAATTGTCCGACAATGTCTTCAGTTGAACATGGTTGGTGATTGGTCGATTTTAAAGCAGGTCTTGGTTATTTTGACCAATCACGTTTCAGAGGCTTTGATGATGACTTAGCACGTTCAATAGTTTGCTTCACATTCTCCGAAATATTCGCGTCTTCAAAGCAAACCCGACCAACATTTATGGAATCGCAGTGTCAGCAACCATGCAGCTGTTCATGTGCAGTGGTCATTGATGCTGAGGAAGTGATTTGTTTCTTGTGTAGAAAGCGTGAGTTGCTGTAAAATTGCTGCAGGTCTCCAACAAAGGTTTGGCGAAGGTCGTTTATGACGTGCACAATCGCAAGGAGGTGGCGACTCAGTTGCGTTGAACTCTCAACTCGGTGGAACTAACAATTTATAAAATAAAAGCACTTAAAAACAACGTTACACATCACGTCACAACGCCACCCCTACTGCGTGAGCAAGAGCTCCATCTAAACTTACAATTCGTGGCAGTGGAGGAGGACCAAGCTGACCACGTCATAGTAATGACATCACGGAGAATCGAAATATATTTGCTACAAGAGTAGTTTGCAAAAGTAGAAGCATAAATGCGGCAATGCCAACCAAGTTGTAAGCGGGCCAACCCATCAACCAAGCAAGCAATACTAACCAGCTGTATCGAACGTCATCAGTGACGTCATTCTCACCTGAGTGACAGTCGAGGATACTTCTGCTTGTACAGGTTGAGCAAGCTGAGCGAGTCGGAGTTCTTCTCGTTGAAAGGTTTGGCGCCATCTTCGTTCTTCTGATACAAGACAATGAGCAGCGCGACGTTCTGCGCGCTCTCTGACGACATACACGCCTGCGGTTGAGGGGGGAGCGTTAAGAACACGTTTCGTGCATGCCTAGTGGCTTGTAGTGGGAGGGTGTGCATCAATTTAAAACACATTCTGACCACACAGGACGATGCGGCATTGCAAGGGGAGAAACCGATTCTTCCAAATCTTAACCTCTAAACTGCGAAGCGAACACGTGTTCGAATCGCACAACACGGTTAGAGGTGAACTGCAACAGGTGCACGTAGCCAGATTAGTCCACAACCCACAGCTGCATGTGTCAAACTGTGCGGGTCAGACAACCCCCTGGTCACCCACGGAAGATTGGCTACATCATTTTGAAGGGTAATGCTTGCGGAGCGATGGGGTCTGGGTAAAGTGAATGCCATGTGCGGGTGAACTGGTGTCGTCACAAGGGTAAGGAAACAGAAAACTATTTTTCTTTCAATATATGTTTAGGTTTTTGGCTCGCGGGCCACACTCTATTCACAATCTAAACCAGTGCTCTTCAACCGGTGTGCACGGTGCACTCTAGGGCGCAACAAAATATGCGTGGGCTGCATCACTAAGAAAGGATTCACAAACGTGCGTCACAGACTTGTCACACTAAACAGATAATTTTTACAAAAACTTTCTTTCAGCAAAAGTGAACCATTAACCAACCAATGACTTTCAGGATTTAACCGACAATTTGCAGATTCTAAAGTGTGGTACACGATGAGCAACCAGTGGCGAAGCCAGTCCAAAAATTTGGGGGGGACAAAATGTTTGATTTTAGGCGATTAACCCTATTTTGTTTATAAAAACGCCTCTCCAAGCACAAAATGACTATCTTTTCTAAAAATTTGGGGGGCATGGCCCCTTTGGCCCCCCCTGGCTACGCCTATGTAAGCATCACACCAGATCAAACTAATTGTTGTATCTAGATGATTATTTGTGATTCATAAGCAACCAACAATGAGCCATTATCAATTGAATTATGTAGCTGTGTTGCTGAATTACGGTACTTGCTGATTTAGACCAGGGCACTTGCAGACATGGGCGCAATTAGGTGGGGATACGGGGGAAGTGTCAGTAAATAGGATGCATGGGTTTAAGTGCTTAAGTAAATAGGGTGCATGAGTTCGTCAAAACATCTTTAAGGGTGCACCGTAATGAAAAAGGTTGAAGAGCACTGATCTAGACCTTTCCGCGGGCCACAAAACTTCAGCTCCTGGGCCACGGGTTGCACACCCCTCGTCTTTGGGAATGCCCTGTCAGGACATGTTACGAATGTCAAATACCTGGGGACGAAAATAAGAGCTCGACAACAAGCCTCCGCAAACCAACAGAGGGACGCTCCCCTGTCCCGTATCCACGGGGGGACTTTTGGGGGCTCAGCCCCCCAAACAAAGCTTTAAGACCCCCAAAATGAAGTATGAAACACTACAAATCAGTTAAGATTTTTTCCATTTTTAGAGTGTCAAGCCTCCCCGCAAAAACGCAAAGCCCCCCTATTGAAAACTTTCTGACGACGGTTCTGACGCTCCCATAGAAGCATTTCGACTCCTACTTCACGTAAGCATCAATACACAGATGAAAGTGCATGATCACAGCAGTATGCTGAGGCAAAGACGCAGATAATGAATCTAGTAAGAAGTAGGGTGGAACGCAGGAGCTTCTTGTACCTGCTCAAACATTTGCATGAACTCGTTGAACTGGGCTGATCCATCTTGAAGCGGAAGAACAAAGTTGATCTGTACATCCGGGGCATACGACGTCTTCACCGTCGTCATCCGATCGTAAGGTTGATCCAACTCAATCGTGCAAATCTGTTGGTGAAAGGTGGGGAGTGTTGTATCGACGATGGAGATGCGATACAGCGTGTTGCACTCGGTGTGTAATGTGCTGATGTGTTACGTGTGTGCTATTTGGAACTTGACGTGTTATATGTGTCCGATATGTGTGAAGCAAACGTGTACCACACAACAGAAAGTTATCTTTTACAAAACGACACCCGCAAGGTTCAAGCTTGAAAGATAACATTCCAGAACACCTTGTTCAGTATCGCTTCGGTTTGAGATCTTCAAATTCTTAAATTAGAAAAAAGGAATTGTCTCTAAGCAGCAAAAAAAACTGAGTCAGCATGTGAGCAAAACGCTTATGTCAGCAAAGCAGACATGCGATTTTATTTTTGGAAAGAAGCTGTGAATCCACAGTATTTCTGGACATGGGAGGGTCCAGTGCATCACTGGTTTGCTGAAGTTAAATGTAGTAGATTTAAGAAAATATTCACCGCTGGTTACAGTACGAGGTATTTGGGGCTTTCATGAATTGGCGGCGCAAAAAATGATAAGTAAGGTTGGCAACGATTCGAACGAACATTCGAGCGAGCACGAAATCTCGTTCACTTGAATGGATCGCTCACAACGCGCGAACAATAAGACATTGTTTGATGAATACGACAGTGTCCACACAAAACCAACCACTTCATTGCCCTTTGTGATGTCCACCATATACTGGTATCCGACCCCTGGAACAATGTGCCGGAAAACTGTCCCAGTGTCAAGTTGTCCTGAATTTCCGCGTTTTTTCTGCAAAGATGGTTTAAAATATTGCGATGTGAAGAGTTTGGATTTTGACGCAATTCAACAATTTTAGAAAATAAACTGAAAAAAACGCGTTTCAAACACTTTTCAATTCAAGGAACATGAAAATATGTGTTATTGTTTTCCACTGCACCAAACCGGTCCGTATCGGGATGACGTTGCTTTTCACCAAATCATGTCCTTTACGGCATCAAAAAATCAAAAAAAAAGGATGAGATTTCGGGGACAAAAAAAAACAGAAAGTTTTCGTCCCTGGAAGTTGTTAACATTTCCTGTCGATCTGAACTAGTACACTGCCTCGTTCATTGCATCAGGGTATCGTCGTGCGCCAATGACGCAGAAAATTACGCAACAATTCAACTTAAACACAAGTTGACACAAAAGAGAAGCTGTAGCTTAGCTGATAAGGTCAGTGCGTCACGTGGGGCGTTTCGACCAATCACCTGCATGTACTCCAAAGCAACCTTCTTCACTTTCTTCAAAGCAATTTCATCCGATTGCGTCAAATCCCTGCTTGGTTCCGCTTCATCGACCGTGCATATCCGTTCACGATGATTGGCTGATTCAATTATATCCCAGGGGACCACGTCAGGGTGTTGGTATCTGGGTTATTGAGCATGGCGATTCATGACAATGCAGTACGTCACAATGACAGACCACGGCAGCGAGCATCGCTGGGGCGAGTTAAGGAGAAAGTTCACTTTGATTGACAAGACATGAAAGGGAGGTAGCAATCGGAAGCAAAGGAGCGTCGCGCGTCCATTGTTTGCGATGAATGAAGAGACAATGCCGGCACGATCGCGGCAAAGCAAACAACGCAAATACACATCGAACGTTTTGTATTCTGAGCGAAAAGAGGGTGGAAGCGAAACTGAAATTTCCCATGAAATCGGCCGCAGTTAGAGTATTAGGAAAGAGGCTGCTTGTAGCGTCGACAAAGTGACTTTACTGAACAGCACGATGGCAGGTTGTGGTGGTGGGGGGGAGACACGCAGCGCATACCTGTTTTGATTGCCACGCTTGCCAAGTATTAGCCGGTCGTCGGCCATACCCCCCTCCTGCACCAGTACTCGATCCATTCTCTGAATTATGTTGTGATAATACTCGTTCGATCTGCAAAACAAACAACCGCTTTGTTGCGTCATCATCACTCGCATTTACTTCCCGCGATGATGCTCCTGAGGATGACGCAGGAACAGTACAGAGGGGCTGCAAGAGATCTATGCTAAGTTTTGAGGGGTCGCGTTGCCAGGCAACGGATGATGATGTCATGTTGACAGTGATTGCTCACGGTTACGCTTCAGTGATCAGATCTTCCAATCATTCCCGCCCCACGACCAGTGATGTGAGAATGACCCCATGATCCCCCAGGAACGTTGTGCCCCCTGATTCTCACATTCAACGCCTCCCTCACCCACCTACATTGGGTACCTCACCCACCTACATTGGGTACCTCACCCACCTACACTGGGTACCTCACCCACCTACATTGGGTACCTCACCCACCTACATTGGGTACCTCACCCACCTACATTGGGTACCTCACCCACCTACATTGGGTACCTCACCCACAAGCACCAGCTAAGCCCAATACTCAGCAGCACAGTTTTCGTTGAATCTAACTTTTAATACCAACCGGTTATGAACAAAACTTCAATATTAACCAGTAACAGGTTATGACTTCCAACACTGCCGTGACCTTCATATAAGAGTGTTCAATAAAGGAGGCTTGTTAAATATTTTAACCAGCAGTTAATAATAAAGCGCAAAACATGAAACTTAGGTTAAGGACAATGTCGTGAAATCGATTTCCTTTAAAAAACAAACTTTCCGATTGAGACTCGCCTGTGTGGAGATTAGTTACTTGGTTAAGTTGGGGATCAAATAACTAGTTCCCACCCTTTCAGTCATTTAATTTTTGAGTACACACTTTTCTTATTTCATTACTCAGTTTCTTTTTGTCGCCACCAGTATTCTTGACGTCAGTCAGTTTGTTAAGATGTTATGATTTATGAGCTAGTATTACGAAATTTTAATTA
>JGI24158J21664_10014716_pt1 | contig 10249 bp, 8 predicted proteins | sample Ectturendosymbi3_FD_21664 | JGI IMG/M metagenome (IMG submission 21664) | reverse complement strand
ATTCAATAAAAATCAGAAAATTTTCCGAAAATAAACAAATTTTCAAGTCCGAACGTCATGAACTTCTATTCCGTGAACATCTGCAATTTTCGAATACAATAGCGTACCGCATGGATCTTGCGCAGACTGTCAACAAAGGTTACTGGCTGCGTTTCAAGTTTCTTCGTGTAGTTTTTGTGTCACTTCAAATCCTGCCCCACGCGTTTTTTCGGCGTGGACCTGTTTTGTTTTGCTAATAATGAAACTTTTCCGACATTCAAAAAGTTACTCTTTCGAGGTTAGATAAGTTTGAGAATAATTTCTAAATTTTTTGAAGACCGCTTCTGCTCCGGAAACGTCTCAGTAAGCCTTTGTCAAAAACCGTTACCTGAGCAGTTGGGTCTTCACTGCTATGTAGTCACTACACATCCGGATGAACTCGTCCTTGAGGCCCCCCTAAAAAAAATCCTGGATCCGCCTATGGTGTTGTGAATATATAGCAGAAGCCATGGCACATACAAGAGCAAAGTTCTACACTGTAGCAGCAACAGTTTCTGGTTCTTTTGTCACAAAACAAAATTCTGAACATGAGGTCATCTAGACTACCAAACCTGCAATTCATCTTTCAGTGCTACCATTAACTATGTGGAAAGAAAAGACAAACTGATAAAAGCAAACACACAATTGATATTTACAGACGATTGTAGGCCAGTTATCATGATGAGGTATTTAATTTCACAGGTGTGAAGAGAAGAAAACAGTGAAATTAATGTACCTTTATTTGAAAATGCGAGTTAAAATGTGAGACAAAAATCAAGTTGAAAATAAAATCAAATGACAGGCAGATGAAGAACACTATAGGACATCAGAACGAGAAAATTTACAGTGCCTTTGAAGTATAAGATACATAGAAAAACAATGGAAAAATCACATTGTCAACGCATCATACAGGTTCTTTCTGTATGTATCCCGGCATTCTGGATCCGAGTTGAACATGTTGGTCAGCGAAAAGGGCGGCGCTGCCACAGCAGCCTAAGCGTTTTTCTTTATGCTGCTTGTAGCGTTGATTCGTCAAAATATTAAACTTACAGTGTTGTTACCGCTTTGAGAATACAAAAACACTGAAACAATGATGGAACACAAAATGTATGAAAATAATTACCATAATGCATTCAACTGGTTTGTAATGTTATTTCTTATGTTTGTTGGTTGAAAATGTTTTTCAAACCGTTCATACAGAAGTACAATAGAGTTCAAGTTCAAAATATATTTTTTATTAAGCAAACACATTTTACAGCTTAATCATTTTAGTGTGGAAAGGTTTGAATTAATCGTTTCTGCGATTGCGCAGGCTGTTTCTTGCACAACATTATCAATATTAAATTAGAAAAATGTCAGACAAAGAAGCAGCCGCATGTTATCAAAATCTGTAACGTAATTTCTTTGTGGCAATATTTGCAAGAACATGAAACAATAACATGATTCTCCACTGAGTTTCCATTTGAGGTAAAATTACTTTAACAGTTTAATATCTTTTCTTAGTTCCATTAAGGTTGCCGGCCAACATCCACAGAGTTCGACGATGTTTGGAAACCAGTCTAGAAATAATACTCAAAACAATGAGAAGAACGTTGTTCAGTGAGATCCCTGCAAAAACATGAGGTAAATATCAATATGTACTCTCCTTATAACCGGATAGTGATTTAATACGTTGATGATGCCGACAACAACGTTACGGTACTTCAACTAACCAAGACTGAACTCCCTACTCATAGAGTTTACACAAAAAAACTTAAAAATCTAAGAGTTTTGATAATTATATTTCTTTTGGTTAGTACTTGCGCGTCTGTGCTGCAATAAAGACAGTGTGCGAGCGTATAATGCACTCAAAGCCTCGAATTACTTCATAAAACCAAAAGCATTTCAATTTTTGTTTGGCGATTTCAAAGAATACAAATTAAAGCAAGCTGCAGCAAAGGTTATCGTAGCCGCTGTGTGGAAGAAACATCAAAGCGCTTTTCCTTCCTGTGGTTCTTCAAATAAATAGTTCACATTTGCAGTTTTCACCTAAACCCAGACAGCAAAAGCGTGCAAAAAGAGAATACCAATCTCGTGCAACAAATATTTCTTACCTTTATTCCAATTGTAGTTGTTGAAACAAAGCACGAGCATGAACAAACTTGAGAAAATGTAAATGCAAGAGGTGTGCCGGGTGATGGCGCTGTGCGCAACCAAGTCGATGTACATCCATGTCGCTAAAATGGCTACGTAACACGCGATGCCTATGGTTCCGCCAGTTTCAGCAGACACAAGACCTAAAAGCAAACAAGAGTATGTTAACAAAAGTAAACTTGGTAAACATTGCTGCAAACAAGATAACCACAGTATGCTGCCAGCCGAAATCACGCTTTGCTTCAACAAAATCTAGTTTAGCATGTCAGCTGCTTCCATAATCAGTTGAAACACTAGCGTTGCAATAAAAAGCTTTTTTTAATGTTGAATGAACACTAGGTTGATTTCATTCTCTGGATTGTCAACTGCTATATCATCTTCCAACAATCCACACAAAAAAATAACCAGGAAGAACTTCAAGTCCTGTGTGATGTTTATTTGTGAAAAACAACCTGAGAAGTACAAACGTCAGAGCCGGAGGAAGGGCCCCTTGTACCTCCGGCCGGGTGGATGCCCCGGGCAAATAGGGGGCCTCCAAATCTGACTTATTACCTTTGTTTCGGCATGTAGAGACACCAAAACTGAACTCAATAAGAACTGATTTCACACATTTACCCTTTCAATATTCATATTTATCTAATACGTCAAATAAATTAATCTTCACACGACCCATAACTTCCTAAAGCCAACCCTTGCTAAATGCATTGTGAATAGTTTCGTTGTCAGCATTTGCCTTGGTAAGCTGTCTGTTGTGCAGGTAACGTCTGCTGAATCCACGTTGATTGTAAGCATTTTTAGTATAGCCTAATAAAAATTATTCATGAAAATTAAGTTGTGGACCAATTGCGTTGCTAGAGGTTTTAGCCAGGGTGGGAAACGTAGCTGAAAGAGACCCACTGGCAATCGTAAGGGGGCCCCCGCCTGCCCGCCAACATTCAGAATAAAGCTTAGAAATGAAAGTTTATCCAGATGTGGATTTCTATATGCTAAAACCCGAAATCACCGGAAAACAACAGTCCAAAGACTTCCGAAAAACGCAAAAAGCAACAGCTTACCGAAAACCATAAAAGTACTGAATACCGAAATATAAACAGAATGGGGGCTCAGTTTTTGCATTTACTTGTCAGGGGAGAGGTTTGCACCCTTGTATTCCCGTCAGTCACACCACTGTTGTGGACCTGTGTTGTATTTTTTCACTGTACAAGAATAGAATAACCGGCATACAGTCATATAAAACCGTATTCGTAGCCCGGGCATGTAATTACCAGTGTATCTTGCATCAGAGTTGTCCAATGAAAACATGAAACTTTACACCAATGAGAAATCCAGTTCTTAACCAATAACACTGTGTCCAGTGTTGGGCCTCGGCCCAATTGTGGGCCGTTGAGCACTTTTCATTGGGCCGCGCAAAACTTGTTATGGGCCGTGATTGCTGCGCTGATTGCGTGGAATCAAACATGGGCTACTGTAATAACTATATACAACATTGATTGTTTGACGTTAACACTGCATTGACGTTGTCATTATAGGGTTTATTACATTACCATATCATTGCTATGTTACAGATAACTGAATGCAACATAAGTTTGAAACTGGGTCTTTAAAAAAAGGCACGGGCCTTTAATTACCATTGAAAGGGCGTGGGCGCGCGGATGAGAGGAAAAGCGGTCATTCGCCACCCTTTTGCAAAGTGGGACTAAGAACCAAAAATTTCTAGCAAACCTGAAGTCTGGAGCTTAATTCCGATTAAGTTGATTTAATTCTTGCATTGACAGTTTATTTGCCGGTATGACACAAACAGTGCACAATAACCAGGTTCACTGTCCTAGTGTTGTGCAGAGAAGAGTTTGCTGTTCACTCACGTCCGCTAGTTTGCTAGTCTGCAGAGGCAATTTGCGGAACTTGCGTGCAGATTGTTCTAGTGTTTGACTTTATTGCGTAACAATAACATGGCAACGAATCTTCACGTGTTCACTTCAAATTACACTGGTAGGCGTTTTGCGGCATACCAGTGTTGAACGCAAGTAATACCGGGAGACAGTGAGTTCTGATAGCGGATAGCCACTTTTATAGCCTACGGTGTAAAAAGAAGCATGATAAGTTTGAAAAATCCATTGTTAGTGTGAGACTGAACGCTTGTCCGGATTATGTGGATGAGCTTTCACGACGAAAAGTCTGTAAAGGCAAGCGAGGATTTATTGAAAGGATTTTTGATTGCTTTAGAGGAGATTTTAGACGTTTGCAGCTCTTGCTTCTATGTGATGCTGGCAAGTCTTGTTAGGTAAAATAAAGACATAATTGTGGTTTTATTAAAGATCATGGCAATTTGCTTCTTTGTAAAAAAGTGCCATGTTTGAAAAATCTGCAGATAGTCTATTTTGTAACTTATCGCAATATACTTGGCTATTGCTGCCACGAAGTGCATTTTTTGTGACTATTGCCNTAAAGTCGCGCAAGCGCTTTGTGAACGTCCGTTTACATTGCATCGTCAGCAATCTCAAAAGTATAAGCAAAATTTCGACGTTGCTCCCCATGGAAAAATTTCTGCGGACGCCCATGGAAGGGGGATTGCGGCCATTCTAACGAAAGTTTGCCGATCACTGCTGTGCGCAATACTGCTGAATAGAGCTTCAGCAAGTTCAAACTTATTAAAACGTTTCACAGATCAATTAACACTGATGTAAGGCTAACAAATCTGGCAGGGATATCTATTGAAAGTGAAACTCCTAAAACTTTAGATGTAACGGAGTTGACAGAAAAATTTGTATTTTTGAAAACTTGGAAGAAGTAATTTCCTTAGCTTGAAACATAGCAAATGCTTAACAATGTCTGCTTTATACGTTGTGTTGATGCTGCAGAAAATGCTTTCATAAGCATTTGTTTAAAAAGGCGATATTTTGTTTACGTAAATACTGTACAATGTGTTAAATGCAGTATATTGTATATTGGGGGCCCTAACGTCCAGGCTCGGAGGGGGGCCCCCAACCACCTAGCGCCGGCCCTGACAAACGTTGATACGTCTTGAGCCTCGAGGGCAAAACACGGTTCATGTCATAACTGGCACGCCGCAAATGAAATCTCGCGCGTGGTCATTTTTTCAATGTATATTGGAAAAAAGAAAACTATTTTACGTCCTTTTTATCCTACAAATTATTGGATATATAACCTGTCCCGTCAACTCCAATATTACAGAAAATCACAAACTCTATCAATCCAACAAATGCCTCATAAACGCAGCTTGCGATACAAAAACAAGCGTTCAACACCGCAAATCTTTCCGGCAACACTTAAAACTTGTATTTATATCAAAGGAATCAATACGATGCCTCTTGATGTTGTTAAGACGTATATACCCCGATGTAACCCAATATTTCTTTTTGAATGTCTCTCATATATCACAAATGCGGTTGTAATGCTTGATGCGGCTCATTACGTCAACGGTATTTCATCTTGATCACGGTTTTACTCCGTTAGTTTTATTTAGTGTGCAACAGCTTTTTCGTTCTGAGGTTTTGTGCAAAAAAGCTTGCATCACTAGCTACAGTGTGAAAAAAGCATTTTGACCTTGAAAATGTCCCAAAATCACACACATTAAGTAACGTTCACTTGCAAATATACCATGTACCTCGCAGTTCAGTATCAGGACGACTGTAGCTGGATTTGTACGCCAAAGTTTGCGCCATTGTCCAGATTAAAGCTGCTGTCATCCACACTGCTACAAATGCTTTAGTTTCGATCACACAGTACTTGAAGACTTTCGTGTAGTGACCTTAAAAAAAACAATTCCTTAATGCTGCACAATCTTTCAACCGCAAAAAAACAAAGCCACCTTTCAATTGGCTCAAACATCAAAACTAAGAAAATTCAAAAATTTGTATAATAAAGAAAAGAAACATTGAGTCAAATTTTTAACTTTCTTCAGTTTTTGCCCAATATCGAAAAATGACCTTTGAGAGAATGCCTCGTCAAAATCAAACTGAAAGAGTAGCTCGGTTTTACTCGGTTCAAAATGTTCTTACTAGAGTTTATAGTTTGGTTTAAACAATTGATTTAGAATTAATTTTCATAACGTCCTCAGAATTTGCATCACCTTCCGCACAACATACATAAACGCATAGCAAGTGAAACCTGAAATAAGTAATAAAGGGTCATAAGGAAACCACGTTGAAAGCTTTGTTATGCTTCATGTTTCCTCGTACGTTGAATTGTGGTCACAATACTTTCAAAAATGCAATTTAATATGTACAGTAGTTCGGGGTTTGAGAAAAAAGAGTTGAAGGGAATATGTTCAGGACCCGATGAAGTTTCGAGTCAGTCACTGCTCCAAGTAGCAACCAAGCAATAATGTATAATATTTGAAATGTAATGTTCACTAATTGCTGGACTTGCAGCTCTGCATAAAAAAGTTTCACAAAAGAGTAAAGCAAAAAGGCATGGCAATCATTGTGGTCAAACTGATGTCGAACCAGGTACAGGTTTTGCGGTCGGTGTATGTCTTTCCTCCAACGCAGGTCCTTCCATGATTTTACAACACTGGTAGAGTGAAATCCAGTTAGTAAGCGCTTTCCATGTCACTGGTATGATGAAAACCTCCACGTTTTCGTACGAAACGCCACAGACCCAGACAATTGTAAATAACGTATTGGTGATTTCCATAATGTAAATAATCTGCACCAAGAAAAATGTTCACAAACAAACGTAAAGGTATCAAAAAGGGTGTAATACGACAAAAGAGTACCTACGACAAACAATTCAAATGTCCAGAAAAAAACGTAAAAACAGACGATGCTTTTTAATTTTTGGTTATCCAGATATATACTCATTCAAGTGCTTGCCTAAATATTTAAATAGAATCTAATCTTGATTTGCTTGAAAATGTACTCAGTCAATGTTTGGATAATTTTTAATAAAAAGGAAATTCCTTAATCTATATTTATTTCTGTCTTTGTGTCTGCAGATCTTTCTTTGTGTCATTGTCGAACAAGTTCGCAAACAGACACTCGTTTCCAAAGATAAGGCAAGACTATTAATAAAGAACCTTAATATGCATAGATATTTGGGCTGAAATAAAACCAATCAATCAAGTGATTTTCAGGAGAAAAAAGCTGGACAATATTTCAAGAAAAGTTCAAACGCTGGTTTCATTTTTCAAAGTAATGAACTGTATTTTGATGTAAGGTTAGTAGTGGAGCCATAGAGCCATCACGTTTTAGAAAAAAAAGTGCAAAATCTTTGATTAGCCACTAAAATCACATGCAATAATGCATTGAAGATGACTTTACGATCCATTGATACATTTAAACAAGTTGTAATTACTTTATAGAAAGTCGTTTAAAAAGAATTCGAACAAAATGCTGTTACAATAGTAGAATCCATGAAAAAATAAAAATCTTTATAATAAAAGCGTAGCAACGTACTTTCTTTTCAGGTGTCATTTGCGAACCGAGTTTGTAAAAAATAAATTGCGTGAGAAAGCGAGATGAGTATACCACCACCCAGGAGATAAGCATCTAAAGAAACAAATGTTTGTCCATTAGATGCTGTTAACCACAAATTTGATTCAACTGGTAACATTAAATTACGAAAATGCACATCAAACATTTTAACCTATTTAGCATAAATCAGTGGTTTCCTCACTTTGAGTCTCCACGACCCCTGTGATTGTCAGATGTTTCCAGGAACCCCCAACTTTTCAAGACTAGATCTGATTCCCACTATTTCTATGTTACCTTGCCTGCCTACCGCAGTGTTTTGTGAAATATCATGAAAGATTTATCTTAATTAGGCACACACTGTGGGTTTATGCTTTGTTTTCGTAGTGTAGTCTAGATAAAACACTAATAAAGTCACCGCGCTGGAAAGCAGGGTTTCTAGGTGCAGCTGGGAGAAAATTTCCAATCGTTTGTCAAAGTATGTCCGATAACTTCAAAACATTCCAAAACAAACCGAAACAAGCCGAATGCGACCACTTTTGAATTAACCAAACGAGTGGTAACACAAATTCGATGTTGATGCAGAACCAAACCTAAACGTATTGCATACATAAAGTAAGTGTTACACTCCAGACGTACAAACAAAGTTAACTTAGGAAAGATGTGATTGGTCCTTGAAAAGTTCGAGAAACTCAATCGTAGAAGTTTGCTGGCAACTAACGAGACGTTTATAGTATCAGACAAAAGGCAAGCCAGCAGAGGGTGATCGAGAAGCATTACTGCAATAATAATGATTTATCTGAAATCATATTGGATGTTTCAAACAACAATTGTTTTCATTCCTTGCAAAGGTCGAATGAAACAAAGATCGAAAACGCAATCGATTTATGCTGACAATTGGAAAATGCGAATGCCCTGAAACGAGTTTTGTTTTTGCATTTTTAAAGTAAGGCACATATAATACAAATTTTAATTTCATGAAAATTGAAAGCAAAAAACGTTGTGACAAAAGCATTTCTCTCCCAAAAATACCACGTCAGAGCAAAGCAATTATATGAACCGTTGTTACAACAGAATATTGCCAGTGGATCATAATATCATTAAGCTTAATTGAAATTCAATATTATAAAGTTTTTATGAAACTTATGCGAGACGTCTGTCCAGAGCTTTCTAGAATCATGTTGAGGACACACACAAATAACGAAACCAAACGTAAGTAATAACTGTTATCGAATCACCCAAACAAAATATGTGCGCTCGATTAAATTCAAAAACGTTTAATTTTTAGAAAAAAATTATTCCGAGACAACGAAGCCTTTCGCACCTTCACCAGCAATGATCAGGGTAGAACCTGCTAAGTTTTGTTCAAAACATATGCAATTAATCATTTCTATGTTCACGTCTTATGGGCAAAACAATGCTTTTTTTCAATGCAAAGTCTTCTTTTCGAAATAACATACGTGGAAAGACTGTGTAGCGGTCGCTTCCCCCAAACCACGTTTTATTCTTTACAACAAAATATGGATTATTGCTATCTCTTTATATATAGTTTTTTTTAAGCAAAATGTTAGGTACCCGGTGTGGACCTGTAGCGACCCGGTCTCTTTGATTCTAGGGACTCGATTTTCTCTGATTCTATGGACCCGATTTTCAAATCTAGTGACCGATTCGGGTCCCTAAAATGCCTTAAAAAACCCTGTTGATATAGATTCTTTGTGTTCTGTAGCTTTTTCAGCGAACATTTCGCTTCAGTTGTTTTTACAATGAAATGCAGGAAGTTGTACTTTGACCTGTCCCGAGCCAATTCCCTTGCAATTGGATGTTCGTAATTTCTCTATCTTTTGTCATTTCTCATAGTTTATAAAAATAATTTTCAAGCAAACGTTTTTAGTGACATGAGCTTTCATTAGTGTTCTTAACACATTCGCTCTGATAGCTAATAACGCAATATTGTCTAACACAATTACAGTAAGTGTTCAAATGTCCATCGAAATTAACAAAATAGCAAATGCTAATGAAGGTTTTAGTTGTACCATTTCCTTTAAAAATCAATTTCAATGCAACTATTTTCATGTAATAATTAAGATGGGAACTTTTACGTATTAGCGCAGACGAAACGTCCAGACCGATTACCGTGGTGTTACCACTGGCGTAGGAACTGGGGTTGCAGTGGGTGCCAGCGCACCCCTTAAAATTTTGATTTGTCGAAAATTTGGGCAAAATCGCAAACAATTTGGGCAAACATATTTCAACATTTTCAACAATTACCACGGAAATATATTACGTTTTTTAAGTTCATAAATGAAAGTTTATTACGTCATAGAAAACACATTAAATATACATAAAATCAACAAACTATTTCTAGTAACGTCAGGTTATATTATGTGAGAACCGATGAGTAACTGATTAACTTGAAAGTTTGGGCAAAAGAAGGCGTTTCATTTACATGCTTTAATAATTGCACACTGAGGGAATCAAGTATGTTGCAGGACACCTACTTTATAGTACCAGTGTCCATGCCAGGCAAGTAGCCTACAGAAAATTTTTTGTTTTTAATTTTAACTGCAATGTTTGGATTGACACATTTTGCAATGCAGTTTGTTGCGTGTTGCATATATGTCCTCATCTAGATGTTAGGTTTCTTGCTGGCAGCAGCAGCTGGAATG
>JGI24158J21664_10014715_pt1 | contig 10249 bp, 7 predicted proteins | sample Ectturendosymbi3_FD_21664 | JGI IMG/M metagenome (IMG submission 21664) | reverse complement strand
TTATTAATTCTACCCATTGTTGCACTTTAACCAAACCTAACTACATAGCAATGCTATTCTACAAACCAAAACAGCATTCAAAACAATACACTGGCTTGAAATTTGTCAGTTAGATTGAAATGACTGATTAAAAATTCAGTCTAACAAGTCAATGTCACAAATCAACAATCTTGCATATCATATTTAAAAAAGCTATCTGACCTGGTAGGCTATCACACAACAACCAGTCAATGCAAGATCACTTAGAATAGGTGTGAAGACTGCAAGACCTGGTGCAGACTTCAGAACAAATTAAAAGAGCTAGTGCTCTAGTTAGTCTAAGTCTAGACTACAGATCGCGGTAGGTCTACACTAGCTAGCTTTAGTCCAGGTATGCAGCAAACAACGTCCTTTTAATGTACACTGAAAGAGAGCCCTATCTTGCCACACCAGGAACAGATTCATGCCGACAAACTTGGCATAACTCTACGGTTCAGAGATTACACCCTTGACAGACTCGGAGTCATGACGCAGAAGGCTGAAAAGATGCTTCTGAAGATAATGAATGCAACTTTTTCCAAAAGTCTGAATCCTCGAAATATTGATAAAAGCTTGTCGGATATCCGGATCCGTATCCGGTTCCCGTTTGAAAGCAGTTTTTGGATATCATTATCCGGTTGCAAACTCACTATCCTGTCGGATATCCAACCGGCAAACCGGATAGTGATCATCTCTGACGTCTTCAATTAAAATTTGGTTTGTGCTGGCAACAGGGCTGGCTGAGAATTTGACCCAGGTGGTCCTTCTCCAACCCTTTGTGATTCAACATGTTAGAACACGATTAGAGGGTTAAACTGTGAGACCCGAAATTTCTGATGTTTTTATATTTTCATTGACATGAAATCAATTTGTGATCTTTGATGTTATTCTACCTCTTCTTGCTGCATTCGTGTTATTTCGTGATTTGGGTCACAAAAATGCACCATTTCATTTCTCTCCCACTGCCGAATCCTTGTATGATAAATGATGGGTAAAGAGCATTGTAGTTGGGGCGTTGTTAAAGTGTTTTGCTCCTCTCAGTGTTGATGTGTGCTAGCACATATTCTGTAATGTGTTATCCGCTATGGCTGCGCATTTTTGTACTTTTGTATTATTCGATTGTGCTTGTGATAGGGGCCACGAGTCTGTGAAAAAATAAAATAAACATTATTTCGTTACATACATGGACGTCGGAAGGTGGGGTAGGGGGGCTTGCCCCCCTAGGAATTTGAAAATTTCAGCAAAAAATGTTGTTTTCTTAGTTTCAAGAGGGAAACCGAATTTCACCACTTATGGCCCCCCCTAGAAAAATTTTGGAAAAAACCATAGTGGCTCCCCCTGGAAAAAATTCTTCCGACGCCCATGGTTACATACACACGCTATTTTGAATGTGCAGCAATGTATTCACTATGTTTGCAGTTTTTTGCGCTCATGCAGATAAAAACCACATTTACTCTGTCTTAACAACTACAACTGGCCCTTTGAGGGCAAACATAATGCTGATATGGCACTTAGTGAAAATGAGTTTGACACCCCTGCTACCACTAGCGTACGGAGGGGGAAGGCCACTGTGCCACAGGCCCGTAGCTACGGGGGGGCATTCGGGGGCAGTGCCCCCCAAATTTCTTTTATGCCTCCCCAAATTTTCTTGTTNCCAGAAAAATTTGTTTTAAAAATATGATAAAAACAAAACTAGTGCCCCCCTAAAAATGTATTTTGCCCCTCCAAACTTCAAAACCTGGCTACGGGCCTGCTGTGCCATGGCCACCCCCTCAGAACCTAAAAATAAAAAATGTAAAAAAGTATTGTCCAAAACTTGCTTCAAGAGTGGAAAAAAATGCGTAATTTTAGGTGTAATTTTGCAAAGCTTTCCCGGGGGCATGCTCCCGGAGCCCCCTAGAATGATCGTGCCTTCGGTACTTCTCCTAAAGTTGATTTGTGACGTCACACGATTGTGGCGAAACTTGGCCTCCCCCTCGGAAATTTCTGCGTACGCCACTGCCTGCTACAGCGTAGCAGAATGAGCGACGGTCGAGATTAGCGTTGTATCTGACTAGCAGTGAAATGGTGCAGCGCCTTCCTGCTGATTTTCTGGCTGCCTGTATATATTTCCTAAAATTCCTATCTTTTATTGTCAAGCTTTTTTTTATTTTGAAGTTAATAATTTCCATGTTTTTACGTTAAACTGATTGTTCACAACTGTTCCGAATTTCCGTTTTCGCTCCCTCATTTAGAGGTTCGCAACACCGCAGGTCGGTTAGAAAACGCAGAAAGGCCACAAAGCCTAGCAGCACGTCAGAGTAGCTGCATGATCAGCCATGACGCATTAAACTTTTTCTCAAGAGGGTTCCGAGGCATTTCTGAACTTTACAAAGTCGACATTACGCAGAACAAAAAAAAACTCACCAGATTGTTTTAACCGATGTCTTTGAAAAGAATTTCGAAGAAAAAAACTCCTTATATTTGGCTTCTCAAAAAAGAAACTTGTTGGCACTCTCCCACTTCTTTTGAATATGCGTTTTCATAGAAAAACTTTGGCAAAACTGCTTGGATAAACAGTTGCAAGATTATCCTTGGCAAAGTAGCCTACTCCTAACGTCTCGTTGCTAGCGTTGCGGAAATTACGCGCGGCGGTTTCACTGGTATCTGGTACACACTGTTTTCATTGAATTCAGTAGGCCTACAAATTTTAAACAGGGTAGAGTGCAAGTTGTTTTCTCCATAGTAGCATGACAATAAAGAAAGCTTAGCCGCTGATCGCTCTGAACGACTGAATTTTGAACAATTAGTTTAAAAATCCGTTTTTAAGGAGCTGCTTCTTGCAAGACTTCAAAAAAATAATTCATGCAAAGTCTCGAGACTATAAGAGCTGGAGACCGGGACCGAAATCCTTCGAGACCGAGACGAGACCTGAGACATTCTGTGCAATAGTGTTGAGCAGGTTTTTTCGAGGTGTTTCAGGGAGCCGATTCGGGTCCCTAGAATTGAAATTCAGGCCCCAAGAATCAAAGAAAATCGGGTCCTTAGAATCAGAGAAAGCGGTTCCCTACAGGTCCATATCGGGCAACTAACATCTTCTTTCCTGCTCTGGTACCACGGGGTCAATATGACCCCAGGCTTATTTGATAGGCTAGATATTCCAAATGTTGAGATTACAAGCTTTCATGTCACTTTGTATTTTATTTACAGGTTCTTGTCAACTATTTCCACTCATGCAATCTTAATTTCAATGTTGCCTTTTTTGTAAATTTAACATTTTGTTTGTTAGGGGTCATATTGACCCCATGGTACCATTTAGGTTAGAAATATATCCGATGTTCTTTTACATGGGTCTTTGTAACATTTTAGTGTAAAATATGGAATTATGTCCAGAATCACCTCCAGTTGTTCTAAACATCACCCAGCATCCTCTATCAGGGCGCAAGAGATGCTTCCTTTGTCCGAGATCGAAGGACAAATAGTACAGACTCACGCAGTAGATGTCATAACACCACTTGCGAAGAACACAGCAAGATGGTCTGTAAGCAGTGTCAGAAGTTAAATATCCTTGTATTGTGCCCTCCACCTCCACTACATTTTTCAAACAATAAACACAAAATGATAACAAATTGAATGTTTCTATTGGTTTTTCAGTAATGAGGTCTTGTTGACCCAAAGGTATACTGCGAACGTGATTTTTTTCATGGTACCAGAGCAGGGTTAAAAAAACCCTGGTGTTGAGGATATTAGTTCTTGTGAACTTTTCAGTTACTGCTACGTGTGTTTTATCTTAATTTGACCTGTAAACTGAGCATCTCCATGTATGATTGTCGAAATTCAGGTCATAAAATTGCTAACTTAGATCTTCTCACGGAGCATCACTGGCCTTAAATATTTCCTAGGTTAATGCATGTGACATATTTACATTGTATCAGCTTTTTGACAAAAGAATAGATAAAGTTGCAGCAAAGGCAAGAAAACGCTGCCTTCGAAGTTAGGTAATTACAAGTAAAGCATTAAATCGAGGTATATCTTTTATTTTCTGTCAACTTCTTAGGGTGATATATCCAAGAAAATGTTTTAAGATTTTGCAATTTTATATGTGTCCACTAGTTTTGTATAAAATCATTTGCCATCAGTTTTTCATATGCTTTCTTCCCTCTGTCCTTCTTTAAGTATTCGTGAGTTTCCCTCAGTCGGTAATTTATGACGTTTTAAAACTCAAAACTCTGGAAGTGCATGCTCCAGAGCCACCTACAGCTCGCAACAGCGGTGATTGTGACCAGACCTGACGAAAGAAGAGAATAAGCGGGTACGCGTGGAGTAGGAGTCTTCAAAAGGCTCAGACAAATCCGTAGGAAACAAGATGTAACTGTGGCCACTGTAATGCTGTATTGTCAGAAGATCTTTGTGCCCAAAAATTTTGTCATTACAATTCATGAAGATTTTTGCAGATGATCAGTGAACTTTTTGCCTAGTTTTTGCATTTTGTTTCATTAGTTGCTACAATTCGAATGTATTACCACAACTTGGGATGTCGCAATACAACACTTTGAATGTTCAATCGTGCCCGAAATTTCGAAGTGGGAATAGTTTCAAGTGAAACAATTAGTTTCTTAATTCTACGACAGCTATGGTTTCAAAGTTTCAAAGGTCCTGACGTCACAGTCATATGAAATTTTCATGCGGGCATAGAAACAACTATATGTGGGGTTCGAGTCACCTTTCGACACCCCTTTGCTCCCAACTCACTCTTCGCAGCTGTGCTTTGTCATTTGACGGGCTTCGTGGGGGCGCTTAAAAGAGACTTTATCCCCGGGCGTGGGAAACCCTAGATACGCCACTGGTTTTCTCTACGTGCGGACTGGTTTGACTCAACTTGTTGCCGCGTCAAGGAAAATATTCGGGACATGAAAACCAAGAAAAAAGGGGATTCTGCGCCCCTTGGAGGCTGCGCCGTGGGCGGCCGCCTAGTTGGCCTAGCATGAGTCCAAGACTTCTAGCATGAATTAAAGAGTCACCATGAACAAGACTGTAGTTTGGAATTTGTGCATTTCAACAACATTCTTGTTTCAACCTGGTTTCAAGCATTTCTGTAAAATGATGAGAATTGTCACACACCATAAAGAACGTCAGTTTTTTTTTCACTTTTAGCCAGACTATATACACTGAATTGAAAGTTATAAAGCTCTTTAAGAGACACATCACACAAAAATTCAGTAGTTATTTTGTATTTGAGGTTTTGTTAGGGAAAAGATTTCATTAAATGTTATATTCATTAAGCCCAAGATATTAAAGTTCACACTAAACTTTATTCGAAGAGTTGTTTTCAAATGACTCGCAGAGGTTTGATGAAAATTTATTTGGTCGTCATATATGGCAGACCTTTTATTAGTAAAAGACAAGTTGGAGTGATTGACACATGAAGGCAAAGTGATATTGAGATTGTGTAACATGAGACATTGACAAGATGATATTGGAAAGGGTAAATCACAAGACACTAGTGGTGGTGCGTACGTTACAAAAGGGATCAACCGGTCCTTGCCTTTGAACATTGCAGAGGGGAAGTGTGAGAAGTACTGTAATACATAAAAAGAGAGAAACAAGGCAACCTTTACCACAAGCTCACATTTTGTAACCAACTAAGTTCAAAGTGTTTCACGTATTCACACCATCGATTAATTATCATCAGTAACTTTTGTTTTAAGAGATAAAAAGTTACGGATGACGCTAACTTGTTTAACACAAAGCTTTCTAACTTTTGCAAAACCTTTTGTGTAGCTAACCTATAGCGCAAAAAAACACTGAGTTCCATGAGTGTATTCTTCGTGCATGAAATAAGGTGACAATTTTTGCATAAACTACTGTCTTATTGTGTCGCTCTCGATCTTGTGGGATATGCTAACTAAAGTGATTTATATCCAAACGTTCAAAGCCTGTGGCATCACAGGGCCTGCCCGCATTTGCGATTTGCCCATGCCCACAAGGTAACTGCGTCGCACAGCCAGTATACGCTACCGATACAGTTTGAAAAGCGCTCCTCAAATGACAACTACTCACGGCAAGAAGTCATGCGTGGACAGGTGGATCGTCGATACGCTTCGAAAAATGGTTGTTAGAACTTCGAACTTTTGTTTAGTGTGTTTTTTTGACGAAGCCAAAACACGCACAACTTTAGGCTACCGTGCCGCCGACACGCGACATTTACTAAACGCCATTGATCCGTTACACGCGAAAACAAAACGATTCCCGCTTTTCATTGTTTACTTTGGAAACAAAAGAGGTAAAGCCACAAATACTATTGTTACGCTCCTTTTAACGCAGGAAGAAATGGCATCGTTCACTTCGCGAACGCATTGCGTCGTCGCCAAAGCGCTACATGGGGACGCTGTGTGTTTTAAGTCCGAGTGAGATGTGTTTCACGTACGTACGTGCTCGAACATGAACAGCAAAGCAAGCTTAGCGCGAAGTAAATATGTTATATGATTAAGGTTGGCATGCAGTAACAGGTGAAGGGCATTTTGGTGAATAATGATTTAGCGGTCAATTATTCGCTCCTAAAAGTTTCTATCCCATTTCGATCCATTACGTGGAGGTTGCATCTGAATGAACTGTTGCTGAGCAGTGCTGGTGTTTTTCGAGGACCGTATTAGAATTTGTGTGGCGTATCCATCGTGCCTTCATCATTCCACAAAAATATCAAAGTATACTCAGTGGTTTATTGCTGGAAGAAGTGGCGAAAGACTTTGCGAAAAGAAGGCAGTTTTGCCGCAACGTTACGCACGTTGAAACTTTTCTGTAAAGCACCAGTTCCATACTTCGTGTAGGACGTCAGGGCGAGAAATTACAAGAGCGCTACCTCTCAAAATTATGTGAAGTGCCGAAGAGTGAAGTGCTCTCAATGTAGTGGCCGAAGTACAACCAGTTCAATACATAGGCATACGCTACGCATATACATAACAAGCGTTGTTGTGTTTATTAATTATTAAGAAAACTTTAAATAATTTAATACAAATGTATTTGATACACTGGGTGGCTGACGCGTAGTTCAGTTCGTGGTTTTGCCCATCCTATCGAGACTGACACGTCACAAAACATTCAAAAACAAATGAAAATGCAGTTGCTGATCTAAAGTAGTTAAACACAACTATTGTTGAGCACTCAGGCTTTCTCTCTGGTCGGAATTTTCAGTAAATTCAGTTTTGTTATGAAGTGTCCGGACTCCGGAAGTATGCAAAATGCCGATTCAGGTCTTGGTTTTGCTGTAGAACAGGGTCTCCAAACTACGGCCTGTGGCCGAATCCGGTCCAAAATGGAATTTCATCTGGCCGCAAAGACATTTTATCATTAATGAAAAAGTAGTATAGGCTTCGTACGAAAAATTTGTTGATTTTGTTGATTTGGTAGAATATAACACAGGGGTTCCCAACCTGTGGTACTCGAGTAAATTCCATTTTTTGCAGAAAAACTTGGATTCACAGCTTTCTAGTTTACGTATTTGGCTTAGTTTCTAAACAAATTTTCCTGTAGCCTGCTATTCCCATTGTAAAGTAACACTATGACTCGATGCGCTGTCAGCCAATTTACGCCACCCATCGACCAATTGGTGGAAGCAGGGGCGTAACGAGGTTAGATGGCGCCCGGGGCAATAAACAAGTTGGCGCCCTCACGTTCAAGATTTTTCCGAAGCAAATTTACTGTATTGAAGAAAGTACTTGTGACATTGTTTAGACTTTTCGGCGCCCCCGCAGTGATTTGGCGCTCCCATAGTGATTTGACGCCCGGGGTATTGTGCCCCCCTTGCCCCCTTCTTTATGTCCCTGGGTGGAAGGTAAACAAAAACAAAAATCTCATTAAATCTAGTTGTGATCTTTTATTGTTATTTTAATGTATATTATTCTTCTGAATGAACTAAGACTCGATGAAATTAGTTGTTTCGGTGTAAGTTGTACGCGTTGACAATAAGAGGTGCCCAAGTGGTACGAGATAGCAAAAAGGTTGGGAAACCCTGATATAACATATATGCAACATATTCCGAAACAATCACATTACGTAAGATGTCCGGCTGTCGAACTGTTGTGTAATAGTTTATGTGGCCCTCCAACAAAAATATTTGGAGACCCCTTCTATAGAATCTGCTTTCGTTCCTATATTTGAAAAAACTGTCAACAAAACAAACAAAAACTAAAATGAGACCTCCGTCTCACCTATTTGAAGAACTAAAATTTGGCAAAAGAAGGGCAATACTGTCATATGAGAAAATTGACAAAGTTGGATGTTGGTTCTGGCACATAGACAAAACAATATTTGTGAAAAATTGCAAAAAATTGTCATTTTGAGAACAGGTAATTGTTTGTCGATAACGAGTTTGTTTTTATGTGCTATGCGGAACTATGCCTCGATCGTGTGGTATCACTTAAGCTTTTGCTCCATTTCATTTCTCATCTTCGGCAAATTGGGCGCAGTGAAGCTCAAAAGCAGAAGTCGCTTTGAAAGAATTATCTTTGTTTCGTATCTGAAAAGGGATGACTGACAAGCCACGTTCTCGACGAATTGTTTTTCTGGATTGATCACGGTTCTGCGCACTGGTATAACAAGGATTGGGAACTGAAACCTGTGGTGAAATAAATTGAAATTCGCCTAATTTATCCGAGATACGAAAAAGAAGCTGTGTGTCGTATACTTTTTTCATTGCTATCATTTCTGTCACATAGGCCCGCTAAGTGCATGACACAGTGGGCAGAATATGCTCCTTTCGAGCCAGTTTGAATGGGTTCCGCATCCCGGTCTCGTCACATTTAAAACTTGAAATGAAAACATGCTCGTCGTAAATGTATGGGAGAAAGGGAAGCTTCACGCGTGGTACTGCCAATGCCTTGCTACCAAGGCTGCAACCAGCTGAAATTTTCTTGGGGAATCAAAATGATTGTAACTTGTTGTTGTACCTAACAACCAAAAAACGTATTGGCGCTTTCATGATGTTTTTGAAATTTTCGGGGGAAGGGGGCAATTGCCCGGTTTCTCCCCCCCTGGTTGCACGCCTGCTTGCCACCATCCCAGCATTCTCTACGAAAGTAACCGCATTGCCGACGACGCAGAACAAGCGGAGTTAGGTGCTCTTAACCACTCTCGACATCAACAAGGGGTATGGAGAAAGGAGCAAGTATAATGAAACGTACTATCTTTGACTGAATTATTTAGTTATAACGAAAATCACGCTTAGGCTATTACAAGAGCTTATTTTTCATGCATAATGGCCACAACTGTTGTTCATTTGTAATGACCATGATGCAAACCCCTTACTTTAATTTCTACTCTCGTGTGCTAAGCGAATCTAAAGCTATTCGTTATTTAAAGGTATTGAGACGAACAAAGGATGCAATACTGCAAACTAATTTTTAGTGAGTGCGGAGTGTAAAAACAATCAGGAATTGATGGTCTGATAATTTTAAAAAGTTTGTACTGCAAAATTTCAAGTGCTGTATTATCTAAACGGGCTTGTGCGAATGCAGGTCTGTTCCTCTCTGAAACGCAAAAACCTACTAGCCTCTAGTGTTTCTCAAACTTTTCAGGTCGCGGACTTTCCTGCCACAAAAGCCTCCGCGAACTCAGGCTACTTTTTTAGAATAAAGCTTTTGAAACATTTCACGGCTGACATCACTCCAAAAATTCTATTTTGTCATTAAAAGCTGCTAAGTTGCTCTCTTTTGGTAGTTGAGGACTCACTGAAACGTCTTATCGGACTCAACTGCGTCCGCCCACTCGAGTATGAAAATAGCTATACTTTGCCCTACATCTTTCCTCCTGTCCAAAGTGGTTTTGGAATTAACAATGGGTCGATCACTAAGACAGTTTTTCGATGCCTTATCTCACCCAAATATGTTCCTTTGGAGCGGCTGTGCATGGTCTCCTTGTCTTACAACAAACTCTAAAAACTCAAACACGTCGTAAGATGTCATCCTCTAGACCAGCGATGTCCAACCGAAATTGCTTACCGGGCCAAAAATTGTGTCATTATCTTAACGAGGGCCGCATATTGTATGGCATCTCAATGAGGGCCGCACATTGAATGACTTACTTTGATCTTAACAAACTAAATTTATTTTAAGCTAATGTACTGAAAGCGTTCGGATCCGAACTGCAATGGTAACGACGGTTTGGCACGTTTAACCACTCCGTAAGTGTGATTTCATAAGAGTTTAGTTGCAATGGAACAAGGGTAGAAATCAGACAAATAGTAAAAGTTTTGCAC
>JGI24158J21664_10014714_pt1 | contig 10250 bp, 5 predicted proteins | sample Ectturendosymbi3_FD_21664 | JGI IMG/M metagenome (IMG submission 21664) | reverse complement strand
TTTTCATCTTAAAAAACTCTTAGAATAGGTTTTTGGTCAGGAATTTGTTACCTGCTAAACCTGCCAAACGGTTGGTAAAATCCTGCTAGAAAATTAGCTAATTGCTAGGTTGAAAATTTTACAGCTAACAGTGAGAAAATTCTGCAAGATTTAGCAGCAAATCAGCTAAAATGGCAACACTGCTGACCGCAATCTTATGCCTTTTCTTACGTAACTGTACAAACAGAATCAAACAAGAATTTCTGGACATAGACAGCGTTCAATTGAAAACCTTCGCTTACTACTTATGGAAAATTTAGCAAAATACTGACTTCTTAGACTGAACAAATTTTTGTATATATTGTAATAAATAAGATTTAGTACAGAAGACCGCGGGGCCCGTAGCAATTGCTACAATTCATCCGGCACTGATGATAGCCATGTAATATAAGTGTGAAAAGGAGGATTTTTGACACTTTTTAATGTCCGCGGAGATTATTTCATTTCTCATGAAAGAATTAGACATGTACTCCAACAAGAGAACGTATGGTAGCCCTACTTCACAATGCTAGGCATGTCTGTAAAGCAGACGCAAAATCTACTAGAAACGAATAGCGACGTAAACTAATGCGTTGTACATGGCTTGGCCTTGCATTCACTAGATTCAGATACCTGACCGACTTTCAGGAAAACAATAAGTGCCATAGTTGTTTCGTCACAATATCAAATAATATACAAGTGAAATACTGCCGTCTGGGAGACCGATACTTTTAATAGCGTCTACAAACAAACTTTACTCGCTAATCAAAATGACTGAGTGCACGCACAAGTATATATGGCTAAACACATGAACATGGTGTGTGGCCCTAGGCCTGGTCCCTCCCTAAATCCGGCGCTGGATTGGTGTAATCAAGCGTGCCTCGAATGATTAAAAGTAATTCAGTCACTTTGGGAGTACGGTACGAGGTTCATTTACGGTGTAATGACACAAGGTCTATATTTACTGTTGTTCCTATGTAATGTCATAATATCAATTTACTGTTTTTCCTGTGAAAAGGCATAAGGCCGACTTATTGTGGAGGCACAAAAATGGGTGTCGGGAGGATTTTTTCCAGGGGTGGCCAATAGTGGATTTTTCCAGCAGCCAAAAATAATTTTCCAGGGGGAGCCAAAAGTGACAAAATTTCATTTTACGCACTCGAAGCTAAGAAAAAAAAACTTTTTTTGAAAACCTATTAGGAATAATTTCAAATTTAAAATTCCAAGGGGGCCTTGACTCCCCCCTTCCGATGCCCATGGGCACAAGACCTGCTCGTAAGAAAAGTCACTGGCGCTATGATTTTAGAAAAATCACGACTGCGTCGCTGAGATGAATGATTTGCATCTCTGATGGTTTGTGAATGCGATCAATATGATATTAAAACGAGTGCGAATGACAAAAAGCGAGTGGTTGTGCATTTGTCATTATCACTGAGGTTACGTAACAGAAAGTTACAAGGATTCCCACACATTTTGAAAAAACATTTTCCATACTTTTTCGATACTAAATGAAAAAATCAATGCAATACAATTTTGCACATTGCACACCACTGCAAAAACATCTGCTGCTTTAACTTCTGTAGAACTGTCATAATCGGCAGGGAACAATACTTGATGAAATGACTGAATGCTTACTGCATCAAACTCACAGAAAGTATGCAAGTTGGTAAACGTCTGTTCTTAGAGGCGTTTGTAATGCAATTGAAATAAAGCTTTAAAAATCTGCAATGCAGACTGCACTGTTCTCTCTTAAAAGCATTACGCAGTTTACGAAACTGCATGACCCCACAATTACCAAATGGTTTCAAGTTGATTTCTTTCGTTTTTTTCAAACTTGTTGGAAAACTTCCAATTAACATTGGGTTGTCCATTGACAGTTGTACAATGATTTTGTATCCTAATGTGTCTTCTGCGCTTTTACGAGCACCATCATACACGTCAATTGCTTTGGCATATCCCACAAATTTTGAATCAAAGTAACAAATTTACTGCTTTGATCATTTTAATAAGAGACGATTCTACCCAGAAACTCAACGATATCTTTTCATGTCAAAATTTACATACTTTATACCGTATACATTTTGGCCAAATTCAATACTTTTCAAGGTGTTGACCACCGAGTTCACAATTCAATACTGCCAACAGCGCGTGGGAACCCTGGACTTTACGAAGTGCTTTTCAGTGCAACCTTTCTAGAAATAGGCTACCAGCGAAGCCCCGAAGGCGAAACGTAATCATGTGACTTACAATATGATGAAGCCCTTTTTCTGAAAGCGAAACGGGTCTCTTTAAGAAAGTCTTCCCAGTTGCCTCCCCTAAGTTAAAATGTCTGGCTCCGCCCTGATCATCAAGTTCACAAACCACAGCCATGTTCGCTCAGAAATAGTCAACCTCAATAGTTTGAGCTTTTTGGTCCGCAGCATCCCTTGCTAACAGGGGGTGAAAAAGATACATTCTTCCTAAAATTCTTTGTCAACGGATCTTTTGTTTTCTACACGGACTGCGTACAGAATACTGTAGCTACCCTGTGCCACGATGCTTAAATCCACATGCGGATCGGCATAAAAATACGCGCATTTGAGAATGCAGCAAGTTTACAATGTTTGAATTTCCAAGGTTGAGCTCTAACTACAGGAAAGCGTCTTGGTTGCCTGTTAGATTTTTCGTGGTGACATTGTCGCACGCATGACCATATCGATAATGCATTAAGCAATATAATATCCGCTCTCGGTTTGAATGTGTCTCACTCTCCTAAAATATCGTTGAAACCATAAAAAAAACAACTATGAATTTCTTCCACCATGAGTTTCACTGCACAAAAGACCCAAAACGTCCTCCGTAATTAACGACGGCTTCGCTGCTTTTCAGGGGTGCGACTTTTTGACGTGAAGATTTTCTTAAGGTCATGTTATTATATGTGCGCAAAAAAACTTCGTAAACATTGCTGCCGCGTTCAAGTTCATGGCCCCAAAACATCTACTGATCTTGTCGATGTTCACAACTATGGTTCTCAAAAAACAACATTTCATTGTATTCATGAAACTGCAAGCACTCTTTGAAGCAACCTATGAAATCACAAAAAAGCATACGTTGCCAGCGTTGTACAAAATAATTTTGTAAGATGACGCCAAACAAATTCTAGTGTGCAGAGAACAGTGCTAATGTGCCAGAGTTCATTTAATTAACAGCGACTGCACTAGTGCATAAAGCTTCCAAACGGAAATGGTATGTCGGTGGTACAGGCAATGAAGGAGGCAGTGCTCATTAGGCAATGGTACAACAGATAAGCGACACGGAAATAAAAAAGTGTTAACGCGTATGTACGTCTCATTGACAAGATTCGGCACCCACTTGCAACAAAAAATAATAGTAACAAGTTTTACAAGTGGTAACTGCACACTTCAACGTAACCATTTGTTAATAGCTAATACCTTTTTCTTATGGAGAATTCCATATATTTTTGAAGTTACAAGAATCCGACTTAATCTAATCGGTGCGACAATGCTGCTATTCGAAAAGCACGCTGTAGACAAGAAACACGCGTATTACAGGTTAGTGCTCACTAGACTGTTGAGTTACATACTGGTATGGAAGGTAACTGGTCTCTGTTTACATTTTCTTTCCATGCGCGAGACGTAACAGCACAACGAGGAGACGTTCTTGGCTAGGATTGGATGATGACATGAAAAGGAGTCAAAACCACCCGCGTTCCGACAGTTAACTACTACTGCGCGCGGATGAATTTGGTCCTAGTTGAAGCAAATATGAGATGAATTCATCAAGGTCAGTCACAGTTATGCAGTATCGCACATTGTTACTAATGCAAGAATGAAGTTCTCAAATTACGTAAGCAACACGATAGCAGATATACAACATCATGCTTGTAGCAACATTTTTCACAATCCTGGACGGTCAGAAGATGTAAGAGTGTGTTTACGCTGTTTATCATGAGATCTGGCTAAATCACACGACCGAACATTCATTGCTCGGCAAGTCAGATAGCCATGCACTATCCGCTTGCATACTCTGTGCCGTGCAGTCCACGACACACTAACGAAAACTCTTTTATCAGGTCCCGGTATTTTCTCTTGTTTTTAATATCTCGCAAAAGCCGTCTGTGAAACTGAACTTTCTGTGCAGCGTTCACACTGTCACAGGGTATGCCGGGTTGGTCAAACAATTCTTTCAGCCAGTCAATATAACTGGTAAAGGTAGTTCTGCATACTACAAAAAGAATATCGGCAAAGTGATCCATGCACGTTCTGGGAGAGTTACCACCAATGGCTTTCAAGGATACTGTCAATAATTCTTTTCCAGCCTTTTCTACTGCAGACGCTATATTGGAACTTGCTGAGTACAAGTTAATAAGATCGATAACGAATCCAGCTCCAGCTCTCGCCGATTCGGAATCAGGCAAGTGTAACGTTAAAATCCCGCAGCGCAAAAGATTGAACAGGTCAAACTGATAGTTTTCGTCGTTCTGAGTGAAGAACTTGGCTTGCTTTCTACATACTTGCGACAACAAGTTCATAAACCCCTGCGCGATATCGGGATGCTGACTCACAAGACCATTTTCGTACAGCTTTGCTGAAGTTGCAATGAATGCCTGGAGCATACTTACAACAACTCGCTTTTGCTGTGGATCAGATCCAAAGACAAGAACAATTTGTTGCGCCAAATCCAATACAAAAATGTAAGGGTGAGTTTGGTAAATCGTTACGAGCATTTCACAGACCTGCTGCAGCAGTGGTGAGAAGGCATCAACCAAACAACGAATAGATCGATCGTACACGTAGCATATTGTTTGAACAATAGTTGCATCGGTAAGCCAGCGGTTCAAAATTTCTCTAAAAACAGGCATCAATTTCGTCAGGGTTTCTATTACATGTAGGTTGCTGTCGCTATTTCCAATAATTCGACCTTCTTCATCTTTCTTTCGTCTGTCAAGTGATGAAAATAGGTTGGACAAAAGATTTAGAATTCTCAAGATTCCGTTTCTGTTGGGAGGCGATGGCGTTTCTTTCGAAAGAGCATCCAATTGATGAATGTGCAAAACCAGAAGGTTCGCAATTTGACCGATGTACTCTTTCTCGGGAAGCACTGATAGCAAATAACCGGCAGATTGCATCAGCCAAGACTCTTCGTTGTCTCGCAGTATTCCTTGAATAAATATTTTTGAGATTTGCTCAACAATACTTCCAGCGTAAGCCGCCATAAATACCGAGCATTCCCGGGCGAGTCGACGCAGAGTTAGAACGGCAGACAAAGCTAAATCTGGATTGCTGATGCACGGCAAAACAATCTGCAAAAGCATTTGTATGTGCTCGGTGTGCGTGCTCAGCCACTCGGTCAAGGTCCCTACGGTGTAAACTATGGTATCAGCGAGTTGTACCGAATGTATGGGAATTCTGGGCAGGACCTGAGCTAAGGATGCAACGCATGGAATTTCAACGTCCATCTCTGTAAGAGTTTCGACAATCGAATATATTCCGAACAAACACGCTTCAGTACTTTGCCATGAAGTGGCTGGTTTTGCTAATGTTTCCTGCAAGCATGCTTCAAATCTAGCATACAAGAATTCTAACACCGTAAGTCCCAGCATGTCAATGAAGTACATCAAAGTGTCTGAGATATCGACTCTGTAGATTCTGTGTTGCTCTTTTTCTTCCGCAGACCACGTATCAAACGAATTGTCAGCAGGGTAGGTAGCTTTTTGCAGCAGAACTGAAAGTAAGTTGTAGAAAACTGGAGTTACCTCATTTCTGATCTGTACGTGGTCATCATCCAAAGCTTGCAATTCATCTTGTAGAGAATACCAAAAAGTAAAAGATATAGGACTGGAGACTTCATCCACGGGATATTGCAGTGGTATGCTTGAACATTCCATAACTAAATATATGAGACTGACACAACTTTCATCATGTATACATTGTACTATAACCTTAGTTTGATTTTCTGCTAGGCTGCAAATCAGTTTAGTCAAGCCAAGTATGCAATCTGCATCACGATCTTTGATTGCGCTGTGCAGCACTGATTGAAATGGAAGTATGGATGAGATGAATTTTTTTACTGTTGATGGGTATTCACACAAAGGCGGTGAGCAGAATACGTTTAACATACACTCTACACTTTGTTCAAAAAGATCTGGAACTTTCACACATTCCAGAACACATATTAGAAGTTCTTCACAATCACATAGTGGAATACCAACTGAAATCCAGCTCGAAAGACATTTTATGACAAGTGCCTTTACACTTTGAATTTGAAAAAGTGCGAACAGTAAGTTAAGAACATCTTTAGCACCAGATCGTAGAAAATGCATTAAAATCCCACGCTTATGCTTGTCCCCATGAGTTGTCTGGCACTCTTCAGGAAGCACTGTGAGAATTTCTAACAAGCCAGTGATCCGATGACCCTCAGAAGCTTTATTGTCAGTCGACTGAAGTCTTTTCATGATGTCTGTCACAGCACTTGACCACAAATTTCTGGCAGCACAGTTAATCACAAAAGATGCGAAAGCGACACACAGTTTAGTGAGAACAATTCTTTTTTCAGGCAGAGTGCAGAAACGCAATATCTGCTCAAAAAGTTTTTCTCGCAATTGCCACACATCTTCAATTGGAATGTCATTCCATGAAATAGATATTTTACTGACTAATGAGCTGGCACCAAAGTATTGTACCTCCGTTGCTTTGCCATCTTCAAGCAAAGCCCATGCGAAAACCCATGCTTCACTTGCCCGCTGTGCTTTAGTCAACCATCTTTGTGCAATATCTTTGTTGCTGGCTATAGGGTCAAAATAAAGTTGATTCAATGCTTTTTCAATATTTACAGCAGAATACTCAGGTTCATCCATTTTGTAGGCACCTAAAACAACACTATTTTTACAAATTGCAAGGTACTAGGTAATTGTAACATCATATTTTAAGCTGTGAAGCACATGCAATATTTGATAATGATAACAAGGATGATCATTTGATCAGCATATTTGCCAACTACTAGACCAAAGGTAACTGAAAATCAGTCTGAAATAACTGCACAGAAACAGACTCATCAGCAAAAAAAGTACTTGACCTTGGGATAAAAAATACCACTTCCATACATACTGAAAGAGCAAAGATTCTGCGTTTTACAAACAGACCAGTGAAAAGTTGTTATATGCCTGTATAAGAAAGGTTGTACAGCCAAAATTCAAGACTTGCTTAAACTATGTTTTACATCCAGTGTTGCCACTTCTGACGTTTCAACATCATATCTGACGTTTTGAGAGAAATTTCTGATATCTGATGTTTTGGCAACAAATCTAATGTTGACTGAGCTGTTGCTTTTTTTCTAATTTTCTACACTTTTAGGATGAAAATGAGTTAGATTTAAGTTTTTTTCATCAATTTCTCACCCTCACGTGTGTTTGGTAATCATTCCAAACTGAAGAAGCTCTCTTCATACCATTGGATATAACACATACATTACTCATAAGTAACCGACTTTTCCATCTAATGACGATACTTCTCTCTCTTTTGGATTCAACATGGGTTATCACACTTTGTTTGCTACTGGAAATAGAAGCATTTAGCTTGTATTATACTGTTATGTAAAAATCTGATGTTGATAAAGACAACAATCTGATGTTAACATGACTGACTCCAGTGGCAACACATTTAATGATGATACTTCTCTCTCTTTTGGATTCAACATGGGTTATCACACTTCGTTTGGTATTGGAAATAGAAGCATTTAGCTTGTATTATACTGTAATGTAAAAATCTGATGTTGAAAAAGACAACAATCTGATGTTAACGTGACTGACTCCAGTGGCAACACTGTTTACATCTCAGGATGGTACAGTCCAAAGCAGCTCGCCTGCTTTGCAGGGGCCCGTGACAACTGAAATTGAAGGTAAACTTTGTAAGGAGACAAATTAGGTGAGGTGTATTAAAAAACACTGAATGTGAGGTGTTGAAGTAAAAATGGGACAAATTTCAATGTCAAAATGACAGCTACCTATAATTCAATGTCAAAATGACAGAAAAGCATATAGGAAGGCATACATGTTTCCTCAATCAATTATTGCTTTTTTAACAAAACCTTTAAAAATACTAAGTCTAGACATACCCTGAAATATGAGACTGATTTTAACATAACTGCCAGAGATACGAAATTGAACTATACCAGATGATTAGACCAGTTTTTAAACAGCATCAAATGGGATGCATCAGCACTTCAAATTTTTAAGCAAAGAACACAACTTAAGGCAAACTGAGGCTTTCACCAACATATTTAACTAGCCAAGTGACTGCACATGTCGATATTTAATGCATGTCATTAGGTGCCATTCACGAATTGTTACCATGCACATAGGCATACAAATCATGGAAAGTAGTTAATCATCTGACTATGCATTGTTAGAGGGTAAAGGTGCCAATTTTCAGATAGGCTGCATGGAAGCAAAACATACATATTTTGTTTCTTGTGTGTACATTTAGTGATTGATTTACAATGTGTGTAAAAGTATATAGTGATTGTATCACAATGTCTTTGTATTATACACATGTTTGAAGGAATAAAAATGCAACTATTGGATTACAAAATGCACTTGATTTCAGCTACATGTCTTCTCCACAAGTTTTGTTGTTAATGATAGCTAGCTTTCATGCATATACATCAGTGTTTCTCAACCTTTTTTGGCCCATGGACCAATTTTTTACAAAAAATTTCAGATGGCTAATTTGCTACACTGACTAAAACAACAAATGCAAGAACCTAAAAAGGATCTGACATAAGTTATTGTGCAGTAAATATTTTAATTTTCAGGAACGTTTCATTAAGGATTTATGGAACTCTCTGTGGACCACATGTTAAGAATCACTGATGCTCCTTTGAATTTGTTTTGCTTGACACAGAACTGGTATGAGTTTTTGACAATGATAGGGATGCACTCAGTGCCAACTCCCAGATACTTTCAAAACTGAATTATCATTCTTCATTCATCTTTAAGATGCAAAGACAGTTAATTTTTCCATTGGTACACAGCAATTTCATACAGTTTACAACTTCACACTCCTTGCTTCTGCAGCTCTTCATTGTTCATTTACAGTGATCAACCAAACTATTTATTTTGAATATATGCCAGATTGGTTTTATGGCTTCGCATTATGCATTCATGAAAAAAGACTTTCACGCATGAAAATACAGGGTTCCCACACATTTTCAAGAACAATTTTATTGTACATACTTTTTCAATACCTTTTAGATACTAAATGAAAAAATTTAATACCATCACTTATTGTCACTTTGCCAAAATTTTGTTCATTGCACACAATGAAAAATACATCTGCAAAACTGTTATCAGCGGCAAAGAACAAAATCTAGATAAACCAAAGGCTGAATTTGGAATTTCCATACTTTTTCAATACTTCATGTACATACTAGCAAATTTCAATACTTCTTCAAGGTCTTGAAAACCGATGTCACAATTCAATACTTTTTCAATAGTGCATGGGAACCCTGAAAATAAACCGTGCACTTGACACAAATCAAATTTGTGTGATAATAACCTGCAGCTTTTATTTATTTTTGTCATCATTTTATTTGGTTTACATGGGCAAGCTACATCTTTTCTTGCCAAACTCAATTCATTTGTTACTGTAGGACTGCACAGCAATCTCAGATGTTTAACACTCTCAGTACCGGCCCACATATTATACGTGATGGGAAAACGTGCACAGGTTACGGAGCTACATGTTTAAACATTCTTAACAAAAATCCTGGTTTTATGGTTTTATGTTTTAAGGCCATTTTGTGGCTCAATTGTTGTTTTGGAAACTAGGCTATCACCCAAGTCTTTAGAGCTCATGTTCAGTTTTCTAGCTTACCTGGAGCCGAAATTATGGCTCACAAACCAAAAATTGGATACACAGTAAACCTCGATTAATCCGGATTCGATTTGACTGGCGATTTTATCCGATTTAGGCAAAGATCCGGATTAACCAAAGATGGTTGTTTCTATAGCCTGACGTCATTTCGGTACTGAGATATCGGTGAGAATCGTTTAAAATTAAACACATTCACGACACAACAGCAGATTTTCGCAGGAGCAAAACAAATTTATTGATGTATTTACAATGGCCAATCAGATTAGTAATCACCATTTCCAAGCAGTTATGAACAATTTTAAGTGAAAATTTAAGATTACTTGACTGCGAAAAAACCTGGGGTTTTGGACTGATGCACAT
>JGI24158J21664_10014713_pt1 | contig 10250 bp, 8 predicted proteins | sample Ectturendosymbi3_FD_21664 | JGI IMG/M metagenome (IMG submission 21664) | reverse complement strand
AAGTCTAGCATGCCAACTCTAGTTAGTTCGGGCGGTACAGTGAAAAAGTTTACACTACAGTTGCGGTACAATAAACTATTCAGTTTTTTCATGCTAACAATTTCAAGCAACAATTCGTAAGTCATTCCTTGTCTCTGAAAGATTTTTAATTGATGTCTACTTCACTTTAGTGGGAAGCACCAGTGATTTTTCTTCAGCTCATTCTATTTGCAAACAGCTGCGTTTTTTTCTTCTCTGCTCGGATTAGTCTCACACTCTTTTTGAGAAGGCGACAACAGTGAGGAAATTAGCACGCGATGGCGTTGTGTCCAAAAGATCAATCACTCATGCGATTCTTTGCTTGTTTTACGAAGCCTACAATCCGGCTTTTCATTTCTATAGAGCTATCCTAAAAAGTTTCTTTCATACTTATAGCGCCATTGTAGATAGTTTCGTGATAATTTCTTTTTTTTTGAGAAACATTATATTCCGCAGTATTATCGTTGACTAACATGCTACGTTTGTGTCAGTTTATGCCAATGTTTTGTTCAAGGTGGTTGCTATTTTCGGTGTGATAAACTGTGTACCTGCAGCTACACCTGCACACAACGTTTTTTGTTACTTCACAGTTGCGCATATCTTAACTTTCTTGGTAAATTTGGCATTCAGGCCTAAATCTGGCTTCAAAAATAAATGTCAGGCTCGAGCCGGATTCGGGCTTGGGCCAGGTTCAGGCTTCAAAATAAGGCCCTTTTACAACTCTGTGTGGGTATGTAGGCGGAGCCCAACAAGGGGAGATTGAAAGGATACATCCTCTACCCACCAAAAGTAAAAATAGATTGAAATCATTTTGTGAAGTAGGCTACGCTAATTTTAGGCCAAATGTTTTTACTGCTGGTAAGAGGATATCAGTGGAGATTTTGGTAGGCGTGGACCTGCATGGATGATGGCCAGTAGCATTAAAAAGATTTGTAGCTTTTTCAAAAAACGGAAATTCTTACAAAATGCATGAAAATTTATGTTTTCTATTGTAAGAGTTATATGCACGTGCGACCAATGCGATTCAGCATTTTATGCACTCCAACTGACAGCTGTGTTCTACTATATTGCTGTGCTTGATCATATCCAAACACGATATTAATGAAAACAGGCTGAACTACAGTAGCGTGTCCAGCAACAAATTTAAGTATTTCATTATTTAAATCATCTGCAAGGACATAGCGTGATTAGTGTTGCTTTCAAAACACGTCTAGAAATAAGATTGGGAATCTGTACATATAAAACGTCACTTCTGCATCGACCCGATGACACATTGTTTTCACACCAAGCTGTCCCCCACATTTTACAACAAAATTGCGCCCATGATGAAGCTTCACCACCACAACTGCCTTCTGTTCATCATAATTCCTCTATTGCGGATGTGCACGTGATGCTGAAGCGAATAGAATGTGAAAAGAGTTTGGTCCACAAAACGTAGCCAAGGCAAGACTAAGCATCATCTATACCTTTCGATAAGGTAAAGAAATGAAAAATATAAGCCGCCCTTGGTTTTAAGCCACACGAAATGATGAAAAAAAGCTTTATAAGCCGCAGCTTACAATCGAATAAATGCAGTATTATAGAATTTAAAATGAGCTTATAATAAATAGATGTCAGTTGTATCGTTTGCTTTGGCCGTAGTATTTATTATAAGGCTATTTAGCACTTCCGCTTTTCGTGTACCAAAAATGAGCTTATTTTCCATTAAACTGATAAACTTGCAGGTGAAAGTGTGTGGGGCAGTGAAAAGCAATTTGAATGTATGAGAGTGGGCGTGAAGGCATTCTAAGTGTTTGATAACAGTGTGAGAAACAATTTTGGCACTCCCTTAGGGGGTTAATTGCATATATTCTTCTTTTATTCAGTTAATAGAGAGTATCTGAAGTATGAAATAAAAGCCAAAGAACACTAAAGGCGAAATATAAGCTAAGTGAGGGCTCGTTTTTAGAGGTAGCTTGCACCCCTACTCCCAGTCAGTTACGCTACTGACCCCCACGGGAATGCGGCCCGGAGGTCGACCAAAGACCAGGTGGTGTGATTTTGTCTTTGACCTGGCTTGGTCCCGTCTTAGCGTGGAGCCAGCAGAACTATCAGATTGCTGAAAACGGTGAGGCATTGTGAGTCCTCCTAGGCTAGGGTTGCTGCCCCCGCGACCATCGTGACAGGAAATCAGGTATGGAAATAAGTGAATGGCTTGCAGGCTTATAAGTTTCTTGTTTTGTGACGCACGAAGCTGTAAGGTGTCTTATCAGGACGTCGTTGCTGTTAATCTCTTGGATGCAGTGATCTTGCGTCTGTCCTCGGTCAAGCAGTGCACACTGTATTTGAAGCACTTGCTATGCTGTTTGCATAGCAGTTGGCCACACGAACATAAATTGAGACTGCACCAAGGCGTCGTTACGCCACTGGCGCGCAAAAGTGGGGGTCACTTCACCAAAACATTGCAATTGCGTGTTACGCTTGCCAGGATGAAATCTTGCCTCAAGACCAGCACATCAACTTTTAAGATGTTGACCTAAATACTGCCTGGATAATTGAACTGATAACTCCACATAACGCAGCTGTATTTAAACAAAAATCTGGTTCATTGTGAAAATTCATGTCGCAAGTCCGTTTACGTTTGATATTTGTTGCATTTCGACGATGCTTTTGTTTCAGACTGGACGTCCGAAAGGTTATGCTTACATTGAATTTGAATGCGACGCGGTGGCAAAGGTCGTCGCCGAAACAATGAACAATTACCTTATGTTCGAGAAATCACTTAAATGTACGTATTAAGCAAGTTGTTGGTTTGGTCTGCAAGTGTTTTTAGTGTCAGACTGTCTAGTGTCTACACCTGTTCAGATTTGAATCTGTTTTCCAAACAAATCATACGCATTTTGCAGAAATATCGCCATTTTGTTGCTCAGAAATAATAAAAAAAAACGCACGTTAATTACTTTCGTAATTTAACAGTCTAGAGTTATACAACAGTTGTATCAGCTTTTACCTGCAGTTACCTGGCTCATCCTTCTCATTTCAAAATTTTGGTAATGTTTATTGCACGCAGTTACGCTTTTGTGATTGAAGTCTTATAATTATAATTAAATGTTGCCCGCGGTTACATCCGCAGTTTGGTCGATCTCTCGAACCGGACCAGGGTCTTTGTCAAATAAAATTCGGTTTATTTTATGCAGCGTTTTTAAAGCGGTAGTGTTTGAGTCTTTTTGTAATTGGCTGAAGCCTGGTTTCGTTTACAGCAAAACCGTGACAAAGGCCAGGCTGGAGTTAATCAGCTGTGATTTTACAGGCGAAGTTGTTCCCAAAGACAAACTTCATCCGGATGTGTTCAAGGGATGGAACAGAAAGTTTTACAAACCGTGCACAAGAAAAGCAGCGATTCAACGCTTCAACAACCAAAGCATGGATGCCGAAAAGGTTTGTTTGTTGTGCGCGGTGCAGTGTCGATAGACTACGGATGACTTGTTGATAAATGGCGTACTTTCGTGACGCGTTTGCCACAATGTTTTCTGCTTTCAAAAACGCATTTTAGAAAAACTTGTTTGAAAACCCGGCAGAACTTATAGATATCTGTTGCGACAGATCTGTTTAAAGCGGAGCATAGTACTGCAATAACTCATTGGTTTAAAACAAAAACGAAAAGAAATTACCGGACAGTTTCCACGCCTGTCGCGTCTGAACCCTTTTGCGGCTTCTGAGTTGCGAAGAGTAACTGTCCAAGTCCTTTGTTTCCAAAGGTTAAAAACAGAGAGAAGCGCCGAAATCTTACTCAGTCCAGGTTGAAATCGAAGCTGGAGAAGCTCGGAGTCGAATACGATTTTACCAACGTAAGCGCCGGAAATGATCGCTCCGTCGAACAACCGCGTCTTGTTCGCTGCTGTGCACTGGTTTGCATTTTTACAAGATCTCTTCTGTGTCGCCAGTCCGCTTTGCCGGCTTTAAATTTCATAACGAATTGCTTGACTACCACTTATTAGCCCAGGACTGTGAAGTCTCCACGGTTTGAATTCAACTCCCGGCTTGAAACGCCGGCATAATCTTTCACCTTTTAATTTTCACACGTGTGACGCTGTTTTGAAACTTTGTGATCAGATGTGTTGGCTTCTCGTTTCTTGCTGCATCGAACCTGTTTTTTTTCGGTTATTTACCGGATTTTTTGAAATGGCCGAAAAAAATTAAGTCAATTCGGTCAAAAAATGTCCGAAAATGACAATGCCAGAAAGTTTGTAAGCTACAGTGGTGTGCAAAGTAATTTGGACAGTCAACTTTTTTTGACTTTTTAATCTTTTTTGATGGTTGGTTTAAGTTTCTATGCTATTATGCAATTTAGTTCTGCATTTATGTGCATTCCTACGGTAATCTGTCATATGTACTGTAGATTTGATCGTTTATTTAGAATATTTCAGCTTAATTATTAGCACTCCACTTTAAAAATACAATTCTTGCATTTTGTTGCTTATGATAATTCACTTATTTTGAGAATGGATTTGACTCCGAGAAAGCGAGCGAGAATTGTGGCTTTAAGTAAACATGCTAAGAAGTCAGTGAGAGAGATCGGGAAGGAGTTAAGAATGCCCAAATCCACGGTTGGCTGGGTTGTTAAGAGGAACAATGACAGTGATGACGTCACTATCCAGCGACAGGGGATATCCGGCAGAAAAAAAACGACTGCTCGAGATGACCAAAGGATAATAAGAAACAGCGTTAAAGATCCGAGAAAAAGTAGTGTAGACCTTAAAAGAGATTTGTCAGTTGCTGGGGGTGAATGTACATTCATCAACTATCAGAAGGTTGATTGAAAGAGGAAGAATTGCCAGAAGGCCCAAGAAAAAGCAACTTTTAACAACAGTTATGAAAAAGAAAAGGCTGCAGTGGGCAAAAAACATAAAAAATGGGATCAACAACAATGAAGACAGGGTATATTCTCTGACGAAAGTCGTTTTGAAGTTCAAGGATATCGGTCTCAATATGTACGAAGAAGTAAGGGAGAACCCCTCCAAGGTTGTCATATTGAGCAAGCGCCAAAACACCCCCGAAAAAGATGTTTTGAGGCTGTTTTACTTTTAAAGGTACGGGAAGGCTAATCCTTGTGAAAGGAATGAGGAATTCCATCAAATACAAAGAAATTTTGACCAAATATCTGCTTCCAACTATTCGAGTTACTTTTCCTGAAGGAAGTGGCATTTTTCAACAGGATCTGGCGCCGTGCCACACATAAAAAATGATGCAAAATTTTTTAAAGAGAGCAAGTTAAGTGTTTTAGAGTGGCCTGGCAATTCCTCAGACCTCAGTCCGATAGAAAACGTGTGAGCAATCCTAAAAAAAAGGTTGCAAAAGTATGATTGCACAACCAAATCAAAGCTGATAGAGGGGATAATTCAGATTTGGTATCATGATGAGGAACTGCAAAATCTCTGCTCCAACGTGTTACATTCAATGCCCACACGTGTTGCTTGTCAATGCGAAAGGAGACAACATAAATTATTAAAGCCTTTGAAAATGTTGTTTTCACAGTACAAAAATAAAAATTCGATTTTCTACAAATTTTTTGAATTTTGTGAAGTGTCCCAATTAATTTGCGCACCACTGTATTTAGGACAAACGACTGAAATGTCTTAACAGCGAATTAAACCAGCATCAAGCTCTTGTTTAAACTTCTATTCACAATCTTTTTCTGTGGAATTACTCTGTGAACAGAACTTTCCGCCAAATCAGAACTTTTCAATAAAAAAGAAACACGCGGTGGAATCGAAATTATTGGGTACACACGCTCATTAGAAGCTTGTATTGGCGTCAAGTAATCAACGAATACTGCGCGTTTGTCAAAATTAAAATAGTTATGTAGCGCGTATGTTGCCGAAAATGTCACGCATAATTTGCGTGCTCTCAAATTCCTCATTTTTTCTTGTGAGAAAGTTATTTTTGATTAGTGTTTAGATCATTTACTGACAAACTATAATATATAATATGTTTTTAGATGGTTTTTTAAGGTTAGTAGTAAACCTTATTGACACACCTTGGAGGCAGAATAGTTTTTTTGTACTTTGGAAAAGCGTTTTCCGCGTTAAAAGCTTACGCAAAAAAACTGGGCAGAAACTTGGGCCGGTAAAGTCAAGCGATCGCAAACAGGTGTTGATATTGGGGGAGGCAAAAAAAGCGGTCGCCTCGGGCCTCCCCTTCGAGAGTTTCGCACTTTATTTTTGCGTTGTTTTGTTAAAAAGCTTACGAAACACTCTAGAGCCACATTTAATAAAGCTCTGAAGCAGCTAGTACGTTTTTCAAAATAAAGCAAAATTATGTGCCAAAGAGGGTCTTTGAAAAAACTTCAATGTGGGGGCTCCTTTCTGAGAGTTTGCCTCGAGCCATAAATTCTAATAGCCACCCCTGGCCGCAATGGACCATGCAGGACGCAAACATCGGCATGTATGTGAACTCGGCAAGCGGGTACGTGTCCATCATCCCGATATTATCTGCTGTTAGTAGCTTAGAGATCATCGTAAGTTCATTCCGTTCCGTACGTCACTGCCCATGTGCACTTCTGTCACGTGCAAGACAAACGATGCGTGGCTGATTGCGATTGCAAAATCGACCTACTTCACTGAAGCGTAATGTTCTTCTTCGCAGTTGGCAACCAACCCAAACTGGTCTGAACCGCCGAGACGACTTCGAAAATCCTCTGATCAAGGTTTGTACGGTTGATAAGAGATGCCTTTCGCTATAATTTGGCGCAAACACTCATCTTGTTCCGTGAGAGATGTTTGGCGGCAGTTGTCTGTGAATTTACAGTTTTTTTCGGCTTTCATGGGGACCACATCTTGCTATGACTCGTTGGTCTTCGCTCTTCCCACTTTTGCAACATTGTGTGCATAGCAACAAGGAAGCTTAGTTTCCACACTTACTAATCCACTGCGAATTATATTTTGTATCTGTTCTAGAGTTTATTGGAAAACCGTTCATGTCACGGAAGCTGTTGCACTTTAACGCAATTAACTTCAGCTGTTGCGTCGTCCTTTCTAGATACGGTCACCACTGACCCGCTCGACACCACAGAAGAGGCAGAGATACTGGTCGACTCGGAAGACGACGAAGTGACTTTCAAAACCCCGCCGAAAGGTAGCAAGGTCAGGGTAAGGTCACTTCGTTCCGTGAAAGCCAGCGTGGGGGGGGAAATCGGGAATGCGAGGGTCGAAACGGAGGTGCCGTTTGCATCGGACGAAAAGGTTGTTTCTGAACCTGCGGGCCAACAGGGAGGAAAAATCGGGAATACGGGGGTCAAAACGGAGGTGCAGCTCCCATCGGATGAAAAGCACGTTCCTAAACCGGCGGGCCAACAGAAGGTCAAAAGTTCAAACAACATTGACCCCAGCGACGATGCTGACGCAACAAAGGTGAAGAGTGTTGGGGCGATTTCGGAGAAGCGCGCCGAGAAAGCGAAGCCTCGAAGACCAAAGCGTCGAGCTGCGTCACTCGCTCCTGCCGCGAGCTCCGAGGCGGCTGCTGTGACTTTGATCGCGCCAGCGCACGACGCGTCGTCGTCGTCGCCCGCGATTCGTAAGCCGCCGAAGACGGCGTCGCGCAGAAGTTTGCTGCTGGCGCGACGGCGTTCGCTTTTGCTGGAGAAAATCGGCTGATTTGGTGACTTTTGAAAATGTTTCTTTTCTTTAGTTGAAGGTCTGCATGGAAATGGTGCGAACGAATTCGTCGATGTTATTACCAATGATGTAGTCGACACTGTAAACTCCGCAGACCGAGACCGGTTTCAACCTTCGAGAACGGAACAGTCACAAAAGCCGGAACTAAAGGCCAATTTACACTGAAGACGAGCCAGAAGTTGCCAGGCGTAATACTTTGTTAGTTTATTGCGTCGGGTAATTCTACACTGTAAACGCACGGCAACTCCTGGCACGTCTCCAGTGTAGAAAGGCCTTTAGACCTGAATCGTGACTCGAGACCTGAACATTTCTCTCCAAAAGCTGACACGTTTATTGCAAAAAATATCTGGCAATATCCAAGATTTTGAAATTTATCTGATATTTAAGTAATGACCAGACTCTGAAAAAGCTTATCGACACTCTTCCTACTAGAAAGATGTGTGCTGAAAACTAGCGTCCACTTTGCGTACCCAGCGCAGAAGGGCAGATTGAAAAGATGCCGCGTTTAGATGTTCTGTGCGCTTTTTACCCATAAATATAACATTTAACCATTTTAATCTGTGGACGTGGTTGCCATGCTCCTGTGAATTTGTTTTGGGCCAGAAACAATGGTGATTGTCTCGTTCATATAAAACACCTTCAACTCTTCTGCGTAAGGACAGTAGCTGATCCAGTGTTCTAATCTCCCCGGCTTTGGAGTATATAATTTGTGAATGTGGGAAGTATTCTAGGTCTTAGGTGTAACCAATCAGGGCCAACGTACTGGGGGAGTGTTTTAGCGTGGTACCGCGGCCAAAATGGGTACAGTGGCTTTTCATTCAGCAAAAGTTGCGATTTTCCGCCCAGGTCTTTCTTCGTTTAGCGCTGCTGCATTATGACGTAAATTTCAAAAGTTGTTTCTGTTGAGGCAAAGGTAAATCAACGGTTCGTATGTTAAGGGTGTTTTCTACATTTGAACACGGCCAGTTTTGATAGGAAATTCAAGCCCTTTTTCAAGGTAGTGCTGCCGGATGTTCATGCTTGGCATGATAATAAAACAGATCAATAAAAATGTCTCTTGAGCGCTGTGACTGAACCAGAGAGAAGTAAGGACAGTTTGTGTAATAGAGAGAAGCTCCATTCCTTCTGATACAATCCTGGTACACTGAGCTGGATCAATATGAGTAGGGGAGAACGGGGTATGTTGAACCATTTTTTGCCATTGCTCTTTTGGTGTAGGCAAGGCACTAGAAACTTAAAATTGGGGCTTTTGGTAGTTAAATCCATTTAACACATTTACACGCAGGTTGTCTGATATAGCCTTTTATATTCTTAGCAGAAATTGAAAACTAAAAACATCATTTTTGCGGTTCAACTCACCCCATGCGTGGGGAAAGTTGAACCAAATTAAAGCTCTGCCACAAAAACGAGCTAATGCAGAATGAAATGTCGGAATATTTACACTTGCGTGAACGTATTCAAAAATATTTAAATCCGTCGTAAACGCTTCTAACCATTGATGCATGAGGAAGTGACGGAGTAGGCCTACTTTCACTAGAGTAAATTTGTCTGACTTTTGAAGTCCGGTGAAAATACATGTTTCTTTTGTCTTTTGGTCGTTCCAGTGACTTCTGGAAACGGGAGTATCTTTACAATGACACGTTTTTAAAAAGAGCACTCGTCACCAAACTTGAAAGTGACGGCTGTTCTTCCTGTTTAGGGTCATTTCTTCCTCTTGAAAATTTCCTTCGCATTCTCCAATTATGTCATCAATTCTCCCAATGGGTGTGACATATGAAAGAGTTCTTTTACCAGTGAAGCTCGCAGCAGGGGCAGATAAAGCCAGTATGGTTAGGCGGGAGATTTCATTAATAGTTGGTTAGTCAAGTCTCATTACTGTGTAACTACTGTAAGAGATATGAAGTATACATCACAACACTGCTGTGACAAAACAGTGGATGGAAAAATGGCCTTAAAATCGTGAATGCTGTTTTCCGAATTGTACAAAATCATGGTGAATAAAGTAACTTTCGTAGATTTTAGGGGGGGCGATCGCTCCAATTGCCTTTTTTGATAAAAACCTTTTTGATAGTTCCTTCACATGTTTTGCCAAATCATTTTCCATCACTGAACATTTTGAGTTCATCACTGAGAGCATCATAACCATAAAGATGTTTCGCTACTGAGGCCTTTCGGTCAATGAATCGTTTAAAAAATACGATGAATACCTTCATATTGGCTTGCAACTTTTCAATTTAAAGTGCTTTTTGCTACAGCGGATGTCATAAAATCTTCCAAAACAGAATCACGATCTGGTTTATTTTTGTTATTAAAGGAATTTTTATAATTGTAATGATTAAATATAACAGCAGCTAAATTAAAGAAACAACAACTAACGACTTGGATCAATTGGGGTGAGTTGAACCAATTGCACGACTTGAATGGTTCAACTTACCCCGATGGAGAATTTCAACTTGGAAGTTAATTTATATTAACGCCTTAATGTCCAGCTGTACCAACACAAGGTGATGAACTCTGATGGACCTACGCTGTGAAGAAATAATGACATCAAACAAATATACCTTTCCCACTATGAATTAT
>JGI24158J21664_10014712_pt1 | contig 10252 bp, 8 predicted proteins | sample Ectturendosymbi3_FD_21664 | JGI IMG/M metagenome (IMG submission 21664) | reverse complement strand
GAGACAGGTTATCTGATCGAAAATTTCGTAAATGATTGGTATTTAACCACAAATATGCTGGAAGTGTCAGGGGAGATAGTTTAAAATGTTCGTATTTCTAAGGCATTTTTTATCTATTTGCTCGTGTACTATTTTTTCTTAGACAGGCCTAAATTTGCCCCCATGAAACTTTATAACATTAGGGTACTGTTGAACCGGGCAAATTCCTGAAACTTTCAAACTGATCAGAGAAAGCTTAACATGACAGTTAGTGCCACGTCAAATCTCTTGTTCTTCTACGACCTTTTGATTATTTTTGTGTGGAGCAAAGCGGATCACCGTTATTAACGTAGTACATTTCTTCAAAAAATGTTGCTTAGCTGCATTTGCGGTTCGAAACGTGATAGTTTTTAACTAACTTTAGCGTAAGGACTGTTTCACGTTTTAGTGTCTTTCTGGGTTGATCCCAGTACCATGGCTTGGGAAAAAGGTTTAGTAAAGTGTCATTATGAGCGCTAGTCAAGTGTTGAACCTATCTACCAGACCACTTTGGCTCCAAATGACGCTTTACAAAACCTAACTTTTGCAACCAGTGCAAGCCCTGAAAAATCATAGCCTTAAACGTGCTTCTAAAAACTTTCACACAACTCATGGTGTCAGAACAAGCCGTTTTGCCCCAAACACCTGATCCGTTATGCGCCAATTACACAAAACACCTGATGTGTTCTGCCCGAAATGGTACCATTCAAAAATCTCACCATTGGCATAGGCTATCCCTCAAGTTTGGATGCACATTTGTGATAGAAATTCAAAAACATGCCAAAAGAATACAGCTTGAACGAATTTGCAAAGCAGGACGAAAATTAGGAAGGATAACTACTGTAGTAGCCTATACATCTGTCACACTAAAGCCATGACTACACTATTTGAGTACGGAACCAGGTGTTTGTATGATGATACTAATTTTTACTCTGTCCTGATCGTTCGGTCTGCATCCATGGGCGTCAGTAGGATTTTTTCCAGGGGGGACAAAGTGGTGAAATTTGTTTTTTCCCTCTCAAAACTAAGAATACAACCTGTTTTTGCTAAAAAATTTCAAAATCCAGGGGAGGGCCAAGGCACTCCCTGCCCCCCTTTCGACGCCCGTGTCTGCATCTTGATTAAAAGTGATAAGTTCTTATTTTCGGAAATGTTGCGAAGAAAACTTTTATCTGTGTGTCAGGCTTATGCACAATCGCATGGAAATATTTTCAACTGCAGCAAAACTGTTTGTATGACGTTTAAGACTAAGAGTGCAAAAAGCACAGTCACCCCGTTACTGACAAATGGGTGGTAAAAATCTAAAATCTGCACTACAAATATCTGGGAGCTGTACTGAATACTGAGCTCTCAGATGACAAAGACATTCAGAAACAACTGCGATAAAAATATTGTGCAGCAAACGAGCTGCGAACCTCTTTTTCCCGATGTTCAAATGCAGTCAAAAATGTACTTTTTCTTTCCTTTTGTACGTCCATGTATGCATCACAGATATGGTGGAATTTCATAAAGTCATGCATGCAAAGATTGCGTGTGGCCTATAATTTTGGATGCAGAGCTCTATACAACCTGCCCTGGAGAGCGAGTGTTAGTAGTCATGACTCATCACGTTCAATGTAACATTCCTACATTTGAAGCATTATTAAGGAAAAATAGTTACTTGTTTCTCGAAAGATGCAGAAGGTCTAATAAAGTATGGTTGCCTGCTTTGACACAGTCAGATTGTTTATATTCATCCTTATTCTTTGAACACTACAACCGCATCTTACTTTGTGCTGGAACACTGCAGTGTGTGTTCGTTTGAGGGTGTGCATGTCACAATGCATTCGTACTTTATCTGGCCTTGACCAGTTTAGGAATTAGCATCCCATTCTGCTGTAGTGCTGTCCTGAGGCTCGGCCTCCAGCGCCGTTACAAAACGTTCTGTTAAGTAAGTTTCTGTAGCCCGGTGTCAAGTGAAATTTCTGACCTATTATTGTTTGTCAGTTATTTTCTTCTCAGAGTAAAGGAATAAAGTTTAGCGATTACTTTTTGATGTGTGTTGTGTAAATTAAAACTTTTTGGTAGATGTCAGATACCCACAACAAGCTACACTACGGGAATAAGTAAAACCAGTGAAAAATATTGGACCTAATCTTAGACTTTAATTATTTTTCTTTTTCTAACTATAACATAAACCGTAACCCGACACACTTACCTAAACACCAAATCCTAAGCCTAATCATCAATTTTCTCAGCGTATTTCATATGCAGGATGTTTCTCTGCGCATGCGTATATGGCGTGAAGTCAGAAATTTCGCTTGACACCGGTGATTCAGCCTCCAACGCTGTTATAAAACGATCTGTTTTTATTAACCAGCGTTGTGCAGAATGTGTGCTTTTGTATACTATGGACTTCGTGTCTGCGGGCAAAAATACATTATTATTATATGTGACCGTTTGCGAAAAAGTTGTACCACGGTTGAATACGCACGATGACGTCATCGAATAAAATTTCATGAAAATTGCCCCCCCCCTAAATGAAGAGCTGGTTGCGCCCCTGCTTTGCCGTATGCTATGGAACCCCACATTGATAAAGATTTAAAAGACGATTGTACACTTATAGTAACAAAAAGAAATATTTCGCTGTTAGTTTCTCTGCAGACCAGCAGTTACTACAGAAAATAAAATAACACACTGAAACACAATTGTAGAAAATTCTCGACTCGGTTTTCTTGCTTTTCTTCCACAATCTTCTTAAAGCGTGGCTCCATACTGTTCAATGCAATCCTCAAGCATAAATTCACACTTTTCAAGCAACTTGTATTTATATTTTATAGTTAAAGGAGAAATAAGCTGCTTCGCACAAATAAGTAGGTCTAGGAAATTTACAAAGAAGTTTTAATGCCTCCATCGCAATTTATTTTTCGAATTTGCACAAAAAAATTCAAAACCTTCCTTTCCATTTGCTTCGAAGATTTTCTCCAAATTAATATCATTACAGATATCCATGAGTTGTTGTTGCTGCAAACAGAAAATCAAAGGCATTCCACCTACCAGTAAACGGCTATTCTCAGATTCCTCTTCAGGAAAATGCCGGTTGAAATTTTCCCTCCATAGCTTCAAATATTCCAACATTAATTTTTTATTTCAGTTGTACCGTCAACTTCCGAACCATCACCAGAAATTCGTTCAAAAACAGGAAAGAGGAACAATCGTTTCTCGAAACCTAAGTGGCCCAGCAGCCAGCCTACCGTTTGAAGGCATGAATTTGCCAACTTGAGAAAATATATCTGACTCGCTCCTTTGAAGACTGATGTTGAGCGGCACAACATATTGAAAAGTGAAGCCAGATACACCAATTTTGAAAATGAACACCTGTGGAAATTGTACTGCCAATTTTCACGACCTTTCGCCCAACTTTTCTTAGTGTTTTTTAACTTTCTGAATATTATAAAAACGAGTTTTTAAAATTTTGATTACTGGAACACGTCTTCATTGAAACCGTTTAGTTTTTTCTGACTACTACCGAGATTTTAAGACGAAAACCAGGACAGAATAGGCGGCTGTAATTCACAATTTTCATTTCACAGAAGTTAACGTGGTTCGTTTTTTGGCCCAGTAACAATAATCAGGTACACTACACAGTATATTGCTTTAAAAGATTTCTCGAAAATTTGTTGGAAAGTGAAAAGTTGTTCTGTGCTGCTATACCCAGAACGCAAACAGCACTGGGTGGCTGGGCCTATCATCTAGCTTTGGTTCATATATTGTGCGGCATCTTTTTCCAAGGCACTTGGCATAAACTTTTCCAGGAATATTAGGAAGGAAATGTTCCGGTGATTGGTTTGTGTACAGGGATGAACAACCCAGTTTACCAATACTTCGGTGTCCTTGCAGATCGCTAGGCCGCTTGACACACACGAGTTAGCTGGAGAATTCGTTCTCATTTGAAGGCTTTAAATATCGTTTACATTGATTAATTCTATTGCCATTGTGTTTTCATTTATTCTAATTTCCACTGACAATTGGTTACTTTTTGGCATGATGGGTTTTTGTACTGTTTCTGTTTATTAGCTGAGTTATGTAAAACAATAAGTCAATCTATTTCCGGTTGGACTTTATCACAACCTGCAGCGTTTTAATGTCTTGACAGCAGGGGAGACCTCAATCACAGTCATGGTATTTTACCCAAAAAAATTCACCTCTTGTGTCTGATTGTATGAGAGTAACTAGATTCACACGATCTTTGAAATAGTGCCTCCACCTTCCAGGGATGTCTTCCTCAACTCTGAGTTGGAAGTCGCTTTGGTCATTGATGGATTTAGCACTGTTTGATCTTTTGCCGCCGAGTCGCCAGATAATCTGTTAAAACACTTTCCTGGCTTGTCAGCAATTGGAATCTAGTTTGTGTCCGAAATTATCCCAAGATTATATTTAAGACTTTTGATTGATTTGTTGTTTCATATGACTCAGCTAATAAACAGGAACAACACAAAGAGCCATCGCGCAATAAGGAAATCAATTGTCGGTGAACATTAGAATAAATGAAAACACAATGGCATAATAACTGATCAATGTAAACAAAGAGAGTCACAGGTGAAGGACCATGGCACATCTCTGTGCTGATGCAATCTTGGGTTTTATCTTTGATTTATTTCAGCAAATTGAATAAGCACCCCGCCAAAGGGGATATCTGCGTCATCCGGGTAATTGCTGATGAGCACTGATTATGCCCTTTCAAGCTCTTCGGGAGTAGTTGTAAGACTCCGAGCGCTTTTTGTGCAGAAGCACTCTGGGCTGTACCTATTTGCTTTTCATGGATGCGTAGCAGGCCGGCCCCATGTGGGTCTCAACTTCTGTATGGCTAATGCTTGTCGCGAATTTTTCGAACGGATCTTTCTGTCGATAACCCCAATGCGCTCTTGTTAACTCGCGCGAAAACCGATATGCGATGGAGTTGTCGTTTTATGCTAATAATTGCCGAAGTTATACCGACTGGCAGCCGGGCGCTCCATTTGCGCAGCAACGTTTGCAGCTGTCACTGCATGGCATTTCTGCTGGACCATTTCTGTAGAAGCCTTGCACTGCAATTTCATTGCCTTATATCCAAAGTACACACCAACTACAAAACTCAAGGCCATGCAAAGAGGTAGACCCCTGACAGTTGATTGGGGTGAGAATAAACGTATTTCTGGAAATACTGATCACGTAAGGACTTTCGGAATAAGGGTGCTTACGCTATTGGCGTGACTTTGGGCAGACTGTGCAAAAGAGGGGTGGATAAGTTTCAGATCAAGATTCCAAAAATGTTGCCGTACTGCTAATAAATCTTTTGAGAGCTAGCAACCACGCCCTATCTCCAGTTAAAAGTTTATACCAGGGATCACCAGCATGGTGCCGGCGGGCACCAGGTTGCCCACGGGCTTGTTCTGACAATAGCATAAACATGATCAGTAGGGCAACCAAAAGTCAAAAATTTTCTGCCGTTTTCGAAGATTATGAAACGACCACAAACCAAATTTTACGCTCATACCATGAGGGAATCCCAAGCTCTTAAGTCCAAAAAGTCGAAATTTATGGTTGGGTCAAACTTTTATTGATGCACAGTTTTTTCTCTTTATCGATGTTTTATTGAAACTACAACAGATATTGATATGCTTTTGCAAGTTTAGTTGCAATTTTGTAGGCTAATGATAATGGGTATGCTAGTTGCTGCGATTTCCGACGCAATAGTGTTGTTTTGCCCACTACCAGACGATTGAATACTATGTAGCATAGACGTGGTAAGGCAGGGATCTCAAACTCAAATTGCTCCGTGGGCCACATGAGAACCTGTAAGGTAACCCGAGGGCCGCACTACGACGCTGGCGCAACAATAGCGGTACATGAACTTACTAGAAACAGCTTTTTCATCTTATTTCCTGCGAAAGGTATCCTGAATTATAGACTGATCATTTCTAGCCGTCTCTACGTTCCTATTCATCAGTTCTAGCCGTCTGAGTAACTTGTTCTCTCGCTGACTGAACACTTTTAAACGCCGGTAAATAAACTAAATAACGTAAATGTTTTTCACTTCATTCATTTTCATGCCCGCTTTTCCTCTAGGGAGGTTCGCTGGGGCAGCAACCCTAGAAGGACGTGGAACACCTCACGTTCAACAGCAAGTTCAGGTAGTTCTGCTGGCTCCACACCAAGACGGTACCAAGGAAGGTCGGAGGTGCAGTCACTCCGCCTAGGCCTTGAACGACCTCTGGGCCGCTTTCCCGTGGGTTTAGCCAGCAGGACACGCCTCGCCAGTCTTGCGTGGGGCATTCTGGATACATGGTCGAAATAACGTAGCTGTGATTTCTCATTTCGGACAAGTGGTTCGGCATTCAGGGTTCTGCGAATTTCACAGCTGCGCAGTTTTGTCGCGAAGTGTCACACTAAGGGCGCAACGAGAGGCAAGGGGGAACAATGCCCCGGGCACCGAGTCACTGGGGGGCGCCGAAAAGTCCAACTATGTCTCAAGTTTTTTCTTCAATACAGTACATTTACTGCCAAAACACCGTAGGTTCGAAAATGGGGGTGCCAAACTTGTTTCTTGCCCCGGGCGCCATCTAATCTTGGTACGCCGCTTCTGACGTGGACTCTTCGCAAAAATCCAGTTTCTGACGCTTGCACCGGAGTTAATATTCTTTCGGTCATTACCCAAGATTCATGACCATAGATAAGGATCGGAACAAAGACCGATTTAAAAACATAAAATTAGCAGCTTTGCGGTGTTTGAAAGCTCCCGTTTCGTGACCACAGAGCGATAGCTTTACCAATCCGTGTATCAATCTCCTCGCTCCACCTTCCGTCAAGTGGGGTACTACTCCTAGGTCCATGAACTTCTCCACTTGCTGCAGTGTATTGCCGCTCACTTGCAGCATACACTGCCTTGGGTTTGTAGAGCGACATTACTCAGTATTTTTAGTGCTGATTTTCATTGCTCCTCGGTTACACGCAGCAGAAAACCGATCGAGTGCATGCTTAAGACTCTGTTGAGGAGCTAGCAGCACCAAATTGTCTGCAAAAAGTAAACGGTTGATCCTGCAGCTCCCAACTGCGACACCCTCGTAGACTCGGCTGTGAGTGTCTATCCAATTCATGTAGACTGCGAAGAGGCGTGGTGACAACAAACACTCTTGTCGGAGTCCAACATCAATGGTGATGATTTAAATTTTCCGACACGGACGCAAACGTCTGTGCAGAGATGCAGTGACTTGACAGCCAGTACCAGGCGGCTGTCAACACAGTACTCGCGCAACTTCCCCCAAAGCTTTTCACAAGGAACCCGGTCGTATGCTTTCTCGAGGTAGACAAAGCATATGTGACTTCTTTAGCATCTCCAGCTTTCTCAAATTTGCTGGAGAGTGAATGTTTTGTCTGTGTTGCTGGTCTGTAGCGCTACGACCGGGAGCTAAACCGCACTGGGTATCATTCAGCTCTGGTTCAATTATATCGCGACATGTTTTTTTCAGGCACTTGGCAACGTAAATGTTAATTATTAGAAAATTCCCAAACAGCATCGCGGGCCGCACAAAATGTCCTCGCGGGTCACATGTGGCCCGCGCGTTTGAGGCCCCTGTGGTAAGGCAAGAAACGTGTTCTTACATTACGTGGTTTATGAAAGCTCCACCCATTGTGCATATAGTCAGTCCCGTCGCCACGGGGGGACTTTGGTGGGCTCAGCTCCCCAAATTGAAACACTCTAAGTGGAGTTTTGGTTAATATTATAATGTCAAGCCCCCCGCAGAAGTGCAAAGCCCCACTATTGAAAACTTTCTGGCGACGGTTCTGTATATAGTGTTTCAACTTCATGATCTTCTCAGATTTCACTCTACTTTAGTTAGAAATGTACTTATCAATATAGCATCCTCAAAGTTAGAAAAACAATTTTCTTTTAATTTTGAAGTATAAAGTACATGAATATGTTTCTCAGTTAACCTCAACACTTAAGGCTGAATTATTCTGCAGTTGCAAACGCAGAAAATTTATAGGTCAAATTAAGGTGAAAATTTTTAAATTACAAAGTCAAAAATTGGTTGCACTAATGATCAGTGTCTTTCACATTGATGAATATCTTTAATTTCTATTAAATGTAACATATTTGAAAACCAATTTAGCAAATTTTATTTCGGAAGTGTGTGCATCAAACTGGTTACCCTTCGCATGAATTTGTACCAAGAAGTAGCTCTCAGTTTCAAAAAGGTTGATGACCCCTGGTTTATACGGTGTTACGTTTGTTGTGATTAGATCCGAAAGAAGCACTGTGGAATTCGTGACAATAGACACTCAAAATGTTTCGAATAACTATGAAAAGCGTCCACCATATTGGACGGGTCCTTTGTCTGCAAATTAAACGGTAAAACATCACTTTGAAATGCCTTAAGCATAATGTTACCTAACTCGGCTATGAACGACATTCATCCTAGCATACGTTTTAAAGCTGAACGCGAAAACACATTTCTAGCAGCAGATCAACAACAAAAAATGAAACTTTATCTGGCATTTGTACAACGGCGAATAACGATAGATCTGAAAAAAATACATTAAAGCGCTGAAAAAAAACGCACAGATTTCCATTTGACCAGAGAAGCAATGCCACCAAAGTTCAGCTTTGGCTTGTTGGCAGATCCTCGGCGAAACGTTTACCCTCATCCATGAGGGTCCACAAGCTATCGACAACACTTGCAGGTGAGGTGCGCTGTAAGTCATAATCGAAATGTTTTGTCCCTTTAACCGACGATTTCACTGATCCTTTCAAATGATCTCCGTCGTCGCTTTTCTCAACAGTCCATTTCATATTGGTGATATTCTGCACCAGCTGCTTCAAGAACTTCTCTCTAGGATTATGTACCAGTAACTGCTGAGCCATAGCGATGGAGTCCAACTCTGCCTGGCGCGTTTCGGCCGAATCTTGTGCTTGGCAGGTTTGCACAGACTGCACTTGGTTTTCCAGAACTTTATTCTGGGCGACGAGCGCGTCGACTTCTTGTTCCAAAGTGTCCTTGTCGCGTTTCGTTTCGCATTCCATTTTCCAGCGCGATTCTAGTTCATCGTTCGCTGCTTGCTGCGTGTCTTTCAGTGATTTCCACACAGTTTGATGCTTTTCCCATGCACCCTTCAGTTCTTCTGCTGATTCGTTCTAGGTTAGTAATTTCGTACCAGTGACATAAGCGAAAAGAGCACAAGAACAATGATTACTCGCACAAGCATGCATTGTGACAGCACAAACACACATGATCACGGGGTATAGTGTGGCGCTAAATTGTCTACGAAGTTAAAGAACTACATGAGAAAAAGGAAACTTTTCATTGGAACCACGTTTCATTGTGCAGATGCAATCGCGCTAAGAGACCATTTTTTATAACTTTTTTTTGCACTTTGCACACACAGAAGGACAAGGAGATCTCCGCTTCATCAAAGTATTGGAGAAGTCCTATTAAAGATCGATAGAGCATTACACGGTGCAGCTGTTACATGAAATTTAGTTTAGTCAGTGACTTAGGTTGTGGGAAGTTTGAAAAGACAGCACTCAGAAAATGTTTTTATAGGTGCTAATGTCTTAATCAGCTGAAGTGCTGGGCCCAGGGGCGCATCTAGGGGATCTGTTTGGCTGTCACGACAGACCCCTTTGCACCGCAGGTACTCAGCATTAAAGCCGATAAAATATTAAATGCTGTCACTGCAGGTTTCAAATGCGGGTGTTTTGGAACAGGCAACGGCCTACATGTCCCTTCTAACGTTGTATAGTACTACTGTATTACGAAACAACAACCTCCCTGCTTTGTCCAAATGACGCCTGCGCAATGACATGAAACAATCCACGTTTTTGAACATTCGAAATTGAATTGCGTCGAACGCACGTGTTTCTGAATTTCCTCCTCTGCCAGTGCCGACTCTAATGCTGTCAGAATCTCATACACTGCCACGCACGAGCTGTTTTGTAATATTTCGCTTCATGGCAAGAGGACAGTCTCCAATCACGGTCGTTTCGTTTTGCAGTTTCGGGCTAATTTTATCTTCTGTTTACACCTAGGTTATGACAAAATTAAGTAAGTTTAGGCTTTCCTCTGCGTCACGCTAAGTAACGTGGGATCGTTTGCACTGAAACTATATTTTATTTTAATAAGCAACTTCTCATATTGAAAGGCGCGACAGCTAGCCTCAAAAATTGTGTCCGCATTATCTGAACAAAATATCAGTCAAGCGTCGTATTTCGAAA
>JGI24158J21664_10014711_pt1 | contig 10252 bp, 2 predicted proteins | sample Ectturendosymbi3_FD_21664 | JGI IMG/M metagenome (IMG submission 21664) | reverse complement strand
AATTAACTCAGCATTCATGTTGAAGTGTTTTTGGGATGTCGGTTTTGAAGCTTCAAGGTAAAACACTTCTAGCTAGTTAGTCTCCCTACTGTCCAGACATGTGCCAGATGCAGCATTGATATTAGCTGATTGCTCTTGTCAAGCAATGTTATCAGGAATCCAACGGCGTCAATTGATCCGTTTCATTTTATGTGAAATTCATTAGAAATGAAAACCATATTATACGTTGCGACTCCAGGGGTTTCTGGAAACAAGAAACCTTCGTTTTATTTTTACGCCCTGTTTTTGTTTGAAGAAACGCATCTGGATTTCGCATTTGAAAAACAGTGTCTCGAGTTTCCGGCCCCGCGTCCATCTGTGCTTGAAATAGGAATTCAGCGCTTTTTTCAGTTGCTACTTACTGACTGCATCCTTAGCCGTGCTCAATGTATGAACAACTTCAACGAGAAGCATCATCGTTCAAAACTAAAAATTTGTTCGCAGATATACAGCGGACAATACCATCATGCCCTGAACAGCACCTTTCCTCCGGACGTTGCCGAACGTCTCATGGAGAAGCTGGGATACATACATCACAAGCAAAAGCAAACCTTTTTCTTTCACCAGCAAAGCTTGACGTCATCGGGCGCTTGGCGCGAGTCACTGATGCAAGCCGGCATGGACTTCTTCCTGGTTCACGTCCGCTGTTCGTTGGCCTCCACTGAAAAAGGTCGTTCGATCGAGGTCGACATACTCCGTTCGTCGTTGACCTGCTCGTCGTCGGCGGCGGCCATTGGCCTCGAAAACCCCCCTTCGCATTCGCACTTCGCTGCGCCCCCAGTCAAAGAAATAATGACCCGGTCAGGCGGCGCCAGGAACGCCCACAGCCAGCCGTTGCAAAAACTCCATCCCATCGCTGTGAAGCCCCCTCCGCAGTTCTATTCCGGCCANGCGGTTGCCCGCGGCATCGTGCCGAACAGAATCGGTCGGGACGCGTTTGCTGAAAGTCGAACGAGCGCGTTTCATCGGCCCAGCAGCCGGGTCGAGACCCCCCCGGACGACCGGCCTCTCGAAAACCAGTACGTGTACGTTACGCCGCTGCCGAGCGGCGGCGAATCGTCCAAGTCGCAGGTGCCCTGGGGTCACCGCTTGTCGAAATCGAACGTGGAAGCCGGAAGACGACAACGCGATGCCAAGCTGATGAGTCAGACGTCTGAGGATCACGGGGACTTGTATGGCGCAACGGGCCCCGCCGATTGTTCGGTCCAAGACGAAGCGATACGTTACCCCCCTGCGGATCCTTTGTTCACGATACCGCCGAAGCAAATATCCGGGCCAAGCGATGAGCCGCTGGCCTTCACAGTGCGCGGCCTGAAGCTGGACGGGCCCGGATCGAAGGCCAGGTCGTGTTACCCCCCTGATGTTAATTATGTCAGTTTCTTGCCAAACAATTTGTCGGGAAATCGACGGCCAGTCAAAGCCGAGCCGTCGTATCCGCCCGATCATAGCGGATCTCGCCCCGCAAGTCGTTTCGAGCGTCACAATACACCTTTGAGCTATTTAGCCATGTCCTCCTCGAGCGAGCCGGGTGGTAGTCGGGACGTGCCTCGCGCTGGCGAGTACGTTCATATTCAGCCACCGAAACGACCGGGCGAGGTCAGACACGAACAACAGCAGACGCAACAAAAGCATATCTATCATGAAATTCAAGACGAAGGCTGGAGCGGATCATCGCTCGCCCGACCCCCTGCCAGCAGTGGTTTTCGTAAGTGAGAAAGCTCGAACCGTGCTTTGGTGTCATTTGCAACATACTGTGAGTGCGTCGTCGATCGATTTTGTTTCTTGACTCGACTCTTGCTGCTAATAAAGTTTTCTCCACGCATCTAGCTATGCTTTTTAACCAGAGAAAAGAGCAGTCTATGACTGCTCAATTTTGTAAATGAAACCTTGGTGCTGCGTTGAGAATGATAACCTCAAGAGTGGTTTTGTCAACCATTGACCCGTAACTGCGCAAGGTCAACATTTGATCCGTAACGAGTCAAGCTTACGCAACCAGCTGCGTTTACTTTTCACGAAAGAAATTAATATAATTTTATTGCCTGTGCATACGCTTGCGTCTAAGACACAACGCCGAAATAGGATTCCATTCGTGTTAAATAGGATTTAGGATTCCAATGGAATCCGAAATAGGATTCCATTCGTGTTGTTGTAGACGCATTTCTAAGCACTCATTTTGATCCCGATCTAATAGAGTGATGTCCTGATCAACGCAGTGAAAGGCGAAGCAATTACTCAGTGATTGTCAAGTCACATTTTTTGTTTTTGTGACTTCTGTTTTATTTATTGTGAATGAGCATGGCGACGGTAATTTGGCTGTGGTTTAGAATCATGGTTTCTTAATTTTGACAACGCGTTGTGTGTCCAACGAGCCGATGAGTCAGATATTCATTGTTTCTATGTTTACCCTTTTGTACACTGTTACATTTGTAACATCTGTCATCGTCATGTCATGTGATCGTGTTGATTGGGGAAGACGAAAGCGCTGAAAATAGTTCACTTTCGTGTTCATATTTGTTGTAGTAATGCTTTTTTGTTCTTTTTTGCTATTCCCTACGTTAATAATTAATTAAACTGTATCAGGGGTCTTTGCTCGACCAGTGGTTGCGCCGGTGTTTACTGAGCGCCGTCGCAAGTTGAATCTACAAAGGACCCGCTCAATGGTTAGCCCAAGGAATTGAACAAAGCGAAAGCAATGCATGTGCACTTTTAACCTGTAGTTGCTGGCAGCCTTGCCTTTGCACGACTGTCCCCATGTTTGGGCTTTTTCGCAGTAGGCTCTTGAGAACCAGGTATTTAATATCGTTTCACCTTGAATTTTCATTGATTTCATTGGCCTGTATGTGAGTAGCGGTATGGATGTGAGGCTCCTCAAAACGTAGATTTCCGCTAATTTGAAACAATTTGGTTCGTATCGCCTATCATTTTGAATGATAGATAATGGATAAACTTAAAATTCCCCGTTGACTAAACGTCTGACTCTTGTCGTTCTGAAAAGGACATCAGGGCTGTTTTATATTCTTAAACAACAGTGCTGAAGCTTTAGTCGGTGTATTGCGAGCGAGTGATGTGTAACACTGTTGCTGCATTGTGGTGGAATCCAGCGTATAGCACTTGGTTATGATTACGTTATGTTGCAGCTCGTTCGCCTCTCAGCATGCCAATCGCTTTTCCTCGCGTATTACGTCATATTTCGCTCCATTACCTTCGAGATAAACGTTTGCTTTAGTCAACACGTAACGTTTTTTTGTCCACTACGCCAGGTTTTTTTTAAGGAAAATGTTAGGTACCCCTATGGATCTGCAGGGACCCGATTTCTCTGATTCCAGGGACCCGATTTTCTAATATTTCAGGAACCCGATGATAATTTCCTCTGATTCTAGGGACCCGAATCGGGTCCCTAAAACGCCTTAAAAAACCCCGACTACGCTGTTGCAGGCTGCATCCATTGTTGGCAAAACGTTTTTCTGTTATGTCACGAACGATTAGTTGCGTAGGATGAAAAAACAAGCAGAGTATCCATTTTGCGTGGCACGGCGAAACTGACTAATCGTGTGCGGGTCTGAGATAAAACGCTGAGTCACACTCACTGTCGAATTCTGAAAAAAAAAGCACAATGAGCCCAGTGTCACGTAATGTTCAAACATATAGACTGGTTTCATTTTGTGTAGTTCCCGTTGCTATTTACGTTTCAAAAGTGTTTTTTCTCGTATGAACGTACGCCTGCGTCCTCAGTTCTGTCGCGCAAAGGTAAATCTTATATCAGGCAAGGGAATGGAAATCCCGGATTTTCCCTGCTCTTGAAAAGTGATATATCTGCCTTCGAACCAGTTGACCACGTCATGGGTTCATTGATCCGTTAATGGTCACTTCAAGATTTCGAAGCGCTTTTATCAGCAACAAGGCCTTTGATCCCGTCGTGCTTTCCTTTCAGCAATGAATAAGACGGCTCTTGTTTCAGTCGCATTTGTCGCAAAGCGAGAAGCACGGCGACTCGGAATTCAATTAAAGTCCCCTGAACGCTCGTCATGAATGCTGTGCAAGCGCAAGACTCAATACTTGTCGCCGGTGATCAACAAACGGCGCACTGCAGTAGGTTACTTTTGTGTGAAAAGTTCTGACCTGACCTTGCTGTCGAAATGCGCTCGTCACCGCACAGTAGCGTAGCCAGCCCAAAATTTGGGGAAGATCAAATATATTAATTTTAAGCGAGCAGCAGTATTTTGTTCGGGAGACCGTCCCTCAAAGCACAAAATGACAAGATATGCTAGAACTTGGGGGAAATGCCCCCCTGGCTACGCGTATGCCACTGCGGTAGTTTTGGAATTCCCCTCTTCGCTTCGACATTTTGCTTTACAATAGTGCGTTGTTTGGCTGCCGTTGGACGTGCGGCAGTATAGTTGCTGCCAATAAACCTTTGACATCACATCCGTACCTTTTGGCACCGAACAAGTGCAGGCGTGTCAGCGGCCAATTCCGAGGCCGCGGTTATCAAAAACTTTGCAAAACAGCACTGATCTTTGATATTTCTCACACGCCATTTTCAATCGAGATGCAATAACAAAAGTCATTGGACTTCTTAAGCTTGTAACTATAAAGCTTACCAACTGTTGTCTTTAAACCTGAGTGTGTATGATAAGGACAGACCCACTTAGTTGTCATTGCAACAATTCACATTTCGTTGAATTAAGATTTTCAACTGCATGCTCGGTGATAGTGCTTATGGAAGTAGTGTACTGTATTTGATTAAACATTCTGAATTAAACCGAACAAACCAGGTCAGCAGAAAAAGCACCTATTACGTAAGATTTTTCAAAACGTCTGCCTGCAGCGTAGTAGTAGGAAAGGCAAACGTCCACGAAGAAGCGGACAAATTGTACGTACGCTTCTGTGCAGTGTAAGTGCATAGCCTATACATCCTCGACTTTTTGCCTACACTGAAACCAATATTAAAAGAGTAGCTTGTCATGTAACTGGGAAACTTGTGCTGAGCTGTCACCATTTTCATATTTTACTCAGCACAAAGTCAAATGAACTGGTTTAGTCAGTGATTCTCAACGTGGTCCACCTGGAATTTCTAGCGGTCCGTGGAGAGTTCCACAGATCCTTGATGAAACATGCGTGGANTANACTGACCTATGTGCAATACAGNTTCGATTAATTGTTCATGAGGTGTCAGCGTAACAAAGTGTTAGGTCAAAAAAGGTGGAGAACCACTGGGTTAAGTGGTACAAAACAACCATAAAGTTCGTTGAGAACGCGGCACCAAATGTGGTGACCTGGGTTCGATACCTGGTCCGGTCATACCGAAGACTTGAATAATGGCATTTGCGGCATGTCTAGCCTCGTGCTCGGCGTTGATGGGTGGGTGCAAGAAAATAGTTCACGCGCGGTACTGCCATTTGCTCGCCATCAATGCAGCATTCACACTACACAACTAGTCGCGTGGCCCACGGCGCATAACAAGTGGAGAGGAACACCGCAGACCACTCGTGACATGCTGAAAGTTGTCTGAAAAGCGGGTACAGGAATAACGAAATTGAACTGAAAGTCAATTGGCTTTTGGCAATGGGTTATTCTCAGCCTCGAAGAGTCCGCTTTTATTTTATGATGNAAACTTTCAAAACACTAGTTTAGAAATTTCTCTNATACAACCCTTTTGCCAAAAGTGAAGTAGTTTACCACTTTACATTTCATTTTTCGATGCATTTCTTCCTTTTTGAATTGAAGCCANTCCGTNTGCAGAAAGCTTGCGTGGATAAACTAGTTTTCGTCTTGTGTATCAACTCAGCTATTTTCTTTAACCTCAAGGACAAAACCAGTTTATCACTGAGGGTAGGCTATATTAACCCGACAAAAACAAGAATATAAATGTTTTATAAACCCAACGGTCACCGCACCCGAATGACAAACAATCGAACCCACCATCGATATCTGATGCCCAATATCCCGAAGTATGAAACAGCTAATAAAATAACTTTTGTTAAAAAATCACGTATATGCGGATTTTTAGCGTAAAACCTTTTATGGCTAACTNTCCTGGTTTTTCTGTCAACAGAGGATAATGTAGTTTTGAAGCATAAACCAATAAATTCGCACCAACCTTTTNAAATTTTTCTTCTTTCAGATTGATTTAGATTTTTCAAAACTTGTTTTTACTTACTATAGGCCTACACGGAATTCAAAATGAGGTGGAAAAGACATTTGGCGGCAAACGGAAAAAGTTTTTTCAGTCACCTTCATTCTTCAACGCAAGATGATTGAGTTATGACCTAGTCGGAGTAACATCCAGGACGGAGGAGCTTTTCTTTTTATGAATGTGGCCCCAGCACCGGAGCTCTTGGTTTTCATGAGTTTAACTCTGGCTTCGGAGCTATCTTTTGTCATAATATAGCTACGGCTTCTGTTCGTTTTTCACGTTGATATTTTCAATTGTCTTGGTGTGCCTCAAGTTGAATCGAAAATGAAATATATCAAGTACAAAAAGCAAAGAATATAGGCCTACCAGCAGGGATGTAGTGCTAAAAGAAGAGGTGTGGGAACGCCGTTCCTACCGCACTACATCCCTGATTTAGGTTAGAGCCGAACTCTAACACCAAATATTGTTCAGATGCTCTCACACGCAAAAAGTTCCTTTAGTTCTCGCAATCCATTTAGACAAGCTGCAACTTACTCCGCAACGGCCTGAAAACTTCAAGAATAATTACTTCTCTGCAGCGAAGGTAGTAAAGTTACGATAAATGCAAACAATCAGACGAAGCATGGAGTATGCAAATGCCACTGCTGATGTCACAAACAGTAATTACAAAACCATGCTACGGTGCTATACACGAGAAAACTTGCCATTCATTCATTTTGTGCTGCTCCAGGCGCTACACGTAGAAATTAAAAAGAAAAATCCAAATCTTCAAGTAACGTTACTAAGGCCAAAGGTGTGGGAACGCGTTCCCACATCAAAAAAGGGGGTGGGAACGTCGTTCCCACCCCACTACACCCCTGCCTACCAGACTTATTTGAGAAGGTTTAATTGGCAGTGACGTAGCCAGTCCAAAAATTTGGGTGGGGCAAAAATTCAAATTTTAGGCCAGCAACAGTATTTTGTTTGGGAAACCGCCTCTCAAAGCACAAAATGACCAGATATTCTAAAAAATTTTGGGAGGGCATGGCCCCCCTGTGCCCCTGGTTACGCCTATGGGTTAATGTGGTAGCTTTTTAACAATCACTGCTCTTGCAATGAGAAAACCAGCGAAAAAACAACAATCATGGTTCAGACGATTCAGAGAACGGTTACTATAGCAGAAACGAAACTCAAGATAACGGTAATACAAACAAATTCTCGAAAGGCAGTCGCTGGTTTTGCTGTTACTGCGTGGTGACCTTTTATTATTTGTTACGACCGGAATCAAGTAAACGGCTGCTTGGAAAACTACATTTGTGTCCGAGCATTTAGACGCAGACCAGTCCCAATTGACCAAGTGTTTTGTACTCGTTGCATGCTTTGCCTGTTGTTGTCTTGGCTATGCCCGCTAACAACTCTGCCCTGNCAAACTATGCCAAGAGCACAAAACACGTAGTCGATTACCTCTCTCATGTGTTCTTTCTAATGTGCACACATTTGCATTAATACAAAGGCNAAGATGTGTTTAAAAGCCGTTTGTTCGAAGAAATAGTATGGCTTCTAGCAAGAAGTTCACCTTTCACTTTTTCAAAATAGCTGAAAACTTCTGGTTTCTTATCTTACTCACTCGTAATAAGCAGTGATGAATTGCGAAGAAAAGCACATTTTATCATGCAAAGCTTAGGAGAAAATAAGACTGGTTACCGTGTTGAAAACATAAAATTTGTTCCCACGGATGAAACCTCGAGAAAAGTCCATATGTGGTTACATTGCATTTTTACACCATCCTGAAAATGCACTGCCTTGCAAAGCAATGCTAATTCCTTACCAATTGAACTTATCACTTTCATGTTATGTTGCTAGTAAATGTAATGATCCCTACTGAACTTTGCCAATAATCTAGTAAACCTTGCTAATAGGCCTAATGGTTTCTGATATTGTATTGTTTCGCAGCTATATGACAATTTAACGGCCAAACAAAAAAAACATTACAAAGATTCAGAACATGTGAGAAATGGCAATTTTCTTAGCAATGGCACAGCGAAAGATCTTGCGATCAACTGGTATAACTGCACCATTCCTGTGATTCTACTATGTTTTAAACTCACTGATATTGATACCAAAAAAAATCTAACATTACAGTAATCATAAAAAGAAGCAATACACAACAGAGACACAAAAACCAAACACAGCAAAAAAGATACTACACATGACAATGTTAGTGTTACTATAAGCACAAGTTATTTACTTGATGAAAATGTGCAGGTGTCCTTACACCNTTACTGCAACAGGTATATATGATAAGTTGATAANAATAAATCTGACGTCACTTAAAAGTTTATAGTTTATATTCAACACCAAGGTAATAATTAGGGCATCCAAAAGTGAATAAAGTCAAATTTTTTCTGCCTTTTCAAACGGTTAGGAAACGTCCACAAACCAAATTTCACGTTGATACCATGAGCCACTCCAAAGTTATTAGGTCAAAAAAAGTCAAAATTTATCATTAGGTCAAAATTTATCGTTAGGTCAAAATTTTCTTGCAGTACAGATTTTTCTCGTTATCGATATTTTATAAGTTACAACAGCAGATTTTGATATGTTTTTTTCAAGTTTAGTTGCAAATCTGAAATAGTAGTGGGTTTGTTACTACTTCAGACGTAATAAAGTTGTTAGCTCACTGCTGGACGATTGGAATATTAAGTAGACTTGGCATAGCAATGCAAGAAACGTGGTCTCACAGTAGCCTACTTGATTTGGCAAATGCTCAATCCATTATGTATATATATTGTTTTAACTTTATGAGATTCGCACATTTGACTCTACAGTAGTTATTAATGCACTTATCATCATATCATGCGTGAGGTTAAACAACCAAATTCTTCAAAAGTTGGAAGTATAATGCATGAATATGCTTCTGAGTTTACCTCAACACCTAAGGTGAATTAGTTTGCAAATTCTGTGACTGCTCAGCGAAAAGTGACAAAAGGTTTATAGTGGAAGCATATCGCCGCACTGCAAAGCATCAACGAGGTTCGTTTCATGAAACTGAAAATAGCCAGACGTTTTTAAAAGATGCTATACCACATTTTGCAGACAAACGACTTTTTGTTTCATTTCAACAGAACAGACTTATCGGTTTGTTTTCTAATATTGTATATGAATATGCTTTGCGTTCCGCATTTCAACCGAAAATATAGAAAATTGATAGGTCAAAATAAAGTCAAAATTTGTAAATTATAAAGGCAAAATTTTAACTTTTTAGGTCATAAAATTGGTTGCCCTAGTAATAATNATGTAAGACAATTGATTTTATTGAAGTACAGACATTTTATTAATTTTACCAANGTGCATAATTACAGTAGTCTAAACGTCCTCAGAGGATGCTGTTAAATACATTTCACGCAAACCACTTGTGAACGACTGAAATGAAATAGATTTTAGGTTGTTTGGGATTTGGGGCCAGTAAATCTTAGTTGCTTCTGGGTCTTTTCAAGATTAAATCGAGGCAGAAAATAGTTTTTTGTATTACTTAATCTAGTTTCGTATTTGTGTTTTTGATCTAGCTTAGAAAAGTATTTTGTGAAAATAGAGGATACTTTTCCCTTGTGACACTGAAACATGAATTTACCAATTTCTAGTTCATATATTTTTGTTATTGACAATTTTTTGGAAGGTGCGTTAGAGCTGCAGTTTGATATTGATTTGGACTCAATGATTTTTATTATCTTTTGATGCATTTGCTTTTGTGGCTTTATAGCTGTTTCTCCAGCACTGCTCCAACTAATAATTCCATAATTTAGATGTGAGTAAACAAATGAGTAGTAGATACTGGAAAGAATTGCTGAGGTAGCAAACTTTTTTATATGTTGAATGATCCCCAGTGATTGTGCTAACTTTTTGCAAATACATTGAATATGTGGTACCCAAGTTAGTTTCTTGTCAAATATTACAACAAGGTATTTATACGTGTCTGCCTGCTCTAGGTCTTGCACTGAAGATAGGATTATTTTGATATGAGGATCCTCTACGTCTTTCTTGTTGTTGGGTTGAAAGATCATGTACTTGCTTTTAGTGTGATTCACGCATAGTTTGTTA
>JGI24158J21664_10014710_pt1 | contig 10252 bp, 5 predicted proteins | sample Ectturendosymbi3_FD_21664 | JGI IMG/M metagenome (IMG submission 21664) | reverse complement strand
TTTTTATGGCCNTTTTTTTTTTTTTTTTTTATTAACAATGTAGAAAAATNTTAAGACTTAACCCCGTCCAGCAGCGTTATCGCCTTTGTGACTTTGCGAGTAGCTAGTTCGCTCCATCTTTTTCCTCATTGTCATGTTTTTATTCTAATTCCCTTACTCAATTCCCATGGTTTTTCTTTTCCTTTTATTTCTTGTAATCTTTTATTATTTCCTAGCTAGTCTCATGATTTCTCCAAGGCTCCTTGCATCTTGTCATCACCCAGTCCTAGGCACTTTGTTAACCTAGTTCATGATTTCCCCAAGGCATTTCTCATCTTGTCATCACCCAGTCCTAGGCGCTTTGTTAATCTAGTTCATGATTTCCCCAAGGCATTTCTCATCTTGTCATCACCCAGTCCTAGGGTCCTACGTTTCCCCTAGCCTTTCTCTTCTTGTTCATGTGTTTTTCCATGACATTTCCCCTTTAGCATAACCCATTCTCAGGGACTTTTTCTGCTTAATCTCTCGTTTCTTTCAAGCATGTTTCCCACTATCTCATAATACTATTTACTCGTTTTTCGCCTTTACCTATAGTTCAAGGTTTAGTGGTCTCCTGCTTCTACCGTGTCCATTCTTGAAGCTTCCTCTTTCCCAATTCCGGGAGTAACCCATTTGCATCTGATACGCCGGCGCGGCATGTTTAGTCCATTCTTGCTCTAGATAACTCTTCCAATTCGTTGGGTTTCGCTCCATTAATTCCTCTACTTTTATATAGTTTACGTCTCGTCTTATGACGCTTATTACTATGTTCTGGATTTTTGTATCTGTTTCAATGTCTTCCCATTGAAAATCGTATTCCCAAAACGCTTCTTCTATGGCATCCACTGGAGATGCATTGGCGCCAATGTTACTTTCCTTAGTAAACGTGCTTAGGCGCTCTAACTGTTTTGAACGTTGTTTGCTGTACTTCTTATGTATCCAATCAAAAAATTCAGAGAGCTCAGACGCATGTTCCCCGTATTTGCCAATTCTGGCTAAGCTTAACGCGGCTTTTATTCCTATGTCACGCTTTCCTACTTCCATGGCTCGACTGAAGACGAGTCGAAATTTGTCACTATCTTTTACCCCAGGGTGTTCCGAAAACAATTGTTTAGTCATAACACCCCACTTGGATTCTCGCATGGTACCGAAGTGCGGCAAAATCTTTTCTAAAGCCAATAATTCTATAGCCCTAGTTTCGGTTGTTTGCCATATGGCAGTACTGAATCGGCTGCTCCCTTGTCCGTCATTCAGGCCTTTGCCTGTTAGTCCTTGTGATGTAGCTGTTGATGTTGACATGCTGTCCACTGGTTCCATATAAGCTTTGTAATATACAGTTTTTACTTCACTTCTAATATCTGTAACACACTAATTTGGGGGGTTTTAGGTATGGCGAAAAAAATACCTCTTGTTTAGCTTGATATTTATTCAAGCTATACTCCCCCCTTTTAAATGGTTATGCACCCCTCCTCTTTTGTTTTTACTGAGGGTTAGCATAATTTCGTGCTTTTACCACACTTGTTTTTACTAGCAAAGGCTTAACCTTGGGTTTAGCTGGCAGCAGCAATTGATAGGAGACCTTGCGAAGCTGCGACCCCATCTGCAATGTCATTTCTCGAGGTCCTTTTGCAATTATAGGATAAGGTCCATGAAGTAGCGGTGCGAGTTTATGTTTTCTTTGCATTGTCTTAACATAGGCCCATGTTGCATCTTCCCACTTGCTTCCACTCATGCTTACTGGTCCAGCAGGGATTATCTGTGGTGGCTTTAGCGGTTGTGCTTCATCAAAAATGGGCATTCCCGGCGTTTTGACCTGAATCCCGAATGCCCTCATACTGGGGGAAGTGTTAGTCTCCAAATTGAAATATGAGTTCACTGCTAGTACAGCAAAAGGCAAATAAACCGGCCATTTGTCAATGTGCTCTTGTGCTCGCAATATGGTCAGCAAGGTTCTATGGGCCCTTTCAACTTTTCCATTACATTGTGGGTTATAAGGCAAAATAGTTCTATGTTCAATTCCTAGGATTTCCATGCACCTCTCCCACAACCGTGACTTGAACGGGGTCCCATTATCACTGACCAAAACCCTTGGAATTCCGAAGTGGCTTATGAAGTGATTGAAAAAACCCAAAACTGATTGTTCAGAGTTAGCATGTGTGACCGGGACTGCTAGCAACAAACCGGTGAATCTGTCAATTATTGTTAATAGTTCAGTGACGTTTGGGAGGATTTTGTTGCTTCCTATATGGAGGTGATCCACATGAACTACTGCAAATGGCTCATTGGGTGCTTCAAACGGCGCAGGTGCCAATTTAGCTCTTCGAAATGCTTTTACGCGTTGACATGCATCGCAATTATCCAGCATCTTTTTCACCTTCTGACGTAGTTTGGGCCAAACTATTAGCCTTTTTAAGCGTTGATACGTTTGCTTCCAACTGAAATGTCCCCAGTCATGATCTATTTTTATCAAAGTATTAACCACATTTTCATCGGGTATCCATAACCTTGGCCGATTGAACTCATGTTTGATTAACCACACCTCACTTCTGGGATCCCAATAAGCTAAGTCAGGCTTATTCTTGATCAGCTGTGCTTGTGATTTCCTTATGTTTTCTAGCCAGTCTTTTGTCATGTACTTGGTGAACTTAGTTATGGGTTGTAAGAAACCATTTTCATGCGCTTCCTCTGCGTTTTCTTCTGATTCTGCCATGTTTGACTCTGCTTGTCCTATGGGCCTTAGCTTGATTCTGCTCAGGTAGTCTGCAATTTCATTGTCAACCCCATCTATGTGTTGGATGTCGAGATCGAATTCAGAAAGGTATAACAATCGCAGTTTTCGAAATCGTAGTTTGCAGTTTTTGGATCCCAAGATATTTACTAATGGCTTGTGGTCCACATAGACCGTGCAATGATTTCCCTCAAGGAGGTAGTGAAAATGCTTGACACTGCCTTCTAAAGCCAACAGCTCTTTGTCTATAGCCCCATATGCCTGTTGCGCCTCATTTAATGACTTGCTGTAGAATCCCAAAGGTCGGACTTCTTTTTTGTCTGAGAGTTGATAGAGTATGCCTCCTATTGCAAAATCAGACCCATCTGTGGCCAAGTACAAAGGTTTCTTTCCGTCGTAAGTGTTTACGGCTACTGCGTTCATGACCATGTCCCTTACTTTGACAAAATCCTTGATCCATGCCTTAGTCCAATTGACGTTTGTTCTGTTGCTCATTTTACGTGGAACCCCTGAACCAATCTGATTTAGCCGACGCTGGTATTCTGCTATGCCGGGCAGGAATGGTCTGACAAAATTTACAATTCCTAAGAACCTTCTCATGTCTCGCACTGTTCGAGGGAGGGGTAATCGTCTTATGGCGTCTATGTGCTTATACGCGCAGTGCACTTTTCCTTTGCTGATCCATCTTCCCAGGAATTTCATGCTGTCTTTTCCTAACTCGCACTTTTTGAGGTTGGTTGTTAGATGGAAACGTGCCATGTAATAAAGAAGATAATAGATGGCTCTCTTATGCTCCTCTTTATCATCATTTACCAGCAATATGTCATCTATATACACCAAAAAGTTGTCTGGAATTTCCTTAAGGCCTCTCCTTTTCCTGTCCTGGTTGTACCAGTGATTTGCGAGTCCTACCACAAAGCTACTGGCCATAGAAAAGACACCGGGGCTGTTTATCCATCCCATAGGCAATTTTCTGAATCTATACCCCCCTGGCTGGGTCGCAATGCCTAATATGGGTCTAGATTCTTCATCTACATCAACATGGTAAAAACCCTTTGTCAAATCTAACTTAGACATCACTCCTCCTCTGCAAGCATGATTAGGCAACTGATCAGTTCGTGGTAAATTGGCATCTTTGGCTAACGTCAAGTTATTTAAAGTGCGGAAGTCTACCACCATTCTTTGAGCTGCATTTGGATCTGCCCTGGCTACCATAAAGGCTGAACTTCGACAGATTGTCTCGCCTTTTTCTATTATGCCCTTGTCTTCCGCATCTTTCAGAAAGCGTGTCATTTCTGACGTGGATTTTTCTGACAACTGGTACACAGGTGCGAAAAACAAAGAAGCACCATCATGCAATTCTACCTTACATTTATACGGGAGCCTTGAGTCTTCCTGTAGGTTCTGTTTTTCTGCCTGTAATCGTGGAAATAAATTCCACACTTTTGCAAACCATTCCTGATCCATGACATCTTTCTGTTTGGGTTCCTCAGGACATTTTGGGGTAGGCAAGGTTTCTAAATAGGCTTGTGCCTCTTCTTCTGTTAAAATTTCCTGATCGCCTTGCGCCACGGCTTGTGCCACATTTACTTCGGCCTGAAGTTTCCTTGCTTTTTCATACCCTTTTTGCTTCTGTCCTAGCTCTTCCAAGAGTGGTATAAAATGTTTCAAAATGTCAACTACCCCGATTAGATTGTAGTTCATACTTTTTGCTGGCATCACTATGAACTTTAAGTTCAACATCATGTTTTTATAAGGGACTTCCACAACTGTTTCCCCTATGGATATTAATTTTTCTTTGTTACTTTCAAAATTGGCCACAGGGACCCTCTTAGTGGTGTCTATCCTTGCGAGTTCTTCTGGGGCTAACACTGATGCATCTATCATATTTCGATTTGCCCCCGTATCTATCAGGAACGTTCTATCACGCTTATCATCTTGAATAAACACATAGTTGCTTTTTAGCTTTGGTTTTTCGGAGACCTGAAGGTAATTAGCTTCTGCATTCAGGTCTTCTAACTTTGTCCTAAAAAATCAACCCCTGGCATCTCCATTGGCTGGAGCCTGGGCGCTGAGTCGGCTAGCTGTGCCATGGCTTGCTCGTATGCTAGTGGTGGCCTTAACATTTCAGACTTCCATCGTTCGCTGGCATTGAGTCCCTGCACAAAGTTGGCTTCTGCATGATCAGCTGCAATGGCAGGCTGATCATCAATAGATGGCGGTGGTGGCTCAGCCCAAGAGGCTTTAGGCTTCCCTTGCTGAATTATTTCGCGCCTTACTCGTTCTGCTTCACTTTCCCATGTAGGTTTCTGAATGTCCTGCATTTGAGGTGCTCTGCCATTTCCTTTGTATCCTCTATACTGTGGGTTTTGATCGCGATACCCGCCTTGTTCGCCATCCCAGTTGTTATTGTAACCGTTCCCTCTATTTTGATTCCAGTTACCTCTATTCCGATTATAACCTCCTCGACCATTCCAACCCCCTCTGCCTGAGTTCCAACCTCCTCTGCCTGCATAACCATTACCGGGCCCGCGATTGTTTCTCTGTGGGCAATTTCGTTTCATGTGACCTTCTTGATGACACCAATAACATCTTAACGGGGGTCGCTGGTCCTGCATGCCTTGTCCTTGGGTTGGCTGTTGTGGGTTGTTTAACGGAGCATTTTGGATTTGAGAAGACTGCGCTGGTGATACCTGAGCAGGTTGTTCATTTTTGTTAATTTCTTGCGCCTGCAATGCCGAAACAACCATGTCTAATTTTTTGTCAAAATTTCGCAAATCTATTTTATTGGTTTTTACTTTTGGTAGATGTGCCTGTGCTACCGCCGCTCTAGGCATTTCAATATTGCACATCATTTCCTCATCATCACTGTCGCTGTCATCTTCCCCCTCATGCATGTATATTTCTACAGGTTTCATGGCAACTCTATCTTTTACTTTTTCCCAGACCTCGGTTATGGCCTTTCTCCATTCCCTGGGATCCCTTTTGGTTATTTGCAAATGCAAAGATATGTCCATTTTAGAGCCCATTATCGCTTCTAATTCCTCCCGTAACACCGGAGTTCCTATAACCTCGTCCCATGTTAGCTGTGATGTGGTCATTATTCCTGTTAGTATATCGGCGGGGTTTTCGTGCCACGTCCACTGCATATCTTTAAGTTTTTGTGCAAAACTAGCTCGTTTTTGTCGTGGTGTTAATTTATATCTACTCTGGATCCATTGTAACAAATTTATGAGCACCTCCCTGCCTTTTTCCGGATTATTTGCTGCTTGTACTAGTAGCATAGTGGCTTGTGCCGCGACCTCGGGATGAGTGCTCAACTGAGGCATTAATGCTTGCAGTAGCATGGCCTCTTCCCCTTTTTTCACGCGTCCCGCTGCTTGTCTCGTTAATACCGCCCACGCTATTTCATTGCCAGGGAGCAACGGTATTACCACCCTCCTAATGTCCTGTATTCGCAAGTGGTCCTGTCCATTCATGGGTCCCCTGTCTTCCGCCTTGCCTTCTCCCTCTGGCTGTAGTGCCCTATTGGGTGTACTTTGCTTCTTCTTCTTGGGTATGAGTTCTCCTCCAAATGTCAGATCACCTTCTTCTTTTTCTTTGTCAAGCCTAGGGTATAGTAACCCATCCACAGGTTCGCTTGACCATAGGTTAGGTTGTGAGTGCTCTTGTATGATGACCTGTTTTTGCCCGTTGCGGTTAACGTTAATTACGTCCATACTGGGACAGCTCTCGCTGCTTCGTCGGCTATTTCTTGATTCTTCTTGTTCGGAACCACATTCTCCTGCTTCCCTGCGTAACTCCTGCTGTTCGCGTTGAAACTGTAGGCGAAGTTGGTGATACTGCTGCTTAGCTTCTTCGGCTTTGTCCCACGCTTTTTGTGCCTTTTCGCGCAAGCTTGACACTTCAGGTGTATCATACGTTCCGAAACCTCTTCCAGAGAAACTCGCTGTTTGTCGTGCCGTGTTGGTAGCCTCCCATTGCTTGTCTGTGGCTCTATTCTTCTTTCGGGTCCATTCTTCTCGAGCAGCATCCACTTCGGCACTCGTTACATTTGCTTCTGCTTCTCCTTCTGGATCTTCGTATGATGGTGGTGGCTCGCTTTTCATTTCTCTTTCTGCCATTGGCGGTGCGCTGGCTTTTTCGTTTTCCTCACCTGTCTCGCTGGATTGCTTGGTGGGGAACAGTGTGGCCGTTATCTCTCGAGCTATTCCTCCTAACGGTCCTACTTTCCCTTTCTTCTGTGCCTTGACCAATGCCTGCGATCCTTTCTTTAGACTCTTATGTTTCTGTTTCAAGTTGTATACTTCAGTAGCCAATGCGACCTGGTTGGTCTTAGCCGCCAATTTGTGTCGATGCACTGTGTCTACCAATTGTACCACAGCCCCTACACTGTCCTGGGCATCCAGAGCAAGGTCTTGCAACATGTCTTCTGGAACTTTTTCGCTTTTCTCAGCCATTTTTATTTTTCCTATGCCCCTTCTCTTTTTATCTTATTTAGCTTATTTTCTGCAACACAATTTTATCGCTGCACCCCTTTTACTGCGGAGCACTTTCTGTTTCCTTTTCAGCTGACACCACCTCTTGAGTAACGGTTACCGCCTGCTTGTCAGGTAATTGCTCTACAATTTCGTTATCTCGTGCGTAATCTATTTCGGGAGGCATTGTCCAGATTACGTAGGCATATATCTCGGGTTTTAATGCTGGTTCCGTTATTCTTGGTGGTGGCAGTTGAATCGGGCCATGCAAAAACAGTTTGGCTTTTTCATAAAACGAATCCCCTAATAGGAGACCTTTCTGGTACGTTAAATATGCTGCTAGCACTGAATGCATTAACTCATTAGTAAAGTGCGACCGAAATCTTTCGCTCACGGTTTCCCGTTCTGGCAACGCCAGGCCCTCAGTATTTTGGATGCGCGCTACTTTTTTATGCAGTGGTTCCACTTGTTTGATTAGTTTGTGGAATTTTCCACTGTTTTCCATATACCATATCGCAGCAACCCATAGATTTGGATCATTGATTCTTATGTTCATGGTTTGCGTATCTTTCTTTACTTCTTCTACAGCTTCCACCCATAGTCCCTCCAGCGCTGGACTGTACAAGGCCACATATTTGTGTTCTACCATCGTAATTAGTCGCTTTACATCCACCAACCCCTGGGTCAGTTGTTTCGAGACATGGCCCAGCTCTCGTATGGTAGTTATGTTTCCTGGCCTTACTGGCATCAGCATTTGTGATGCTAGGAGCATCGGACTGATTCGCCATAACTGCAGTGTTCCCTCTTTCAACGCATATTGTCTCATTAATTGTACCAACGGTGAGCACACATAGTTCTTTTTCTGGGATGGACCAAACTCGTAAGGACATCTTAGCTTGGTGTAGATGCTTTGGATAGCGCTTATTGCCGAAAAGTAGGCCATTTTGAGGTGACCTACCAACACGTTTTCTTTCAACGACTCAGCTTGAGTTACTGGCAATACCTCTAGCACCAGTGTATACAACAACAGAATGTCTTGCACCGTCCATAGTATTAAATAGTCTATTTCCACAAAACTTGTAGAGGCTCCCGCAAAGTTCTGCTTTAACCATTCCACCACTGATTGTATTACCAGCGCACTATTCATCGTGTACATCATGTCCCAACCATGTCTATAGTATCGCACCAACTCCATACTATGTCAATTTTTTATCTCGCCTACTTTTTCCTTAATTAAATCGATAATTACTTTCCAGTAGATCCAAAACCTTGTTTTCCCCGCGTCGTGCCTTGTAATGTGACGACAGGTCGTAAATAAACACTTACTCTGGGCAAAAACAACAGTTGCCCAATTCTATCGCCCTTTTGCACGTGATAACTTTGGCTGCCATGATTCATAAGTGTCATGCCCACTTCTCCACGATAGTCACTGTCAATTAAACCTTCCTGTCCGAAGACACCTTGCTTGGCCGCCATACCGGACCGCTTTACCAATAGCGCGCACAACTGTGGTGGCATTTCAAGTGCTATTCCCAAATTTATCTTTTTCCATTCTCCCACAGCTAGTTCACAATTTTCATTTGCGTATACGTCCCATCCTGCAGCTCCCTGTGTTCCCTGGGTGGGCAATCTTCCGTTGCTACTTAGTATTTTTATTTTTACTTCCATCTTAGCCTGTAACAACTGGTCATTACTCATCATTCACCTGCTATGCCCGAAACACATCTATGCTGGATGTCTTTTTGGTCCGACACACGGGGCAACGGAAAATGGAAGCTCCACAGGTTTTACACAACACTAAATGTCCACATGGTAGCAGCACAGTATTTGCTTTTTCTTTTTGGCAAACCCGACAGTTATCTTGTTTTAATATTTTCTTTGCCTCTGTTATGTCGCTTTCTTCAGCGCAGGGTTTTGTAGCTTCCACCTCTTGGGTGACCGGTTCTAAATTTCCCGTGGCCTGTTGGTCGAGTAGATAGGTTACCAGCGTTTCTACTTTGCCAAACCCACGTCCGCATTCATCTAGTCTTATGGACAATGCCCTCCTAATTTGGCACCTTTCAAACCCCAGCTCAAACGCAGCTTGGATTACTTCAGAATTGCCCATTTCCTTATCAATCTGTTTTTGCTTTTTACGCCTCTCCTCGCCAGGATCTATTATCATTGGTCTATCAATGCATTCACGAGGTCGGTGAGGTGTCATTACTGGCCACAGCGCAGGTGGGCCGAGCACAACCCCTTCAAGATTGGCTATAGCATCTGCATATGGGTCTTCATTTAAAGCACTTGCCACCCCCCCTAAAGGAGGTCGTGATCCCCTTCCATGAGGGCGTGGCAAGTGTGCATACCTTGCTGTTACTCGTTCCACATATTCGGGTCCCTTATGCCGCAGAACATGTTCGCACAACGGGAACCATTTAGCATGTTCGAACCATGGATTATCATTAATCGCCCAATTTTGTAAACCTCCGTTACAATAATAACATTTAACTCTATCATGATCTCCTAAGTAAAACAGTCCCGCCTCAGCCATCTGCCTCGGCGTGGCTTTTACCCGTACTTGAGACCAGTTACGTTCCCTGTCTATGAATGTCTGCAATCTACTTTCTATCGATGTCATGTGCGGACTATAGGCATTATTGCATGGGAACATTATATCCCAATTTGCCGAATCAGGCTCTCTTGCATTTGCCCCACTAGAATTCCCAGCGCACAACACTTGGCCAGCTGGTCTAGTCCTAGGGGTTACTACGGTTACTTCTGGTGACTGCCATAGCGCCCTCCTAGCCGGGGGTGTTGATCTATCAATTGGTATTTTTGGTCCATAATTTGTCAATGGGTGGCGAACTGTAAGCGTAGCCTCATTTTCGTCTGGGTTGTGTCTATCAAATTTACAAGTTACTTCATGCCATTTAGCATCTTTGGGATTATCGCCAACCACCCAATCCTGCACTTGCATGCCACACCCATGACATTGGACCCTGTCTTTATATCCCCTGTAATGGAATCCTGCACACACCAGAGTCCA
>JGI24158J21664_10014709_pt1 | contig 10253 bp, 8 predicted proteins | sample Ectturendosymbi3_FD_21664 | JGI IMG/M metagenome (IMG submission 21664) | reverse complement strand
TTCTATTTGAATAAGAGCTGATGATGCCTACTTTGTAGGCGAAATATATACTCTGTAAGATCTTAGTGTCTGATTCTGTGCTGAGAAAGGATTTCTTTTAATAGACACCGCTATGTGAAACGTTGACACTGCTTTTTTAGGGAAGAGAACCGCAAGTTAACGGATGTGCATTTGCCCACTTCAGATTATGCAGGATGCCCCATGGCGATGAATAGCAACACCTCAATGCGGCACTACCACCAAATTTCGTTCGCCGCGTGATGGTGCATGCTTAGCTACGTGGAAGTTGTCTTGCGCAGACTCACGGCCTATATCGCAGTGTTTAGCAATAGAGCGCAAAAATGCTGATCATGACCAATCGCAGGGTAGGCGTTAGTTGGTACGCGCAGGCAATGCAGAAGAGTAGCAAGCAATACGGAAGAGTTACGGAAGAGAATAAACACTGAACCGACCACCAGAAATCACTGCAATTCCTCGTTATCACACAGAAGCGCTACGTCATAATGGGAAGAAATCAAAACTCGCAAAAACATGAGACATTTGAAGTGAGCGAAAAAAAGACGTTAAAATGAAAACGTGCATTGTTGAACAAATGCATGCAAATGTTTGTAATCTAGGTACCACACGTCTTGACGAAACAGGCAACTTAATGCGGATAAACGATTACATTTTTGTGGATGTAAAAAATCGATGGCGTTGTTATAGGTCAGGGACACAACCTGCGGCCGTGCACATGTAATTCAAAATGTAAGTTATGGTGGCCGTGCGTGAAAAAACTCTTTGTATGAGGATACTTAGCAGAAAAATGGTCGAACAGACGCGTGGGAGCAGGCTGGGGACAGTGTGTGGAAGCAGAACAGAAGCAATGCAAAAAACAGAAGCGTCTTGAACTCACTGGCAGGCGTGATTCATAAAAGTAAGCTTAATCCGGCCAGCAAAAGAGAAAAGGTTGTGCATCCCTGTTGCAGGTGACGCGCAGACGTTACCAGTCTGTATATTTCTGTTCCATGGCATGACTGGAAGGCACAATGCACCTTGGCTAGCAACAGGTACGAAACAAATAATTTTTACTGCAGGTACACACTATGCGAAGGTGCCTCTGAGCTTGTTCGCTGCACAATAAACTTATTTCACTTGCCTTTGAAAGTCATTGTCGTCCTTCGAGAAGACATGAAGCAGTACTGTAGTCTGTACAAAAATATTCGCCTTGTTCAGTGAACTCAGCACGCATACCATGTAGTCAAACATCTGTTGCAGCAGCCTATTTCTAATTTTCTGGACAAAAATATACATCTACTGTGTCTTTACAGTTAAAAACAATTTCGAATTTAGCAGGTAATTCACAACAAATATTCAGAATGCGTTGACGATCATTTAATGCTAGAGCCAAACACAGATATTATCAGCCATTAGTAGGTGATTCACTAAAATATTTCCAATAGTGCATCCCGCTACGGTTGAGCTCGGCTCAATTGAGAGTTCATCAAGACAAACAGCAAATCAAAATGTACTTCAAATTCCCTTATACTGTACATTACCCGGTGGTCATAGTAAAGAAGTCTGAAAAGCAATTGCTCCACTTTACTTGCGTGATCTGGTTCCTACACCAGCTTACCAACTTTTTTGTTATAGGTGCGCATTAAGGAGTTTTTTTTGCACAGAAGTTGTGGTTTGTTCTGGCAAATAGACACTTCCCAAAATGCTGAAAACACTTTGGCATCTTTATTTAAATGCCTCGTTTTTTGACAAAAAATGCACACACTGCAGTTCCGCGCTGTAACTTAAAACAAAACTGGTTATGAGTGGTTGTTATGAATAGTGAAATGTACGATAAATGTCATGCTTATACAATGTAGCGTTGCAGCAGTTTTTTTCAAAACTGAGCAATAACAGAAAATAATGACGAACAACACATCTCTCTATTTGAAGCACACAGATACTGACAAATGCTACAAAGCGCAAGTGAATTATAAAAAGCTGGGATACAAACTGTATTAGATGTATTATTATTGCAGTAGTTAGAGAAACTATATTGTAAAATTTTCGAAAATCTCCTTTTTGGGCAGGAATATATTTTCCAAGCAAAATGCTGTAATCCCCAGATTTTTTTGCCTTCGCTACGCATGTTGAGAAGCAGTATTTTCGTTATTAAAAACGCTGCATGGGGACAAGCACGGGAGATAATAGAAAGCAAAAGAACACAACCGTAGTAAAACTGTAAAGCGAAGTAAAGCAGCATATCATTTTGTTGAAAGTATGATCACAAAGCCAAAGACACTGGTTTTCAAACGGTGGGCCATGGCTCAGCAGTGGTAGCGGTAGGCCATGACTCTTTTTCAGTGGGTCACAGAGCTTAGCATAAATCAGAATGAAAGCATTGTGAGACTTGTATAATGATATCATTATGTTCAAATAGGATAGACAAACAGCAAAAAAATCAATCTCAATACTACGTTTGTGACATAACTCCTTCTTAACAATGCTAGCTGGAGCTGTATTTACGAGAATCGCTATGGCATAGCATTTGTAATTGTTATAGTACAGCAGCTAATGCTAAGCTGAAGCAGAACCGTCGCCAGAAAGTTTTCTATAGGGGGGCTTTGCGTTTCTGCGGGAGGTCTTGACATTCTAAAAATGACAAAATTCAACTGATTCATAGTATTTCATGTTTCAATTTGGGGTGGGCTTGGAGCTTTGTTTGGGGGACTAAGCCCACCGAAGCCCCCGTGGCGACGAGACTGAGCTGAAGTTATAGAAGCATTAAATCTATAAAATTAGTAGCTTTGGGCCGACACACCAATATCTTTCCTAGTTGAATGGGCCATGAACAGACAAAGGTTGAAAACCCCTGGACTAAGACAAAACAGACCTTTTAAAATCATAACATGATGTACTGTAGGTTCTTCTTGTTTCTGTGAAACGTTTCTGTAAAGCGATTGGTATGGAAGTTCATTTCAAATCCTAGAATTTTTGTGTTTTCCCAGTCTATTTCATAGCCGCAGGCCCGTAGCCAGGTTTTAAGGTTTGGGGAGGAAAAATACGTTTTTAGGAGGGCAAGATTTTTGTTTTTCTTATATGTTTAAAACAAACTGTGACAACACAAATCAAAATTTGGGGGCACAAAAATATTCGAGGGAACTGCCCCGAATGGCCCCCGTGGCTACGGGCATAAATAGCCGTTTTCTAAAACATTCTAGATCAGGGATGGTTTGCATCTTTCGGGGTCTGAGAGGCCTACGGAACCCGATGCAGCAAATCAGAAAAAAAACAACTGTTTGTTTGTTTTTATTAACCATTCTGTCTACACATATGTTGACTATGTTGACTAGTTGGTGACCTTGTGGTTAGTGCGTCCGATTCGGTGGTGTTAGGTCTGTAATTCGTCTGTAGGCCGAGTTTTACCAAGACCTTGCAAACTGGTGTACAAAACGGTATAAAGAAAGGTGCTGGAAAGTCTCTCTCAAGTCCGGTATGAGAGAATTCAACCCTCTGTGAAGTCCAATTGCCTTGCCTGCCTTGCCATCGGAACACTCCCATTGGCCTAGCTGAGGCGTAGACCACAGTCTCACCTTACTCCGCCCGGCGTGGTTGTGTGTTATCTTGTTCACTGTTCGTGTGCCCATACATGCATTAGTGTAAGTATATTGTACGTGTGTTCGAGCTTTGTCACCGACCCAGTGACTCCATCACTGGAAACGACACAGTTGTAGGTTCTATGTCAGGGGTCACCAACGTGGTACCCGCGGGCACCAGGCCCATGGAGGCCGCCGGTGGGTCTGTTCTAAAAATTACATTAGCAAGATCAATGTCTTCACATTAGCGAATATCAATACTACAATAATTAAAGGTAAATTGAGCAAATTTTTTATTTCAGAAGTTGTGCATCAAACTAGTAACCCTTCGCATTAATCAGTGCACAAGAAGTTGTTCGCAGTTTCAAAAAGGTTGGTGACCCCTGCTCTATGTGTTGCACAACGCCCAACTTTATACATAGCCCACTGATGCGGTTCTAATGTTTGCCTACCACTAGCAGGCGCGGATTTACCATCAGGCTAAAAGGGGTTAAGCCTAGAGCCCCGATTTCGGGGGGCCTTAACATTTTGAGAGTAAGGACAATTTCCAGCATTTCTATAAGCAATATATTTGTATTTCTTGTTTTGGTTCAACGTACGTTTTTTACTATGCAACTAACAAAAGATCTCTATAGAAGAATGAGCGCGAAGGATTGAAGTCAATGACGATGAGCATTCCCTTTTTCTGGCGCTGAGAATTGGTTATAGTTACATAGAATGTGTGGAACAAAACGCCTGAATCCATTTTTCAGATTACACGAGGCCAGTGAGGTACTCAATAAATATGTAATGGGAGTGTGGTCAAATAATTTCACCGCTGCCTTTTTCGTTAGTGTCATTGTGACTTTTTTTGTTCCTGACAATGCCGTAGTAGCCCAACTCTGACCCCAGAAATGCTTACAGGGGCTCCCCAAAGGTGATTTAAAAAAACTATTTCGACATTACGGCACATCCCGAGGCCAAATGGCCTTCACAACAAAATATCCCAATTTTTTGTTATTTTATTTCACTATTTTTTTAGTTCCATTTTTGGGCACAATTTCGACAGAACCGTCGCCAGAAATCTTCAGTTCCATCTAGAATCTGTTTGGCTGAAAAAGGTGATGCGGCCTATAATCAAAATTTCATTGGTCAAATAGTCTATTAACGCCAAGAATGCTGGCGTTTCAACATTCCTAACCTAACTACACTGAATGGCCGAAACATGATTTCATGAAGGCTTCGACATGAAGGTATACTCTGGTAAAGCGACAGGGCCAGGAAAATCAAGAAATAAAAACAACAAAAATGGTAACCTTAAAAGTATTAAAGTGAAGTTGATAAAGTATTGAGGGCATGACTTGCTACCCCAAACAACAGCACGTTAATGCTAGACTTGTAAGCACCCTAGTTAGGCAAGTTCCATTTTAGCGCCCACCCGTCCTGTACAGAGATCCTTACTCTACATATCATCACAATGTACATTGTGGAAATTAGAAGGAAGTTTTTGTACATTAGAAAAGTTGATTAGGTGAATAATATATGAAATTGAAATTAATAACAAAAGTATTGACCCTATGCAGTAAACCTGAAAGTGTTGTGTGAACGTTTGTTTCATTCACTTTCATCATGTTCATTCACTTTCACTTGGTGGACGTTAGTCATGTTCAGAACCACATAGTTGTATGTTTCTTGGCTCTACTTTAACGCCCCCTTTGGCCTAGCACCCTAGGCAGCCGTCTACTTTGACTGAAGGTAGCGCCGGCACTGATCAGGCGATGTTATTCCAAGTAACAGCGGCAGGTACGCTCCGTCTATAAATTACAGGACAGAAAAGGATACGGATTGACACAAACTTCACTGATTTCTAGTGTTTCATATTTCAATTTGGGAGGTTGAAGTTTTGTTTGGGAGGGTGAAGGTCTGAATTTTGGGTCCTGTCTGTTAGCGTGGGTCCCCGATTGGGAGGCATGATGGGCGGCTGACACGGCCCTGGTTCCAGATATCCAGGGAATTCAGAATAAAGTAATATGTTTATGAATTGGAACAACTCGTTCTGTGAATGTAGCAAGCACGTATATGATTTGTATGACATCAGTCGTCGCAAACCTTCAAGAGGGGCCCCCAATTTAAAATAGCCTAGGGCCCCGAAAATGAAAATTCTCCCCTGACCACTAAGGTTTTGTCAGTCTGTTTAAGTCTAATTTGTCTACGATCCTGGCTTTCTATGTTACATTCTGCTTTCTTCAACGTAGGCTAATGTCTGTTACTGTCATGACGAGGAACAAATTATATAACGAGCCGTCGTATTTTTTAGTTTTTATTGATTTCGTCGCTCTCTGGCCAGATGGCCAATTTTTGTTCATATGTGAATGGATGGTAGTATAAAATAAACATAATGAACTGACAGTTGTATGGGATTACCTTCCAATTTTAGGTTGCTTTAACCAGTGGTGGACTTAGGGTGGGGGGACCTATGCAAGGCTGAAAAGGAGGCTTTCAGATGACGTCATCATACTTAGTCAACCGTGATAAGACCTTTTGATCAAGCCAATGATATTGTAACACGGTCTTTCATGGTCATTGATCAAGCCTAGGAAAGGGATATGTGGGCCACCCAAGGATACGTTACTGAGACTACGGCATGACTGACAACAGAAAATGCAAAAGAGTATTCATGATACACAACTTTAAAAACACTGAAAGTTAAGACAAAGCTAGCAACACATAAAAGTTAAGCGACAGCAAGCTGGCATCGCCCCCACTTCTCTAGTTTTACAGTTGCTGTTGGGGCCTCTTTGAAATCAGATAACTTACAAAGTACAGTTTCTGTTAGGGGTCCCTTTGAAAGCAGAGTACTTACACATTACAGTTGCTGTTGGGGGTCCATTTGAAAGCAGAGCACTTACACGTTACAGTTGCTGTTGGGGGCTCCTTTGAAAGCAGAGCATTTACACATTACAGTTACTGTTGGGGGCCCACTGAAAGAAGAGCACTTACACATTACAGTTGCTATCCTGGGGGCCAGTTTGTAAGCATAGTACTTACACAATGCAGTTGCTGATGTGGTCCCTTTTAAAAGCAAAGTACTTACACAATACAGTTGCTGTTGTAGGCCCCTTTGAAAGCAGAGTGCTTACCCGTTACAGACGCTACCGGGTGCCCTTTGAAAACAGAGTTCTTGCTTACACATTGCAATTGTTGTTGGCGGACCTTTTGAAAGTAGAGTACCTGCACATTACAGTTGGTGATGGGGGCTCCTCTGAAAGCAGAGTACTTGCACACTGTAGTTGCTGTTGGGGACCCTTTTGAAAGCAGAGTACTTATGATCTTCTTCGGAGTTTATTGTATGAGTGGATAATAAGTTTTTCACCAAAAATAAGAACATTTATGCGCGAAACACCTCAATGGGGGACCCCTAAAAAGGGGGGTCCGAGGCGAGTGTCTCGTTCACCTTCCCTTTAAACACACCACTGGCTTTAACATCTCTTCCTCTTGAAAATTTCTGACCACCACTCTGGTATCCATTACATTAAAATGCATTTCCGATGTATAGGCCACGGTAAGGTCGTTCGCGCAACGCAAAATTTCTGCAGGTTATTGCACGTTTATGAAACAGTTTTCACAGTGAAGTTAGCCATGTAGAACAAGCAGCAAGCACGAATGTGCAGTCGTTAATACTTATCAGCAGTCGTTCATATTAGCAGCAAGAAGAGAAGACCAAAAACGTGTGCTTCCCACCTCGTTTGGACAACAAGATCTTGAAACAAGGTAAATAATTTTGCGCGTATTTAGACTAACCGCAATGTTCTTGTTTATTGGTTACAAATAGGTGCCGCCATTAAACGTTTTGTTAAAACTCCAGCGGTCATCGGAATGTAGCTTACGTAATGACGAAAATACGCGATTTTTAGAAAGACACAGAACGCTGTAACGGCTTTTGGCAATTTTTCTCAGCCCTTCAGCAAGCGTCACGGCACACCAACCTTATATGACGTACACGTCACGCCTTATTACCGTAAGTGACGTAATTAATACATTCGTGATGTGGTTCATCGCAAAGCCAAGAGCGGCATTTATTTGAGTGGAATTAGTGACACTGACAACAGACCGCTACAGAATGGAAACGTTTGTTTTGCTACAGCCTCGCTTTTAATGAGAATAAATTGCAAAACAAACTTTACCGAGAAACCTAGACCTACGGCACATGCTGTCGTTTTGCTTAGGGTTAATTAAAACAGCGCTTGGCCACTGTGGCAAACCTTTGAATTTTTTTGCAACTTGTAGGCTGGTAATTGTTTCAAATTTACTCTCACGCTCAATTTTTCGAGCAGCCTTTTTTCGCTTTGGCTTAAATTACGGATTTAAATCGCACGGGCATCTTAACAGTTGACAAACTTTTCATATGTTGATGCGTTTTACATTTGGATCATTTTTCGTAGCAAAGAAGTTCGAGTGATGATTACATCAAGCGCTTATTTTCAAAAGTTCTAAGGGTTTTAAGTTGGCGGTGTCTATTGTTACTGCGCTATGCTTTTGGTTTGATTGTAATTGACATTTTCATCAAATTTTAGCTGTATTTGTTTATCCAGCAATGAAAAACAACCCGCAACAAAACAATTTCATTTCGCAAACCACTAAACAGCGTAATTCAGTTTGGCGATGTTGCCAGTTTCGAGCTGGGGACTGTGACGCACCAAGTAGTTTTTGACGCGACAGACAGTAACTCATTTTGATGGATTTCATGGTGACTTCTGTTTACAAATAAAACGACTGAGAAAAAAAATCGCAGTAGAAAGATCAATGCACGTTGAACAAAAAAGAGTTCAACCAGTTGACCACCGCGCTTTCAAGAGCACGCGCGACGTCTCACAACAACTATTGTTCCCACGCTCGATCAGTCTTCAGCGAAACAGCGAGGAAATAGCTCAAGATTTCGCTTTCCAGCACTCACTCTTCAACCTCAAACCTCACGTTGAACTTCGGCCTTTGATGACAAATGGGGTTCTGTTTCGTGAGTCCATTACCGTCACATCATAATAGCTGGCGACGTCATGTTACCGGCTTTCCGTTGACACTGCTGACCCCAGCTCGTGCTGCCGCAGCATGCGGAACCTCCAAGACGAATGAAAGCAGGCCTCACGAAGGGTTGCAAGCGTGCGCCAAGAGTTATGTCACAAACTATCGAGGAAAAATCTTGCGAAAGTCATATACCTTCTCGTTTTGTATGCAGTGTTTGCAAATGCCAATTTTTATATCAAAATCTTACGGTAGTGTTTTCGGAATTTCTGCCAATGAATACTGCTTTCGACATCCGGTGTTAGTACTTACATTTGCCCCTCACTAACGTTGTTGGTGCTGCACCATTATAGAAATCTTTAACCTGCCACTGTTCACAGGTTTGAAGTTTTTTGGAAAATAAAATATGTTCATGTTTTTCTTCTTAATGTAACAAAAAGCAATGAAATGAGGTGGGCCAGGTACAGGGGCGTACCGAGGTTAGATGGCGCCCCGGGCAAGAAAGAACTTTGCCGCCCCATGTTCAAACTTAAGGTCTTTTGGAAGCAAATGTACTGCATTGAAGGAAGTACTTGAGATACTGTTGGGACTTTTCGGCGCCTTCGCAGTGATTCGGCGCACGAGCAATTGTGCCCACCTTTCGCCCTTTGCTACGATCCTGGCCAGGTAGCTGGCAGTATTTTCACCTCATACTCGTACCCTCAGGTTGAAACTGTTGTGAGTAATGGCAACCACTGTCACGACAATATAACTAATTCCCGATTTTTGCATGCTGAAGTAAGAGCGTTTCCCATTGATGTCGATATATAATAGCGATATGACAAGCGGTTTAAGCAATACTGGTGATATCCGTGATATTGGCAATGCTAGACATATTATTGATATTGAGCGATATTAATAATGTCAATATTAGTGATATCCGTGATTATAACTGTGCTACATGGTACAGTGCCGTGGCATGACAGCCCCGTACCCCCCGGTCGGGGGGGGGGTCCGGACATTCGTAGGGGCCCCACAATATATAATGTATTAGTAAGTTAGAGCTGTCACTCTACCCTTGACTTTTACTCTTCTGGCTTTTGCCCTCAATGCAGAGCCGGTACATTAAGCATGTAATATCATGGTTCGTCAATTTCGAAAAAGAATTTCGGACGTTCGGACACTATAGCAGTTTTTGTAAAGTTGTGGTTACGTCAGAACAAGACCAATTGTTAATAAAGTCTTGACTTTCACCACTTAACTTCGCTGGTTACGACCTTGTGCGTCGAAATTCTCGGGGAAATTTACGTCATAATGAATGTGCTGTGGAGTGTTGTGCAATCGCTTTGTAGATGCGTAGTGCGTACAGATAGAGAGACTAGGTTTCTAGCTCAACGTTGAAAACGTTTTCGTGAAAGCTGCTTATGACAGTTTATGTAAAGTTGAAACAAAGGAAGGCTGTTGTGTGTCTGTGCAGACTGTGTTCAGACAGTTTACTTTAAAGTTTCGACCAGAAAAACCCGGGATAATCTTGATAAGTTTAACGCTCGCTTGCTCGATCTGAAAAAGCCTCCAGATTTAATCTCACTTGCTATATGTCATAATGAAGATGGATGGTGTCAGATTCCAATAAATTAGTTCTTATTAGAAGTGAAGGCAGAGGGAGTGTTGGGAAGCAGTTAGTTCTACGCACTGCTTCCACCT
>JGI24158J21664_10014708_pt1 | contig 10253 bp, 5 predicted proteins | sample Ectturendosymbi3_FD_21664 | JGI IMG/M metagenome (IMG submission 21664) | reverse complement strand
GAGGTCCCTGTGGAGGTCCCTGCTTCATGCTTGAGGTCCCTGTGGAGGTCCCTGCTTCATGCTTGAGGTCCCTGTGGAGGTCCCTGCTTCATGCTTGAGGTTAACTAAATTACTGCGTATTGCATCATTGAAGAGAAGTTTCTGAAGAGATTTTGTTTTGTAAAGTAAGTCTTGAAACGCACGTTCCTGAAACCAAAACATATCATTGAACGGTGCGACTGTGTGCGGGTTTGTTATTGTTTTGCTTCGTTTCCAGAATCGTTTAGCCGAGGTTCAAGAACACGCCACCTCTCTTGCGTCGTCTGGGGTCAAACGTGAAGCTCGAATAAATCAACTCGAAACATCGCTGCAGCAACGACTCGACGAGGTCTCGTTGCTTGAAGACCGACTCAAAAAGGTTGTTGATGAGTTACAGCTGCTTTGAAAAGTCGCGTAGAAAAAATCTTTACGTTGATATTTGAGAATATACCTGCAGTTTTGTCAGCATGTTTGATTCATGCTGCTGACAAAAGGACACAAATTCACCTGTGTGTGTAGAACGACGATTTTTCTTTGTTGGGCTAGTGTCTACTGCACAATGTCCGCGTTTTTGTACCAAGAAGGAAGTACGACTTGAAAATCGCATTTGCGCATAAGTTTTGTTGCAGTGATGCGTTGCCTGTTATACCTAAGTTCTACCGTGAAAACATTGCGGTTTACTGTCAATACAGATGTCATCAGAAAGCGATGAAATTCAAGTGAGTACTTTCAATCAGCAACTAAATAAGCACGAACTTCTTACTTTTCGATCTTTCAATTCTGCAGCTACTTTGATTGCAGCTGTTTTTTATTTCTACATTTTTGCTCATTTTTAATTTTCCTTGCTTGCTAAAAATCGCCTGTTGCTCGAACAGCATAATTGCTTTTGCAATCTGTTTTTATTATAAACACGCTCATACGTTCTAAAGTTTTGCTCACTTTCTCTTTTTAGCCGTTGCAGCTTTTTACTTTACTAACCTTGATCACGAGTCCTTCATCTCAGTTTTGCTGCTTTTTTGCTCTATTTTTCCTTGAAAGGAAAAGCTATTTTTTCCTTGGTAGTTTAGGTTTTTGCAAAAACTTAAACTACCAAAATAATGTAAAAAGGCTGCAATGATCATTTATTGATCAGAAGCGCTAACATGACCTAATCTGCAGAATTGAGAAACTCGATGTCAACGTTGAGGAAGTTGGGTGCGATCAGCGTTTCCCAAAATGTCGTTTGATGTAGATCGCTTTATGGTTGCTTTTATTGTACATAGTTTTGTTTACAGTACGAAACATTAATAACGGTAATTTGGGTGAAGAAAAGCGTTTATGTTTGCTTGGCATTTCTGATGGGAGTTCCTTGTTCGCTTAAAATAACCTCCGCGGGCAAAAAAGTTGGGAACCACTGGGTGCGATTAATTTTTCGCTGGGTGCTCTTCGGTGATTTTGTGGGGAATATTTTCCATTCTTTGAAGCAGGCGCCGACCTCACGTCAATCAAGTCCCGCGTCTTAGGACTGATGTTAGACCCGATGGAAACGAATGTAGTGGAAGTAAAAGTACCCTACAACCAGTTAGTGTCCTTGGAGGCTGACAGTAGTTGCTCAAAATAAACTTTATCTGGGCTGCGTAATATATGTACAACATCGTTCTATGCCCATATGCACATCAACCTTGTCATATATTTAATACGTTTCTGGTAAACTGTGTGTTGAAGAAGTGCAGCGCTGTCCTGATCATAAATCTTAGATAACAACTGAGAAGAGTTTTCTGATGCAGATATGACGTTCGGTGAATGGTTATTAACATTTTCGGGCAAATGTCGATATATTTCTTTTTTCGCAGGTGGAACAAGCTGACGCTTTGAATAAACTCAAAGAAGAAAGCAAAGAAAAGATAGAAAACCTTGAAAATGCCCTTGAGACCAAGAACGAAGAGGTACAGTTTGCTGCTTGATTTTAAGCGAAAAATTATCTTGCAGTTTTTCTTTTGCTTCAATGAAAATGATATACCAACTAAGGTTATTAGTCCTAGCGCCAGTTCCTGCACGCATTTTTATTAATTGCATTAATTAGGTTTTTTTTATCCTGATTGTCTAAAATCTATAAATCTGCAGAAAAAAAATTTGCACTAATTATTATCGACCAATATCCGTTTTATTACAGTTCAGTAAAATTTTTGAAAGAATTCTGTGTGATCGAGTGTACGAGATTATAAGTTATTATCCTAACATAACTATGGTTTTAAGCCTAAATCTTCAGCTGCGGAGGAGAGTTTCCTCTAATCTGTGGAGTAATGCTGATAACGGATTATATTCATGCTCCATATTTCTTGATTTGTTAAAGGCATTTGACACCGTTAATCATGGCATTCTGTTTAATAAATTATATCATGAAATTGGTATTAGAGGAATTCCCTTACAGTTGTTGCGTAGCTACTTGCCCAATTGCAAGCAGTTTGTAAAAATGTGCAATCTGGCTTAGTTGATATTTCAAATGGCGTGCCTCAGGGATCTGTTCTGGGATCGCTTTTAATTATCATGTAGGATATTGGTTTACCTAAATCCTGTGCATTTTATACTATAACATAGGCTGACGATATTATTTTGTCTTTCTCATAAAAATCTTTACCATTTGCAGGGTGATTTTAAAGCTAATTAAAGTGGAAAACTGGCTGCGTTAAAACAAATTGTCCTTAAATTACTCCAGATCAACATTTATGCTCACAAAATCTTTGAAAAGTAATAGCAACCTATCTGAAGCTTGTTCATTCCAAATAAAATTTAATGACAGCTGCTTTCAACGAACAACATGTGCAAAATACTTGGGGTTTTGATAGACAGCTCGTTAGATTGGGTATTTTATGCGCAATCCATCAAATCAAAATTAAATAGGGCAATTCACCTTTCCTATAAAATTCGAACACTGGTATCAATTCATGTATTAAATGTTATATTTTAGTCTTGTACATTGCCATCTAGAGCAGGGCTTCTCATACTATGGTTCGCGAAGTGTAATTTTGGGGTCGCGAAACAAATTGGCTTCACAAATCAGTTACAAAAGTTTTTGTTACCTTTACAAGAAAATTAAAAGTAGGCCTTCAGTGAATCTATTTCTACTGTATTTTTAGGAGCAATACCGTGCTTCAAGCTGCCGGTTGTTTACTAGGATGTCTGCTGAGCTATCGAATAATAAGGATCAACTAAGCACAACAAGTTATGTGTTGTCACGTCGTGATTGTTTTAACGTACTGACCAATATTGCAGTGTAAGACGACTTAACCTTTTCACATTCATTCCGACACGAACGCAAGCTTGTTTTTAGCAGGGGCGTAACGAAGGGGGGCACGATTCCCCCGGCGCCAAATCACTATGGGGGTGCTGAATCACTGCGGGGGCCGCAGAAAAGTCCCAACAATGTCACAAGTACTTTCCTCAGTACAGTAAATTTGCTTTCGAAAGAGCTCAGGTTCCACCATGGGGGCGCCAAACTTCGACCATGTGGGCGCCGGTTCGACCACCAGGGCGCCAAACTTGTTTTTTGCCCCGGGCGCCATCTAACCTCGTTACGCCCCTGGTTTTTAGAACTCTAGATCTAGTTCAGGGCCTAGGCTAACTGCTTTGATAGCACACTGAGTAGTATTTAGACCAGCTATGTCCAACCCGCGGCCCAGTTAACGGTTTCGTGCGGCCCAGTTAAGGTTTTCGCTGTAGCGAAAGTATCCCAAATACTGACAACCTGTCCTTTTTGATAATCTTAAATTTGACATTTTTGATTCAGGTGGTCCTCAGTGCCACTTTATGACGTCTGCACCATTGTACTTAGGATTCGAAGGCTTTCATTACATTAGTATAAGCTAAATTTAGTTTGCTAAGATCAAAGTAAGCCATTCAATGTGCGGCCCTGGTTAAGACAGTGACATAATTTTTGGCCCAGTAGGCCATTTGGGTTGGACATGGCTGCACTAGATGTACGCGTGCTGACAGTTCACACATTTTCGTAATAATTGCACAAATATAAGCAGGGTTGTATCGCGTAATGGTGACTATCAAGCAGGGTTGCCAAATATTTATGTTTCTTATGGCCAAAATCCTGATAAGTAATGGACAAAATGAATGGTTTTTGAAAAAGTTATGGCCAAAATAACAAAACGTTTCAACTATGGTAATTTCTATATTCATAGGGGTCTCAACATGTTAGGAGGCATATTTTTGCCGAAAAAAAATGGTTTTGCCAAAGAATCAAATTTTAACCCGAAAACAGCAATTTCTGCCATGACCTTAAAATTATGTGTTACAACTTGTCTTTATTTAACTTAATGAAACTTAGAACCATATATCAAACACTATTGTAGATACATGCTTCAATTCTGACCCATTTCTTGGTTAAACAGTTTGAAATTAATTTTTCAATTCAAAGGCAATACTAGAATTCTCTTGATCTTGTGCTCCAAATATATAAACAGAAGATTAAAGTCATGAACCGCATTAAGTTGATGATTATAATCAGTTAATCACATGCTCAAAACCATCATTAAGCTCACATATCAGAACGAATGAAAGGCTAGGAGCACTTGAGAGCAAACACTGACATATGGCAGTTCCGACTGAAACACTTGCACAAAATCTACAGATTGCAAGGTCTAAGTATCACTACAGTACACACTTCAAACATTACAAGGTTGAAGTACTGCAGAGCGTTACTGTAAAAGTGGTGAGAAATTTCTAAAATTAAAATCTTACCAAAAACGTAAAATACTTCTACTATAACACTATCAGTCACATGAGTTCAGCAGTCTTCCGATACAGTGCGGTGCAGCAGCTACCAATGGTAACCATACGGTTATCATTGAATGAAACACCTGCACAAAATCTACTGACTGCAAGGGCTAAATCATTACTACACTCTTCAAAGCAATGCAAGGTTGAAGTACCATGACCATGGTGCTACTGTAACACTAACAGTGACATAAAGATGAAGACCGTCCAAAAAATACAAAAAGACAAAATATTTAATGAAAATTTAATTTTACGGTGACAAACCGAAAAAATGGCCAAAAAAGTGGCCAAATTGTACAAAATGACCAGATGCGTTTTTTCATAGCCAGCGCACTTCAAAAATGGCCAAATTTTTTGAAATTGGCCATGAAATGACCATCTGGCAACCCTGCTATCGAGCACTGCTATTGTAACGTACATTTGCTACAGCAGTTAATGCAGATGCGTTAATAATATCACTTATGATATCATACAGCCGCATTGTGATGTAACGAATTATTTTCTATTCGTTGGTGGTATTCATGCGCTATGGTACCAGATATATCATCAAAAAGTTCGAGATCAAGCAATGTTACTTTGGTATGTGCGATAGAATGAGGCAAAAGCACCGCCGCAGAGGTGCGTAAATATTATGCGCCAACTGCACAATTACCGACAACGAATGACGATGTTCAGGCAACATTGCTTCGTCTGCAGGGAATTTATTGCTTAAAAGTGGTTAGCACTTTGCAAGGCTCGGCGAAAGGATTTACTTAATTACTGCCAGCGCCCAAGCCAGTGGTTCTTAAACCTTTTTTGTCTCATTTACCCTTTAACAAAATCAAAAAATTGATTTTGCCCCCCCCCCAATGTTCGGTGTGTCATTGCCAAGCCATGTTTTTTCAGGAAAGGGTCCGTGGCAGGTTCTCCTGGAAAAACATTTTAAACTTACATTCAGATATATGAATTTTTGTGCTTACTGGAACCAATTTTAGGGTAATGTTCGTACGAAACTTATCAGTCTCTGAGATGAAGCTATAAAATGCTCTTACAAGCAAGCATGAATACTTTTAAGAAGTGGTACGCTGAGGTTGTTGAAATTCTAAAAACAGTTTCATACGAACCGGCATTTCACTGAATCAAAGGGCAAAAACGCTTGAAAGAAGGAATACACAGCCATGTTTAACTTTTTTTTATTGAAAAATGACAAACAATTTCAACCACTCAGTCACGCAGTGAGACCTTTGTGCTTGCTTTCTACGCACAATATCTGAGATTCTGGGAACAACGGTTGAAAGAGATACTCTCATATCACCCTTGGGAATCACTTGAGATCGATGTTTTGTTTTATGGTCATCATTGAGGAGAACCCTGCCTCATACAGATAAGTATTTTGAAAAGGTATAATAACTCCAAACGCGCGCTTCAACAGCAATGCAAACTTTCCCCCAAATCCACACCAAAACTTAGAAAAGTCACAGTGGCAATAAATGAATTTGGGATATTGTTTAACATTGAAGATCAATTAATTCCTCTTTGCAAAGCGCTTTGAAAAGACGATCCCGTGCCCTGATAAAATTTACTCGTTCAATTAAGTGTTTCAAAACTATTTTCAAAAATTCTGGAAAGGCTTTATCCGCCAGTGCATGCCGGTGAAGAACACAAAGGGTAGAAATGATGTGCAATGCCCTTTTATTCACCAGAGTTGTAAAAGTTGACTTCACTGAGCATAGAAGAGGCGCCGTCTATGCACAGCGAGTCAACGTGTTTCCACGAGTTTATTTTGTTGAAAGAATCAATAATTTTTTCCTGATCATCAGTCACTTCGCTAGTCAGCTCTAGACTTTCGCACACGAACTCAATCTTTCAACTGCATGTATATATATCAACAGTAAATCAAAAAATACGTGCAGTTCGACACCTCCGTTGACTCATCTAGCTGAAGAGTGACTCTTGCCTTATCACTTCGATTTTCATTTGTTACGTCATCTAAAATATCTCAAGACATAACACTTATACAACGCACTTTACAGTAAGGTGAAAGGGGGGCTATTTCATTATCATATGGTAGTCAAGTCTCAATACGGGTTCAGTATACTTCACAACACTGCTGTGACAAAACAATGGATGGCAAAATGGCCTTATAGCGCCAACATTGGTTTCCGAATTGTACAAAATCATGGTGAATAAAGTTACTTTCGTAGGTTTTAGGGGGAATGATCGCCCTAATTGCTCCCCGCTGGTACTGTATGGTTTGATAAATAAATTTTCTGAAGTTTCTTCTTTTGTTCTCTTTTCGATTATATGCATGGTGTACTTTTTGATAAGTCACTCCCCAATAGTATGCGGTGTATTTTCTTTTGCTATTGCAAAAGCAACCCGATAGGATGCTTTCAATTTTAACGTGTCTTCAGAAACGAACCCTGATATAGGCAGAGTTCCTACAGAATGAAATTGAGCGCAATTGATTTGCACAGACATGTAGCTGCTACTGTATGTACGTGTGTGGGATGGAGCGAAGCGAGCTTACAAAATTTGATGGCTTCATCGAACCATTAACAGGCGCTTCGGAGAAAAAGATACACTGAGTTTTTTTACATCATTTGTTATGATGAAGTCGACCCGAAGTTCACGTACGATTCTAGATAAGTTTTCTTCTTCTACATAATAACTGAGAATGTTGGAACCTGTATTTGTTAACTCATGGATAACTCGTTCACTAAAAAGACCAAAACAGGCTGTCTACTGTCCAGTCTACAGCATGCTGTGAAACGAAAGAGAAAAATAGCGTTAGAGTCTGACCATTGTGAATGCAGTGAAATTTATTACACAATACAGGATTTTTTAATTCTGAAAGAGCTACAATCTCCTTTTATGAACAAACTCCGAATGAGGTCGTGAACAGAAACAATGTTGCGCACATGAGGTGCTCAAATGAATGCAATAGCGTCTTCAGGTGTAAAGATGAACTAAAAAGAAAAAAACTTTTCACTAAGCATAACTCTACAATCTTTAGCCTGGCGGCAAGCTTCTGAAGAATCTGCCTGCTTTCATACTTCTCCGATGATTAAAACTTGCAAGCATCTATTTTTCCGTAGTTGTAAGCCAGAAAGATGGAATCAAGTAAGTCGATCACAGTTTATTTCGCAGGGAAACTAGTTTCGCGTTTTTCAATGCATCTTCAGTTCGAACTCTGAATCATACACCAAGGTGCATCATCTCCAGTTTGTATGATCTATCCCGTAAACCTACTTCGTAACAATGCTCCATGACGCCTGACATTAGGTCTCCGATTAATCTACGAACTAAACCATGGTCTCTATATAACTAGTCTGGCAGCTTACGTTATGAGGTTATATAGCGACTATGACTAAACAGTGTCGGATGTACTTTTGTGTTTTTTCCTGTAACTAACTAGCCTAATAATCCAGGATATTACATTTTGTAGAAATTTATAAAATGTACGTTTGCTATAATTTGTTATTCAGTAAATTAACCCCCTAGAAAGATTAAATTTACCCCTGGGGGTAAATTTACCCTAGGTTAAGAATCACTGGCCCAACCAAAGCGGTACAAACCGGGCAGAAAAATTGTTAGAGTCCACTATTTATAGGCATACAATGGATAGCGAGCGTTCTGTTATTATTAGGGCAACCAAAAGTCAATAAAATCAAAATTTTTATGTCTTTTTTAAAGTTTGTGAAACGTCCACAAACCAAATTTCACGCTCATATCATGAGGGAATCAAAAGTGAGTAGGTCAAAAAATGTCAAGATTTATCAAAAGGTCTGAATTTATTGTTGGATCAAAAGTCTCTTGCATCACAGTTTTTTTCTCTTTATCGATATTTTATTGAAACTACCACAACAGATATTGATATGCTTTTGCAAGTTTAGTTGCAATTCTGTTATAATAATGGGCTTGTTGTGATTTCTTACGTAATAATGTTGTTTCACCCACGACTGGACGATTTAATAGTATGTAGGATAGGCGTAGTAAGGTAAGAAACGAGGTCTTACACTACTTCGTAAATGCTTAATCCATTATGCATAATAGTGTTTCAACTTCATGATGTTGTCAAGTTTGATTCTACTGTAGTTATTAATGTACTTATCAACATATCATCCCCAAAGTTAAGAACCAAATTTTTTAAAATTTTTAATCATAGAGTGCATGAATATGCTTCTGGGTTAACCTCAATACTTGAGGCTGAATTATTTTGCAGTTGCAAACGAAGAAAGTTTATAGGTGAAATTAAAGTCAAAATTTGTAAATTATGAAGTCAAAATTTTAAGTTTTTAGGTCAAAAAATTGGTTGCCCTTATTATACTTTAGTCTATCTCCTATATCAGGTTTCTCCTTCTGTACCGGCAACTCTCTCAGAGTAGAAGCACTTCGTGCTGTCCCCATTGAACTCCTCAGAAATGTAGCTGGCGCAGAGTGCGACCTCTAATTGTGGATAACTAATGAGGAAGCCTGCCGCGAATTTTTCGCATGGGATCCTCTGCCTAAAATTCCAAAGCGATCCTAACCAGAGGCCACAGTCAGTGATTTCCAATAAATCCCGATTGCACATGAAAAAAACAACATTTATCTACACAAAAAAACAGAAATGTTACTTTAAAAAAAGATATATGAACGCAAATTCATGAGGTGAAACGGTTATTGAAATACTGATTTACTTATAGCTTCTCTTCCAAATTTTCGTCTGCGGCGTGAATGACATACTCAATTGATGACATCTCTCATTAATTCGGGCTTATATGTCCATATATAGTCGTTTTGCTGGCTTCTTGACAATGCTTGTTTTGCCAACAACCATTCCTAAGCCGTCTGTGTTTTTGCGAGTTTATTTTTGTTTTAATATGAACAAGTGAATCTATTCTATCTAGCGATGCAGTAGAGTATGGCACACCATAAGTCTGGTCATTATCGCAAAGTTGTCCAAACCCGGAGTTATATAAGCCGTCTTTCTTGTTACGCAGATAATACTAGAAGTCAAGTATAGACTTATTGGACAAGGACACGTCTTTCAGCTATCCATACACCCTCCCTAAGCGGGCAAACAAATCCTTCCTCCAATGGAATTCCTTTTTTAATTTACATGCATTCGGCAACCAAGAAATTTAAATATTCAGTCTTAAATATTGTTTTATCAATTTCTTCAGATGGCCTCTAAGACACTGACCTTATACCTTGTTCACCCAAATGCAAATCTTTCACTTGTTAATGTAACCTTTTGCTATTTATTCTTATTGCTTTTGTTGTTCGCGCAACGGCAGGACTGACTGTACAGGATAGCAAGCAACCTACAGTATTTGATAGTGATACTGGTGTGCGGTTGTGAAACCGACTTGAACACAGTTAGTTTCACCGATATGAGCACTTTTTTACCTGATGATCGCATGCAAACACTATAATGACCGGAAGATATGTTTATTATACTATTAGATTCACTGTAGCTAATTCCCAAAGTTGTATCTTAAAAAAAA
>JGI24158J21664_10014707_pt1 | contig 10253 bp, 9 predicted proteins | sample Ectturendosymbi3_FD_21664 | JGI IMG/M metagenome (IMG submission 21664) | reverse complement strand
CTACTACTAGGTTGCACTATCATAATATAGGGATAAGTGGACTACGATAATTCGCTTGTGGTGACTATCACAGTAACTTGTTACTCATGGGCACCATCTGGCAGTGACCATTTATTTTCATGTGGCGCCATCTCCAGGCCGCCACACGGGTGAGAACTGAGTGGAACAGATGTCCAGTCTCCACGACGTACTAAAGGCAGTGTGGCTCCTTTGCGACGAAGCTCAGCACGGAGGATTCCCGTGAAGATATGAAGATTGTCTGCTGGTATAGGACGCACGCATCCAGTTACATAGTTTGCAAGGTGTTGTTGATGACAGGGTCAATGAGGGGGGTTGTAAGCACTACGGCACAAGACAAGAGCGCAATACTCTGCTGTTGAATGGACCAGGACTAAGGTGGCTGTTCGCAACGTTGTAGTCCCAGCACCTCAGCCCGAGCCAGCAAGCCGCCTCGAGAGTGCGACTCATGATGTCAGCTTTTTGCGAAGTTACTCGCGGTGTCGGCGATACGTGAGCGTCCTGTCCATCGTTACTCCGAGGTATTTGGGTTCGGAGCAAAAGGGCAGGTTTCGTCGTTGAAGTTGAGTTTCAGCCCACGTTTAGCTTCCTTGTTGTTGATATGGAAGACTGCCGACACCGTTTCTATAGTGCTGAGATTTAATGTTCAGGTCTCGAAGTATTTACCTGTAGTCGCCATGTTTTTGTTGAACACTGCTTCCACTGCTTGCCAGACTCCATCAGCATGCATGATTGCTTGATCGTCAGTGTATGTATACTTTCTTTAGACAGTGAGTGGCAAGTCAGAGGTGTGGATGTTGAGAAAAACGAGCGCCAGGGCGGATCTCTGCGGGAAGCCATTAATGACCGTCGTAACCTGTTCCATTTGTTATTACCAGGGTTGCGGAGTCGGTGTCTGAGATTTTTTGACGGATTCGGAGAAGGATTCCTAAGAACACTAGGAGTCGGTGTCGAAGTTGTTTTTTTTTATCTTACTCCGGAAGTTCAATTGAACCATTTGTTACAACGCACTCCTGAGTAAGGAATTCCAACTCGTGCCTGTTGAAATGGTAAAATTTCTTTTGAAACTTTTATCGAAACAAAGAATTGTTGCTGTGTACCACGATTTCCATTGGATGCTAGTTGCTATAAAATTGCTGACAGCCAAACTTCATTCACGTTGAGAAGTCGGAGTCTGAGTCGGGAGTAGGTGTCGGAAATTTTGGAAAGTTCGGAGTTGGGGTCGGACATTTTGCCTCCGACTCTATAACCCTGGTTGTTACCGGTGCTCAGGGTGAAGTCCGGGTTATCTATCAGCTCTATGATCATGCTTACCATGTGCTTGTCAGGTAGCAATCGCAGTAACTTGCACGTGAGGCCGCGATGCCACACAGTGTCGTAGGCTGCTGTGAGATCGATAAACACAGCTCTGACCATTTTCTGAGTCAAAAAACTATCCTGGATGTCTTTCGTCAGCAAGGTTATCTGATCTGCGGTTGACCTCCCGTGTCGAAAGCCCGCCTGTTCCTGCTGGATTAATGGTTCGACGTTCGACACAAGCTTAGATGAGTCTGTTGAAGATCTTGAAGGGGACATACAGCATAAATATAAGGTGATAACTCTTTGGGTCCTCCAATGACTTATTCGGCTTAGTGATCGTCACTACTAGTGCTCTCCTCCATATACTGGAAGAATGTTGAGTTGGGACATGCAGGAAGTGAGGAAATCGCATAATCACGATTTAAGAGCCAACCCGGCGCGGAGTATAAACTCCTGGAAAATAGAATCCGAACCCGAGATTTTCCTGGTTCTACTTGGTTGAGGGTAGTAGCAAGCTCCTCTGGCATGAAGAGGCCAGAGATGCTATCTCCCTCAAATGTAGGGAGCTTCCATATGTCGGACACCTCATTGTTGACAATCCTTGTAGACTCGCGATCCAACCTCTCTTGTGCGCCGTTCTACACGAGTTGTGAAGCGATGAAGTTTGCTGAGATGGGGGCAGAGGGCAGGAGTGTCCGTACCTCCCAGTACGTTTGTTGATGGTGATCCACACCTTTCGTCTTTAGTGGGAGAAGTCGATGGAATTGACGGCTTCTTCCCATCGCTCCTGCCTCTTCTGGTCTAGCCGTGAAAGTAAGGACGAAGTGACTCTGTCAGAGTCAGTCCCCACTAGGGCTCCGAGAAAGGAGCGATAAAGAGTCTCGCAGTCTTTGTCCCAACATGACACATAGCTCTTGCGACGGCCACGCGGGATAGATTGTTTAGCTGCAATTAGCGGGGTCTCGTATAGTTCCTGTTATGCCTCGTTGATGTTTGTTGCAACCAGAGGTGGCAATCCCTTTAACGGATTCTCCTGTAAGAAGACAAAAGCGATTCCAATCAGCCTTGCGAAAGTTCCAACGCTTCACCCGATTGCTGTAAGCAGGAATCTTGAGCCTAGGTGACGTTGTGGGAGAGGGTCGGTGTTGTGACCGCGGGAACTTTCCTAGAACGTGTCTGTCAGGCAGTCGGTTTTGATGGTCGACACTCTCGAAGGTCAGGTCCGGAGTGGTGCCGACGTTCCATCGGTGGGAGAAAGCTGGCTACTCCCATTGGGATGTGCAGGAGCTCAGGCTGCTTTCCCACGAGTCCAGACTCTTAATATCAGGACGTGTTTTGTTGTAGCCCCAGCTGACATGCTGACAATTGAAGTCGCCAGCATACAAATTGAGGTGCGGGAACGTCGGGATGGCCGTTGGAGTGAGTCGGTAGGATGGAGGTTTGTAGACGTTAATGATCTTAATTACATCCTGCGACGTCTACGAACCAGCACTCTGTCTCTGAAATGCTCTAGAGACTGATCGTCCAGTGTCCATTTCAATTTTTCTTGAACAAATGTGGAAAGGCCGTGCTTCCTGCCCAGGACTGATCCAGCTAGTAAATAGCTGGGAATCACTATCTTGTCTGCAGTAGTGCAGTGGGTCTCCTGAAGGGCGATGACGCATGCCTTGTTTATGTAGGATAGCTGCTTGATGGCGCCATTCTTGCTTGCAGTGAGCCCCTCGGCCTTCATCTGCAGTATGCTGCGTCTTGGGTCGTTTTCGGCAGCAGTGACAATGCCGCGGGGACAGTGACAGCAGTGCGAGTACCGCGCCTGAAAAGGCCATATGTCAGGCTCTCACCGTGGGCCACTTGCAAGCACCTGTCATCCTGCGAGGGGTAAATAGTGCTACACGCATTCCTCATTTAATTCTGGGAAATGTGTTATGTATGGCCCAGTTATATATTGTACAAAATGATATTTAAAGCGCCTCATATTTGAAGCTATGCGAGTCGTGCACTTTTGTCTCCCAAAAAGTTAAGGCTCGGGGGTTGTTTGATCGTGGCAGCAAAAGCGTCACACTTATTTCAAAACGGCGTTTGATTGAATACTCACGAAAGAACATACAATGATTATTCCGGTCATGGAGGTGACTGAATTTTCTGCCAATGTTTTTGATGTTCATGAAACAATTGAAATTGTTATATTTGCTTACTTGCACCGGGAGAGGCGCGGATATTTTTTTAGGTCTTCGGTATGACGGTCTTTGACCCAAACCTTGAGTCGAACCCAACGTACCAGCTTCAAAGGTTTGTGCTAAACTTGCCGTACTTTTGGTGCAGTTAAAAACCTTGTTAACCCTTTATGTCCCCATATTTTCCCAATTTGGGCAAGTTTTGTCGCCAGGCGATTGAGCTAGAGAGCTGTTCAAACCCTCTGAAGATGAAAAGTCTTGCAGTTCCGAATAAAAAATTGAACGTTTTGGATTTCGTTTTTTTGTCCATGACGTCATAATGGGAAAAGGTTTACGCATTTTTGGCCTAGGTCAACGGGCCCTCGGTGCCAACCCAACGCGTTATTTTTTTACTCAAGTTTTATTGGAAATTAGGCTATAAAACTAGTCTTTAGAGCCCTTGATTCACTTTCTAGCGTTGCTGAGCCATAAATTTTGGTTTTTGAGTCATAAATTTGGAACTAGAAAAGCTAGAAAGTCAATCAATCGCTCTAAAGACTCGTATTGCAGCCTAGTTTCCTACAAAACTTGAGTCAAAAAAGTGACTTGTTGGGTTGGTGCCCAGGGCCCGATGTATCTCGGCCAAAAATGCGTAAACTTGCCCCCATTNTAACGTCACCCACAAAAAATCCAAACCAAACTTTTCCAATTAAAAAAAATCTATGCCACAAGACTTCCGCATCTTTAGAGGGTTTGAACAGCTCTCTAGCTCAATCGGCTGGCGAGCTATGTTTGTGCAAAGTTCAGCGAAATTCAGCAAGAAAAGTTACGCACGCGGGATTTAAAAGGTTTTAAAAACTGTTTGTACCCAATAGACGAACTCGTTGGCACCATTCCTTAATCTTTGCTTTTCTACTGACAGTAATTCTAATAGCTGTCTTCTTTCACTGTGTCACAATGAAATTTTTACTCCGATGTATACGAAAATTTGCATAAGAGCTATTGGTAACAGACAAAAGCTCAGTTTATATCAAAGCGAAGAAAAGTCGATGAATGTGTGGATGAGATTTTACAGCTTGAGAATATGACAAATGTTGAGTAAATTTTAAGGGAGGACCTGTGGAAGGATGATCAGCGGGAACTGTTTTTATTTGATGTATTCGGATATTTTGATTTTAATATACACAACCTGAGAAATAACTTTTAGTCACAGGTTAAAACTTGGCAATAACAAAATTGTACTTACCTGTCGCAAAGGATACTGTCGTCGCCACAAACACAGTCACGAGAAAAGCGAGGGTTGAGTAATGGAGCGGCGATAAAGCAAACAACGTGTCTTGGATCAACGGCCTATACGCACAAAAATTGTCAGAGTGCTGCTTGTGGGTTTTCAGGAAAATAATCAGCTCATGCCAACAATTTTAAGCTTTACAGAACCTCATTGAACACTTAAACCTGCCTACAAAATGGCAATGAATTTTATCTCAAACTTTTGCGTTTCAATAAAGATGTCGCAGTATGAGCGTACTGCAAGCTCCTATTCATATTTCTTTGAACCTTGGTTCGGAAATCGATTGCTGCAAAAAAAGTCCGAGACGAAAAACAGTGCTTACGCACGGTGGGCAATTCGCAATTGTTTGGATTCACTTTTCTTGTTTCTAACGTTTCTTCTTCATGTTGGAAGATGCAACGACTTAGCTGAAACTGTAAGCAGTATACCATGAGCTTTTTCTTAGGATTTTACCTTGAAGTTGTTTCAACCGTTTCCGTCGCTGTAAGAGTGGTGAAAATGCTATGTTGAGCAATTGACGTTCCTGTGGAGTTAAATGATGATGCCTCAACGCACATATCAGTGGATGTTGGTAAAAAGCCACTTTTTTCTGGAGGCGTTCCGTACACAAGACTACTTATTGCCACCCAACTTTGGAAAACGGTACCCAGTATTTGACCTATCATTGCCCCCTGTTGAAGAAAAATAAATAAAACCATAACATCAACCGCGGTAAGAACATGTGCTGTGTGCAATGCACTCATTAGAAGCTATGTTTGCTGCAGAATAGTGAAATAATAGATTTTTCAGTGCCTGGAATATTGCAAACAACGATGGTCATGTAATTAAACATATACCACAATAACTGATTATATATATTTTTAAATACATTGAAATGTGAAACCAACTTAGTTTTGTAGTTTTTCAATTGGAAATTCTTCTGCCGCAAACATGATTTCAGTGTCAAAGCCATCAAAGAACATAATCATCAAAATACCGCAGCATGAAATGCTGTTTAAACTGTTCGCACTTAAGTGATTTCCCAGTTGAACTAGGATAGTTGATTCGAATAATGATAAAATTGTCACAAAGCTGAACAAATGGTTTTGAAATTTAGTCGTTAACTTTGAAAATATCGGCTGATGAAAGTTCCAACTCAAAGTGTAACAAATTTGTGCATTTTTTGCTTTGACAAAAGAAAATGAAATAGCATCTCAACCTTTCCTTAAAGCAGCGTCACAACTTTGTGATGTTGACAATGGCATTTATGGACCCTTATAACACGACAAGTATCGCTTCCTGTCACTCCACTATGCACAATTCTACAACTTGAATATACAACACTAAACTATACACTGAACGCGAAGTAAGACTGCTGGTGCCAGTCTGACTGCTAGCACGTGCTTAATATTTCAATCTTTTTGATCATTCTGTGTAAGGCGTTTAGACATAAGTATTTGCAGATTCTGCATTACGACAGCATTTCTTAAAGCAAATGTATGGAATATAGCAATTCTTATTTTTTTGTAAAAAATAGTTCATTACTGACGAAAGGTAAAGGTATTGGTTATGGTTTATTGTTTGATATGACTCAGCCAACAAGCAGATGCACCGTAAAAAGCCATCGCACGAAGTAAATCAACCATTAACAAATATTAGAGCAAATTAAAACACAGTGGCCCAATAGCTGATCAATGTAAACAAAGAGGGGCGCTGTGTCACATAGGATTGTAGAAGGACCATGTCAGTCATCTAGTCAACCAACCCCGTTTATCACTTTTTGAAAAGTGTTGAAAAACAACAGTTGGAGATCAAATAAGCATAATAAAAAAATGAACGAACGCAGAACATGGTGAAGAAAATGTACAGGTGAAAGTGCATGCCTATCTACACAGATGAGTGGATCGAATTTAAGTGAAGGAATTTATTGTGATTAGAAAAGTTTTAGCAATACAAAAAAAAAAATAAAAAATAATAATAGAAGGAAAAAAGTTACAAAAACTAATTAATGAGGTACAAAAGAAAAACAAAGCAAAACAGAAAAAACTAAAAAGTGTACTTTCATGCCGAAAAGCAATGAATCTGCACACAGAAGAAAAAAATAGGAAAAGTAAATATACATAAAAAATAAAAAGAATTACAGAATACTAGAATATACAGTATTTTGTTCTGGACAAGTGAAATGTTGCTAAAGTTCATAATTGGGAATTTTTTCATGTAGGAGGTGTTTCTTGTTTCCATTTGAAGGTAAATGTGGTTGAAAATTTAATATCGTCTTGTATTGAAGACTATACTTTTGGGTCAATAAATGTGAGGGAACATTGTCCTGCGGAAAAGTTAACTCTACGTAAAAACAGGTTATTAGAGGTTGCTAGTATTGTGGAGTCATAATTAATAAATTGAGCTGAGTGGAATAAAATATTCATTTAGATTTAATATCTTTCTTGATATATGAATTCGATTTATTTCCTACTTTCCTAGACCATTTGAAACTGAACAATGACTTTTCGGTGGTCTTTAGACCAGGGGCGTATCGAAGTTAGATGGCGCCTGGGGCGAGAAGCAAGTTTGGCGCCCCCATGTTCGAACATGAGATCGTTCGGAAGCAAATTTACTGTATTAAAGAAAGTACTTGTGTTTGTTGGGATTTCTCCGCGGCCTCCGTAGTGATTTGGGGCCCCCATAGTAATTCGGCGCCTGGGGAATTGTGCCCCCTTGCTACGACCCTGGTTTGGGCACAGTTTAATGAAGTCTTTGCCATTTCTGTTGCAACCATCAGAGGGTATTTAAAAAAATTTTCACGGTCCTATTTTTTTACCAACATAGATTAAAGAGATTATCAGCAGGTATATATAGTTACCTTTGCGTTACACCAAGGTGAAAACAAACCCAACGTGAATACGGCTATCATCGGACCAAAAAGACTGCCACCCAGTATAAAACCTAGTTGAATGATTGTTACGTCAATGTGCTGGATGCAAAACGCGTATCCCATTGATAGAAGTCCAAATGTAGCCACTGAAAAAGAGTTGTATCGGAGTGTAGAAGTTTACTTCACAGTCTGGCAAAACAAATATGAGTAAATGTATGGGTAAGGCCACAAGCGTATAGGTCTATTGCAATTCCATGATTACACCACTCAAGTTCAATTTTTTCAGATTTCATGAAAGGCGCGCAATCCTGTTGACATTTTTAGGCTGTAAATTCAATATATTTGCTCTTTACTTCGCAAACATGTTATTAGCTACTAAGCATGAAAATCACAACGCCCACCTACATTTGATTCAATAAACAAAGCAAGTGAAAAATCATGCAAACGTTATTAAACTGTAGCATACCAAGTATCTTGCTGATGGTAACATGCATGGATTGCTTGATGTTAGGCCATCTCTTTAAAATGAAATCTTCTAAAAATAAAATTCCCGCAGCATTGATTCCGGATGAAACTGCACTGGAAATAAGAAAGAATAAATTGGGTTTAATATCATCGTTTAAACCTACAACGCTTTGCAACGATGTCAATTTCTGATTTTTTTCGTGTCATTGCCTGTTTGTCAACATTCCTTCCCAGAGCGCTGGCCTGCTGTGTTCTCTTGTGTATCATGTCATCAAAGTCAAAGAATTAGTGTGCCTTTACTTGATTCAGTCTTTTTTCTTGACCCATATTCTTTATAGTACAGTGCTTTTTAAATGTGTAGACTGTAGATGGTGCTAAGTTAATGATTCGCTTGTGCTGTATACTGTACCTGGTAATTTGTTTGTCTGATTTGATGTCTTACACTTTATAACTGAGCTACTTATTGCATTTGATACTAATAGTGCTTACCTTGAAGTCTCTAAAGTCTCCATTATTATAATGTTGTGAACCAAAGATAGAGCATAAGTTAACTTGAGTTTTTTTCCAAGGTAGCACTGTACTGTGGTTATTTTGCCTTTAGCAGAAGGCAAAATAACAGAACACAAGTGATAGAAATTCGGATTTGAACACGATTTGGATTTTGAAACTGTCAGTTTATCATATTTGGATTTTGATTTCGGATTGGACTTGGATTTGAAAAACCTAAATCCGTTAACCTCTAGCGTGGGCTCCATGGAGAGGTCGATGGATTGGACAGCGAAAGACAACGTGGTCAACGTTTTTTTCCTCAGTGCCACACTCATTGGCCACAGAATTTGTGCAAGCTGGAGTAGAAATGTCAGACATGGTGCGGAGATGGCTCAGCCGGACCCACGCTGTTCTCAGCAGGTAGCGCAGGCGCTGCGCCATTCAGTAGCGCAGGCAGAATGAGGCAGAAGAGGCCCCAATGCACCACGCAACGGAGTTAGACAACAACGCCATGTTTCACACAGCCCGGTTGGCATTGCGGCTATGCGATGGCATTACCAAGTGGCGATGTAGGGTCTCAATTTCGAAATCTACAGCGCGTCACTGCCAGCGCAGCACACAAACTTTGTTAAGATCACACTTATGCAAATTTCAGAGTGCAAATTAAAAAAATGATTAACAGGCAAACACTTATTAGTCCCCAATCAGGCGTGGTGATTTTGTGTGAAAGCTGTCGCAATCACTTCATCATTACAAACACTCTTATAGCGTTTATTGAAAACTGTTTAGTTAAGAATTACTTGATAATGATCACTACCTAAAGCAAACATTTGCTTGTCAAAATTTATTGATGCCTACTGGTGAAGGTATTTGACATCATATCCTGTTGCATTAGACCAGAAACTGAGCAGTGACATTGAAATGATCTTCGTGCAAAATAGCTAAAGATTGAACTCTGACGACGTCAGTGACTGGCCCCTCCCGAACAAAATTCCTGGCTGCGCCACTGGGGCCATTCCAGGAGGTTGGGATGAAAGTACGGAGTCTCGTTTGTTCTCCAACCACTCTGCATTCCATCGGTGATCCGCCCAGAGCGCCCACTTCTGGTGTTGGATGCCCACGAGGGTAGGAAGATTGTCCACTGGTGTAGGACGCAGGCATCCAGTTGTTACGGTCGATCTATTACTCACCCGCTCAAATCACGGCACTTGATCAGTTAATCAAGCGCATTCTTTTGAATGCCAGGAGCGGAGCATCGTCGCCTTGTTCGTTTGCTCGCAACGCCATATTCAGTTCTTTGTTCGCCGTGTTAGAGTTAGGTGGTCGTTGCGCTGCTTAGTTAAGCTGAAGTAACAGTGATCTTTGCAGTGAGTGGTAGTGTTGCAACCTCTCCGGTGGTGTTGCGTTGATTGTGTGATTCACCACGAACGGGATGTGCATGAAGAATAACACCATTAAATATGTAGCGCGAGCAAGCAATAGTAAGAGTGATTGCGAGCATGATCTCTATTGTTGCTTGCTGCCACGGTGCGAAGCTTTGCGCACATACCGCTCAGGATTTCCGATCGCAACAAAATGGTTGCTGTGACCAGGATGTGGAGGTCGTGCCGAGTTCAGCCTTCACACAAAGAACGTGCGATCGGTGTGGTTCGTTGTAAAAAGGCGGGGATGTTGTTGCAACCTCTCC
>JGI24158J21664_10014705_pt1 | contig 10254 bp, 5 predicted proteins | sample Ectturendosymbi3_FD_21664 | JGI IMG/M metagenome (IMG submission 21664) | reverse complement strand
GGTCAAGCAAACTTAGATTTGTGAATACCGTCCTTGCTACGTCTATGGTCGAACTCACGTAGGAAATTCGGATGTAGCTAAATGCGGCGATGTTTAGTCTAACAACTAAACCTTTCCGTTATAGGTGGGCCACGAAAAATGTAATGCAAAATTCTTTTAGCACAAAATAGATAAAATTATCAAATGAAGACTATTTTCTGTAAACATGTTCATTTTGCTGCTCTGTGCATTGGTTTGATTTAAACGTTGCACACCTGAGTCGATTGTACATTGCTCCTTTATCGTGATGATTGTAGGCAAAATCCAACTATTAGTTTTTTTCTTTTTTTCCAGCTATTTTGAAAGCAGTAAACAACATATAAGTTGTACAAATGGATATGAGGAAATTTTGTTAAAAATCTTGCAGGCCTAGCGCATGGGCATTAGAAGGGGGAGGGCAGGGTGGCCATTGCCTACACCTACATTTTGAAATTTGACATTTTTCAATGACAATATTTGCAAAAAAGGTTGTTTTCTTGGTATCGAGAAGGAAAAATAAATTTCACTTTGGGCCCCCTAAAAATCTTTTTGGCTACCTATGAAAAAAATCCACTATTGGTCTTTCCCCTGGTAAAAATCCTTCCGATTCGCATGGGTTTATGCTTGTCAGAGTAGCTGCAGGTGGTGAAAAAAGAATTTGAATATGACATATTGTGAGTTTGTCTCTAACGTGATTATAATGGTCCTTTCATCTTATCACCAATCAAATATTCACATTTACGAGTCAAGATAAATATGAAAACTACAAAAATACAGTCATTTCAATGATGTTGTGCATACTGTCCCAAGGAGATAAAAATTTTGACAAATGTTTCCTCGTAGGGCCTACTATGGATCATTTTAAGCAAAAACCATTTACCCTATTAAGGTGACTGGTTATTCTCTGTACTACTCACTTTTCATTTGACAGAGTGGGGGAATTAACTGTTTGGGTTCAGTTTGTCAAAGTTGTTTGCAAAACTGCAGTTTGGCATCTGGTAAAAATCTCAGAGAAAATTGACGAGATGAAAATGATGAAAAAGAATGCACTATATCCATTGCGTTGTCACAAATGTCAAGTACATTTGTTCATAGCAAAAACAAACACATGTTTTTGGAATTTTCCCAAGCAATGAAAACATTGAACTACGTCTTACATTAAAACAACTTGACATTTGTGACAACACATGTGAAACCAGCTCTCATTCACTCCCTCGCAAGTATTTTTATGGTTCTAGAAATTAGGTGGAGGGTGGGGTTATGTTTTGAGGTTGGGGATTGGATTAGGATATTCACAGAGAGATTTCTGAAAATTGAAATCAGGAAAAGCTGAATGTCGAAAAATGTATATGAGAGTTGGCCCAATTTTGGTAGTATGGTAATGTTGCATAGATGAGTTGGATTTGTATATTTATGCATTTTCCCGCAAAATAACTTCCTTTCAAGAAGTTTTGATGTGCTACATCAGAGGGAACTCTGTTTAGGCACTGTAACACAGTTTTTCAACGTTTTGTAAAAGTCAGATGTTGGTTACATCTGTGGCCATGTGGCATGTGATAGAGAGAAGTAATATTTCATAAAACGAAAAACAAAGCAAAATGATGACGTCACAAAATAGACTTCCAAAAGGGGCACAAATCCACTTCGAAAAAAATTTTGGATGCAAAACCGAATTCTTGTCCATAGAGGGTTAAACTAAAGGGAAGTATTAGGCTATCTTTGATTGTTTGAAGTTTTCAAGAACACAATTTTAACAAATCCGGACGAGCAGCAAGCGAGCTTGCATCAAACAAACAAGCAAAGTACCTGTAAAACGTGCACATAAAGAAACGCTCTTTAAGTTGGTATAGGGGGGGGGTTCCCAACCGGAGATTCTAGGACTCCTGGGGGTCCAATACAAAATTTTCGTGGATCCGAAATGCGATTTGGAGATTGAGAGTTTGTATATTCTTGGACGTATTTTTTTCAAAATAGCTGAGATTTACGAAAGTTTGCAAGTGCAATTACTCAAAAGAACATTATCCAGCCAAATTATTCCAGCTAACGTCACTAAATTAACAATTGAAATTGCTAAATGCCTGCATTGCTATTTCTGCTTCGCACTTTGGTTGCCACGCAGAAGATGGCGGGTGATGCGATTGTAAGCGCATTGTGACGTTTTAAATGTTTATGGCGCAATTGTGGCAAGATTGTTGTTTGATGCAAGAGAACTCGGATGTATCTGGTGTTCAACCACGCAAAGTTACCAGAAATTGAGTACAAAAGCCCTGTCTATTCTAGTGCTCTTTGCAACGACATGAATCTGGATTTTCCTCTCTACTGCATTTAAAAACAAGTATCGGAACCGTTTGAACCCCTCGAACGATTTGTGTATGGCGCTGAATGACTCTGCGTCAAAGCGTGAGAAGGTGATTTCAGATAAGCAGCAACAAAAGAGTAACTAGTTTTATTTCTAAAAGCTAGTAAGATATAAAAGTTAAACAGGACGACTGAATGTTTTCTGTTGTGTTGCCAGTAGGCCTACTACGTATTATGAGCAGTAATTAAGAAAATGAAGATACTGCAAAGTCAGACTCTTTTTGTGAATTCTACACTCTTTTCAAACGAGGGGGTACGAACGCCACCTTATTTTTATGAAAGGGGTTCCAGCTTAAAAAAGATTGGTAGCTTATGGTACAGGGTAAAAAACGGACAGCATAGATGCGAAGGTTCATGCACACTTGCAACGCTATTGTTAGAAGGAATATTTGATGGGGACCATTTGCACTACAATTCATGACATCCTCGAAAGAGCTTTAAAACATTTTAACAAGCAAAATGCGAGTGCAGTGTTAGACTAGAACAGGGGTTCCAAACCTGTGGTACGCGAAGGTCTTCCAGGTGTTACGCGTGTAACTTACATTTTATCACAAAAACCTGGATTCACAGCTTTCTTGTTTACGTATTGGGCTTTGTTTCTAAATAAATAAAGTTTCCTGTAACCGCTATTCCTATTGTTTCGTAACATTTTGACTTTCGATGTGCTGTTAACAAATTTACGCCACGCATCGACCAATTGGTGGAAGGTAAACAAAAACAAAAATCTCATTAAATTTAGTTGTGGACTTTTATTGTTATTTTAATGCATATTATTATTCTCAGTCAAGTAAGATTCGATCAAATTAGTTGTTCTGGAAGATGTGGTACGCATTGAGAATACGGGGTGCCCAAGTGGTACGAGATCCTAAGGAGTTTTGAAAACCCCCGGACCAGACTTTGCTGATGCAGTTGCAATGATAAGAATCTTACTTTGTAGTACTGTTGCAGCACAAGAGATGACTAAACTACAAAAAGATGCATTTGCTGCAATAAAAATACCACAGGGTCTACAAATATAATATTATGACTAAGAAAATTAGAAATAATGAAAGCAATAGTTATCTTAAAGTTTTGGAAATAACTCTGAAGTGGAAGTAAAGATGTTTTTTGCTGTAGGACTGCATAACACGGTTGGAAATGATCTTACACGCGAGAAAAACACTTGGAAACCTGGAAACCGATTCATGTCTTATTAGTTAAGATGCTTTCTAACTTGCTTTTCGGGAGTTTTATAAAACAAGCAGTTGGACGACAGGGTTCGTTTTGCGTGAAAAGAATATCAGGCTTGGTAGCTTCATCTGCATGGCCGTAGATTAACGTGTTGGTATTAACAAAGCTAAAGAATTAATTAGCAGAGCAAAGGCGACATTTTGAATTCTAATGCCAAACAAACCACGACACCCATGTTTACAGTTACAGCTCATCAGACCGGTGGTGTTTGCCCATGCAAAATATTTTTACAGTAAGTTTTGAACACAGAAACAGAGTAGAAAACAATAAGCTGTTGTCGTCAGGGCCCACCTCCATCCCTGGCGCCAATAGAATCGCCACTGAACTCCTGTTTGGAGTTGTGCTACTTGTTTGACTGATGTGTTTACCAACGTTTTTTAGAAAGCTTTCGGTAGCATTTGTATAGTGTAAAAAGAACTTTACATCACTTGTGTCTCGATTCAGTGGCGAGCCTTAAAGAAGAAGCATCAAACCCTAGAGTTGAAAGAAACTTATTTTTTATTTTTAGAGAGCGTGGTCTATGCTGGAGCTATTCTAAGATTTAACTCCAAACTCATTTGAGAAGTTATGTTGAGTATAAATTTGCAACTCTCGTTTGCTTCACACTCATTCTATACTGTCTGCTCGAAACCAAAACCAATGAGTGGATCTTTCCTCCTGGATGATCCCAAAATCTTCGGTTTTGTGCATTTGGTTAAGGTAAATATTTGGGTTATGGCTCTCATTGAAAGCTGTGAAACTTTGTAAAGATTAAATTTCAAATTAATTCAAACCATCTTTTTCAAAATTTTTTCTCGCCTCCTGATTGTCTAAACATATCTATAGCGGCAAACAAAGAAGCTACGTGACTAAAACCAACACCAAAATAGCTTTGCCTGATAACATTAAATGCATGACACTGTTAAACTTTGATTTACTAAAAAATAATTTAAAGACCTGCTGGTACTTTGGAATGGAGCATAAATTTGCTTCTGTGATGATCGCAACTCATTGACCCAGAACACTTAACCCCGTTTTAGCCTCGTGAACAACAAATAGGGGTTCATGTAACCCATTAATAAAATATAAAAAACAAAATTTTAATTCAGTTAGGTTGATTACACAAACTACACTGGAAATGTTCCTCTTATTCCGTGGTTAGTGCACTAATAAAGTTACTTTGTACTTTAACTTGATGTTGTATTGATGAAAAGGAAAACCACACCTGAGCGGGTGGAACTCACCCCAGTTTAGTGTCGAGAGAAAATTCCAAAATCTAAGCTCATCAAAACATATACTCCATTTTGAAGAACCTCTTCTTCTCCATACTGGTAAGGAAGCACGCACTGAGTGAATTGCAGCCCTTAATTGCCACAATTGCAGCGATACAACGCATGGGAGAAAAACTCACGATAACTATGAAGCGAGGTGATTTTAACTCGAAACCACGAACTTTTCTCCATTGGGGAAAAGTGCAGACAGCGCGCACGAGGTTACGCGCAACAGTCGAGATGTCAGACAAATATCGACAGCTTCTGAAGTGTGGAGAACGCTGTTGCGTTTGTTTACATAAGAATAATAATACGGCACGCCTGACGGGGGTTTCTTCAACCTCAATTTGATATTGTAGGGTTTTAAAAATGTATAAATTATTTGACACTCGAGCAACGACGAAATTAACTTCGTCAATTTACATTTATGACAAGCATTAAAGAATGTCCGACCTATTTCATTCGCACTGATTCCTCAACATCCTGAAGTTTTAGAATTTTTAAAAATGTACGCCAAAACTACTGAAATAATATTTGATTTGCAAACCTGCTGCAAGAAAACATGAAAGTGATTTTTCAAGTCTTGGTTCTAAAACGCATTTTGATCTTTGCACTGCGAGTAAAATTGAGTGAAAGCAACGACAAGATAAACTTGGAAAAATCTGAGAGCTTACGAAAACATTGGTTTTGGAGAACTGAGTTTTTTTCATGAAAAGTCTTAAATATTGAACACACCTTTCTTGCAAAATAAAAGCATGAAAGAATTTTGAAAGAAAATGTTATTTCATAAAACCTTGTTACAGCAAAAGTTAGATTTTCGCAAAACCTTTTTTTCACATCACTTCCTAAAAACAACATACTATTTTTCACCTGCACGATGAGCAAGGGCGAAGATGATGAACAACAGTAAGAAGAAGAATGTTGTCTTCATTTTGAATTTATAATCTGCAAGAAAACATTTTTATGAGCAAACAACTTACAAAATAAAAATTGTAATGAACAACTGTGCTAACAATGCTGACAAGAGCAACAAGACCTTTCAGCTTTAATTTAAAATGAGCTCAAGTAACATTTGAACGTCACAGGAAAATAACTTGAACTTATCTCTTACCTGTCCAAGGTGGATCGATGCTTTTCAGTAACGAAATGGAAAGTTCTGGAGACGATTTCAGGCATTTTATAGTCAGACTTATCTCCCTGCGGCTGTGGTGGCCGACATTACTGAGTGAAAAAACAAAGCGCTTCGCAAAAAGAGAGCGAAAACAAAGGTAAACATAAGCAAATGACCAGGACCACAGGTCTTGACAGCTTTTCACTCTTTACTCTTCGTACCACAAATCTTTCGTTTCCGTGGCACTCCACTTCATTACATTTTCTCAAAGGGACAACAGTCTATTCAGATTTAATCACTGCTTGAACAAAGCGAATAGTTTTCTTGCTTACGAGTCCTGGACCGTCCTGCACCCGCGGCCATTCCCTCCCCGTCAAGACTTCTAAACGATTCCGGAGAAACGTCGCAACGAGGCTTTGAAGACGTTTGAAAGTGAAACAATTGACGGTGCTATGCTGGTGCATAGAACATGTGAGAAAGATCACGTGATAAACTTGAGATGTCTCCAAAAACTAAACCAACTTATACAGCAACATACGTTTATTTCATTCACCAACAAAACTTCAAAAGAAATTCAAAAGAACCTAGTAAGCATGTTTTATTTTTACAAAGGTTTGCTTTTTCTGAATGCAAAATCAAAATATCACGAAGCACTTTGTAGTTTGTTGATCTGTGAATCCTGACAAAGGCTTCATCCGACCGTCGTTTGTATCCCGTGCACTTTAGGGCTTCGGAGTTGGTGTTGTGGTGAAATACAGCATAGCGACTGCAACAGAACGCTGTACTTTTGACTCAAACAAAAGATTTTTAGAAGCTGCGCGACGCCGTTTGAACATCAGGCTTCAGTGTTTGTGATAACACAGAGGGAAACCGCAATCTAAACTATTTCGAACTGTCACGTTGACCGAACAGATTAGTTCAAGAGAAATTTTTTCCGTTAAAATTGCACGGTGCAATCAACCCAATCTTTGTTCAACCGTTAGCCTTCATTCAAAATAAATATTTCACGTTTTTTGTCTTCGGACAGTTTTCGATGTCATTCTGGTTGATGAACTAAATGATATTGCAAGGTCGAAAAACATACGTTCCTTGCAACCGGACAAAACTCGCATTTCTGTTTGTTCAATGTGTCAGTGGTCTGCATGTGGTCGACATTTCAATCGAATTTTCCATTGATGTTTGAATACGTTTGATGACTGATGCATGATCTGTTGATCGCATTTTTCGATTGAAGTATTTCAATGTTCGTGTCTTTCGTAATTGGTGACGGATGCTGGGTTTTTGCGCTCAATCGTGGGGGTGTTTGCATGGTCCCTGAAAAACACTCCAGCATTTTGGAAGTTGCAATGTCAATTCATAAAGTTTTCAAAGAACATTGATTTATGTATAAAAATGTTCGTTCACGTTTTCGTCTTGTGCAAGGTTCTGCGTGCGAAAGCTTTGCACCGGAAGTCCGAAATCAGTCAAATGAAAATTGTTGAACGATACAAATAGTCATAAAGATTATGAAGGCCGATGCAACGCAATATGTTAAAAGTCAAAGACAGTTGCGATTAAACTTGCTTGATCTTCTGGATGGAGGTGCATACAAAGCATAGGCGCCTAGCTTGAAATGTCTACTAGCGTGCGAAATCCATGTCGTCACAAATATGTCGTCAAAACCTGCTCATGGTAAAATAATATTGGTTGAAATGTCCTAAATCGGCTTTTATACTAATGTCAATTTATACAGACGACTCACAATTATTTGATCACTCATATTTTTTCACAACGTTTAGAACACCTTCACAACAGATTAAAACTGGAATCATGAAAGTTGAAAATACACAATTACAAAAACATATGTGCGAACTGAAGCTCTATCAATCCAAATATCCGTCTTTCTTTCAACAGTTCGTCTGTCGCAGTGGAATAATTATTTAGTGAACAACAAGAATTCAACCTACATTGAGTCATGGTCGATAGGAATTAACTTTTACTGAGACGAAGTGCACTAAAGATACGCTCTGCCTCAGGTAATACAGGCCAATGCGAAATACATGCACTGCAAACAGGTAAAAGCCAGAACTATTTGTTAAAGTTCGGTTTTCCGAAGACAGTTTTAAAATAGCGTTTATAACGGGACTATTTAAATCATTGTTTGTCAGAAATAGTCGGGTTTGCAACTAACGCTCGTTTACATCGTCTTTCTATAAGTCACATAGAGCGGAGATGGTGCTTCTGTCTGCAATACAACTTAGAACTGATTCAAACTGCGAAGTTTTCCATTTCTATCCGAAAACGTTTCTCTACATTTCAGAATATTGCCTCTGCACTTGTTAACAAAGAACTGCTCAAAATGAAAAAATTAGTGAAAAATGAAAAATTAGCGGGTGTGTCGCACGCCATCATGCGGCGTCTGCGATGCAAGGTATTTGCTGCTGACTGAACAAGGATCTGGTTCTTACACAAAAAAGCAAAAAAGACGTAACTGTAGCAGTGCTTCTCGCACGTTTTTCAAAAAAACGCTGTTCTTTTTGGCATTTTTGGCGTAGGCCTATTTGCAGAAATCCCCACACGGCATCTCATAGTTCATGACAATCTGAAATTTAAAACTAAACAATGCTTATTATGACAGCGCAATTGTTCTTGCATATTTTACTACAGAACTGTTTAAGATGGAACAAATTTACACGTTATTCTATTCAAGTACATTTTTTAATATCGGTTGTTGGATGTTCANTGCANCGGCGGGNACAGACCAAAATTTTTGGGGGCCAAAATGTTTTTGGGGAAAAATGTTTGATTTTAGGCGAGCAACAGTATTTTGTTTGGGATACCGCCTTTNAAAGCACAAAATGACTAGATATGCTTAAAATTATGGNGGGCATGGCCACCTGGGTCCCCGTGGCTACGCCTGTGGTTGAGTGTAATCAATAGTTCAGTACTGNACAATTTCACAACTGTTCAAGAATTTCAAGGACGCTGGAAAGTGTTCAACGACACAAAATGTTTGTCAAGGTCAAGGAAAAAAACGGTTTTGATAGCAAATTACCAAATTCAAGGAAAGTCCTTGGCATTGAANGACGTCTGGCAACCTCAGGCAATTGCCCGTCTACCCCCTGCGGACGCCCATGACTCCCCCCTGTGGACGCCCATGACCACGGATTCAGTTGTGCTTCTTTTCAAACAGCATAAAAATACGTGGCTTTCCGCTGTCACCAGTCAGTCACTGTCTTGCTGCATTACCTGCCACGATGTCTGCGTTCAAAAGCAGTGCTGCCACAGGTTTCTCTGCAAAAACCACTCGATTCACAAAATAATTCACTAGATCTGACAACAATTCATTAGATTTAAAAGTATTTGCGTCAAAGTTTGTAGTTTTGCTTGAAATGATTTAGCCATTTACTTTATCTCCCAAAAACCTTTATATCATTTGCAAGTTTGTTAAGATCCAGGAGCGTACCGAGGTTAGATGGCGCCCGGGGCAAGAAGCAAGTTTGTCGCCCCCATGTTCGAACCTGAGGTCTTTCGGAAGCAAATCTACTGTATTGAAGAAAGTACTTGTGATATCTTTGGGACTTATTGGTACCCCCCATAGTGATTCGGCGCCCGGGGAATTGTGCCCCCTTGCCCACCCTCGTTACGTGCCTGAATAGATCATGCTGAAGCCTGAAGCCTGGCAAATGCTGAAGCCTGGCAAATGTCATATCAACAATCACCAGGATTTTTCCAAGAGCTGAAAACGACACCACACACAGAGTATTTTGGACCAATCAACCTAAGATTTATTCGATTATTTCTTCTGCAGCGTTCCAGCAACAAAAATGAAAATGTCGTCATAGCCAATCTTGCAGTGATAAAATGCGCGGAAGTGAAAACGATGGGAAATTTAAATTGGAAAGACTTGTTTGTACTGTTGGTGCAAATCTTCAAACAACCATTCACGTAATCAGTTGTTTACGGATTGAAAACGGCTGAAAATTNANAAAAAAGGACATGCGATTTTCTTCAAACACATACTTTGCAAAAAATCACTAGATTGCATCGAATAATTACTAGATCATTAGGCCAGTCTAAAAANCACTAGGAGTGGCACCAATGTTCAAAAGCAACATGCGGTAAAACGCCTACTATCTTAACTTTGAAGATTTGCTGCCATGATATTGTTACGCAAAAGACCAACACTACAAAACTTCACTCTTAAGTTTGGCCACGCAAAGGAGCAGACACGAGTGAACTGCAAGTTCACTGCTGCATGACCAGTGCTCCCTTTAAGCAAATGTTTGTTTAGTTGCACACTAAACG
>JGI24158J21664_10014704_pt1 | contig 10254 bp, 9 predicted proteins | sample Ectturendosymbi3_FD_21664 | JGI IMG/M metagenome (IMG submission 21664) | reverse complement strand
TAATAAATACTACGGCCAAAGCAAACGATACAACTGACATCTTGCAAACGTTTCGATAACAACTGTTATCATCTTCAGTGCATAGCAATATTGCTATATTGCTATGCACTGAATATAGCAATATTGCTATGCACTGAGGATGATAACAGTTGTTATCAAAACGTTTGCAAGATGTCAGTTGTATCGTTTGCTTTGGCCGTAGTATTTATTACAAACAGTTTAATACACAAAATAACTTAACAACACAGCCAATTTTACAGATTGATTAAGCCCAATTTTTTGTGAGAAAACCAGCGTAACTTCCGTTTATTCCATTTAAACTCTATATCCTTGGAAACATTTATGAACATAATTGCATTTCTCATAGTTTTTAAGCACATGCATCAGTCTCAGATTATTTCTGCAATCTTATCGGTAAAAGGCAATTGATATTGCATATATTACAAGACAGGAGGTTGAGCATAAAAGTAACAAAATTTTTCTTTATCAAAGTAATAAGTTGTAAAAAGAAATTGTCAAATGTAGTTTCGTAAAATTTTTCCTCCAGCAGCATGATACTGTATTGAAAAATTTCTCAACAGGGTGTGAAAAAGAAGAGTAGGAACTAGACATACTTTCCACCCTTTGAAACATACTATTTGTGGCATGACATGAGACACTCCTAGTGTTTCTCATTACCCCAATCCTGATATTAATGCAAGCTTTCATAAGTTTATTTATTAACTATTGTTGGCTCTGCAATTTGTTAAACAGATTCTATTTCAATAAGAGCTGAAGTTGCTAGCTTTATAGGAGAAATACATACTCAGTAAGCATAGTGTCTGATTTATTGCTGTGGAAAGATTCCTTTCAATAGATATTGCTAAGCAGGAATGAAAATGTATGTCATTATGCTGTTTAAACAGTCGGTACTAAACTCAAGCAACAGTTATTCTTTTCAACAGAAAGCATGTGGCCATTACTTAATAGAAGCTAGGATCTAACACAAATGCATAGGATGATGTAAGTTTATATATTTATTTTAAAATTTTGAGCAAGATTCCGTATTTCTTCCTTTCACATAAATCTAGCCTTGAAACAAAGTGAACTGTCTTCAGAAATCATTTTGCACAGCATTAAACAAGTTAAAGTAACAATGAGTCAATTGCATTAACTTTATTTTGATGTAAACCTTGGTCCGTTGCAAATCAGATATATCAAAAACTTTTGCATGTGTATGTATCTCAGCAACGAAATCAGATTTAACCAATGTGTCAGAGTTGCTTACAAAAACTTGAGATTTCTTGTTGATGCATGGTAGCAGCAGAATGGTAGAAGTGAAACAAAGCAACAGAAATAACATTCCAATACACCTTATATTTACAGTCTTCACTTCCAGATACAATGAGGTTGTTTACACCATTCCAATCAACACATAACACTATTTCTTCATGTGCCTTCCAAGAAATCGTTTTTTCAGATGGCTGCAATGGTTTTATGATGAGCTGTTTTCCTTGCGTATACAAAACCTGAAAAATTAATTCATTGATTCAAGCATTTTCACACAAAAGTCATAATATAAAAATATTGGTCATGATACAAAAAAAGATCAATGTGTCTGATCTACCACAAACTTGGCATGTCTGGGAAAACAAGATTTGAGCAAATTGTTCACTTTGTAAGCATTGCATTAGCAGCAACATCATACCTGCCCCTAAAAAACTACGTGATCAATGATTTCTTTAAGCTAGCTTCATTATGTTGTTTTGCATTCTAAAGGTAAGTTCATCTTTTTAGCAGCAGCAAATGGGCATCAAGGTAAAGAGCATGTGCTCAGTCCAAAAACAAGTGAAATGATAATTATTATTTTTAATTAACACGTTAATTTTTGCCAAATTTGATGGTTTGGGCAATTTTTGGCAGGTTTTCTGTCGCTAAAAAAATAATGCAAATATGTTTTAAATGTGCAGAATGAAGATTGATATTATGTACTTTATCAAATTAAAAATATCCTAGTGGTTTTGGCACTTCTGGCATTTTTTCCTGCACCAAAATAAATTAACAAAACCATTAAAAATTGCATGATGCAGAAGTATCTAAATAAATTAGTATACATTAGCTACTTTTATAACAATGAAAGGATTGTAACATTGAAGTCATTTCAACAACATCTACAATTTTTCTGTGATTTTTTACAAAAAAATATTTTTTGAAAAACAACACTAACATTTTCTTGAAATTTTATTATTACATCATCAATCATAATATATTAATAACTAAACACAGTGTGATTGATTACTATAGTTCATGAAATCAATCTTTTTTTCCTTAAAAGTAAATAAGCAAACAACCAGTATGGTCACAAACTAATGCAATAGGCAATCGTTCTGCAAGACTGTGATTGTGTTGTCACAGCTGAATAAAAAACATGAAAGTGATATAAAAAAAAATGAGTAGAAAAATGAGTGATATAAAGTAAATCAAACCCTACCAACATTATATAAAACTTGGGCATTCTTGTCTGTTACCATAATACAACACTAAAAGCTTTATTTAAAAAACCAGCTAAAGTAAAAATCACTCCTAGCATCCATCCATCCTTGCTGAATAAATAACTGTTTATAACAAAAACTACTCGCAACAAAAATAACTGTTGAAAGCCATCAATCTTATGCATTGTACCAATGCTCAATAGGTCATTACAATGGCATTGTTGGCACTCTCACCGCTCAACTTTCAGCATCATATTCTTTCAGTATTCCAGTGGAAGCGATTATTTACATTGGACATATATAAGTTTTTTATTTGTCAGTGTTCTGATTTACTATTGAGTTTGTTTGCTTTCTCTTCTACAGCTTTCGTCTTTCATTGTTTCAACTGGAACTGTTCCTTGCAGGCAGTAGGACTGACAATGTGTAATGTTACATGAAATTGATTTCCTATTAAAAATTGATGATTGATTCAAACTCTTCACGTGTGCAGAGACTAGTTACTTAAATACAGATATTTGCAAGTTTGAAACATTGCAAAAAGATGAAAGCAGAGGGCATTTAGCTGGTTCCTCAAAAGCTTATACCAAAGTAAAAGCTGTAAATACTTGTTCCAAATATTGCGCAGAATACAGTTTGACCTTTCTGTCCCAGATGGGCCACTTAGTGGCTCAAACATTTTTGGCCAAACGATTGAGCTAGAAAGGTGTTCAAACCCTCTATGGATTTGGCAAGTCTTCTAGTTTAAGTTCAAAATTTTTTTTTCGTTTTGGGTTTGCGGTTCTTTGTGTGTGATGTCACAATGGGTGCATATTTTTGTCATTTTGGCCCAGTTTACCTGGTTCTGGGCACCAACTCAACAGGCCATTCTTTTGGTTCCTGTTTTTTTGGAAACTAGACCAAAATCTGCATCTTTAGAGCCCGTGAATGACTTTCTAGCATATCTGGAGCAAAAATCATGGCTCAAAAACCTACTTTTCAACAAAAATATAAAAAATTACAAAAAAGGTATGATTTGCCTCTCAGGGATAATTTTGGCCACCCATAACTCGGCAGCTGATTGAGCTGGAGAGCTGTTCAAACCCTGTAGACTCGTCTTACAGTTTACAATTAAAAAAAAAAATTAGTTTTGGATTTGGAGCTTTTGATCGATGACATGATTGGGGTAACTTTTGTGATTTTCTTATGATGTCATCAGTGATCCAATGAGCCGATTTCATGGCTCAAACTTTTGTTGGATTCTAGGCTAGAATATGAGTCTTTAGAGCCCTTGATCAACATTTTAGCGTCTCTAGTTACAAAGTTTTGCCAAATAAATTCCAAATATTTCCAGAAAACATGCCACCATTACGATGTCACCCACAGAGAACCTCAAACCCCCCAAAAAATTTTTTAAAGTAAACTAGAAGACTTGCCGAATCTGTATGGGGTTTGAACATCTCTCTAGCTCAAGGTTCTCAAAGTGGTCGATATAGACCTCAGGGTTCAATTGGACCATCCAAGGGGTTGGTAAATGGTCACGGGATCAAATGGGGATCACTGAATGGCTAGGGGATTAATGAATAACTGCTGGGGTCTACTGGAGCAATGAAGCCTCCAATTCAAAATTATTGTTAATCTGGCAAAGAATGCAAATGGTGTTTTTCAACAAGTCAAACAAAATTAAGAGGACTGATCAAATCTCAACTACAGTAGTTTAAAAGTACATTCGATTCAAATAGTTTTTTATTAAATCATCCATTGTGATGACATTATGTAAACTGTTCTGTTTGTTATGTCACTAACAACACTGTAGTGCATATGTCGCAGTTCGGCAGTTGTTAGACTGGCAGTACAGCAGTAGTCTACGCAGTAGGACGGAGAACAATTGTTGTAAACTCGAGTGATAGCCACAGCAAATACTTTGTTGGGCTAGGCCATGGGGTCTACAGAAAATTGTATACTTTAATTAGGAGTCAACGTGCAGAAAAGTTTGAGAACCACTGCTCTAGCCATTCGGCTGGTGACTTATGGAGTTGCAAAAAGTTGCAGAGTCAGGTTAAAAAAGTGGCCCGTGCGGGACCACTTACAAGGGTTTTAACTTACAAGGGTTAAACAAGGTTTTAACTTACAAGGGTTAAACAAAAAACAGCTGAAACCAATTGCATACAATAGACAATGGCTTTCAAACCAATCAAGACTAAAGGGCTACATATTACAACATGCACTTCACAACTTTACCACTACACACGAATAGAAACATTTTTCTAAACCACATACTTGATCTGATTCAGGACTCCATGCTGCTGCATAGATACATGTTGGCAACTGGGCAATGGCAGATCTGAGCATCCCTGATCGGGACCAAATTTTTATGGATCCATCTTCACCAGCTGAAGAAAATATCAACACCATCACTTTGTAGGTATTATGTTGAATAGGGCTGACATTCTTTCATGAACATATGAACACCTTCTGACAGCAACCATTCCCTGCATCATATTTTTGGGAAATGCCTATTGATTTGTTTCTGCAGTATTATTCACACCATAACAATGCCAAAACACATCCATTGTCCATTTTATTAGTCAACAAGATGCTCTCATCAGCATACAACCTCAGTTTCTTGAAAACAGCCTATGCCAAAACCTGAGCCACTCAAAACTAAGCTGAAGGAATGAGTATAACCTGTAGCTTATATTAAAATACAAAAGGTGAAAAAGCTCAAGGACATGTTATAATACAAGGAAGAATAACAGCTTTAACTTTGAATAAGAATGTATTATGTGCGCCATCTATCAAAAGTAATCTTATCACAGTCAGGAATCCAACACCATGATCATAGCAGAGTATATATTTAAGTTACTGAGTAGGCATCACCAGCCCATATAAAGTAATTGATGCTTTCTCTGCTGCAACACATGCATTGATGGTATTTTATTATCTGGTTCAAACAATTCCAAGATGCAATTTATTTGGTGATAACATGTGCCCATGATGTTATGTGAAACTGAAGACGTTTAGAGATTTAGCCTGTGCTTACTGCAATCATAGCAGTAAAGAGAACAACCAGGAGAATGCCAAACAAAAGCAAACTTTGCATCTTATAGTGTACTGAACTGACATACTGCTAGTGTTAAAAATTGGGTTTCCTAAAAAAAGCTACTGCAAAATGAAACCCCAATAAGTTCTACTTTTTAATCAGGGCTATGGCCACCAAGACCATTTTTTTTTAAAGAAAACTGCTAGCAACCAGTTTTTAATGCACCTTATAATCCAGTGCGCCTTATGCATGAAAATAGAACAGCTAGCAATTTATCATTGATACAGCATCTTATGGCCCGAAAAATACGGCAAATGAAATGTGGACTTTGAAAACAGGGTTTCAAGCTCGGTAGAAGGCAGAGTACATGTTCACGGAGGTAAAGGAAAAGTATGTGTGTCTTCTGTATGGAGATCGTGTGTCTGTAATGAAATAATATAACTTAAGAAGGCACTATGAAATGTCACCAAAACACACAAAAAGAAAAATACAAGAATATGGACATGGAACAAAAGCTACAGAAGGTAAAGGAATCAAAAACAATTCTTAAATACCAGCACCAGCAGGCTATGTTCACTAAAGCAAAAACACAAAGCAAGGCTGCTGTCAAGGCCAGTTTTATTGTGGCAGAAGAGGTTGCAAAATCAAGCCATCCCTTTACCAAGGGGGAGTTCGTAAAATACTACATATTAAGAATTTGTGATGTCATGTGCCCAGAAAAAAGGCAACTGTTTTCTAATGTAAGCCTGAGCAGAAACACCATTTTTGAAAGTATACATTAGCTTTCTACCCTAAAAGAATAGCTTTTTGCAAAGGGAAAAGACTTCATAACATATTCTTGGCCAATGAGAAAGAAAGGTACATCGGAAGAAATGGTAAGGACAGTGAAGAGTCTGTATCAAAGAGCATAAACAAAAGTCAGAGAGGAAACAAAGTTATTGGAAAAATTTCCAGTGGAAGTTGGTGTACACCAAGGGTCAGTGTTATCACCATTGTTGTTTGCAATTGTGGTGGATACGGTTACAGAGAGTGCAAGAAAATGCTTGATAAATAAAATTCTATTGCACATGACTTGATATTGATGGTTGAGAATATAGAGCAGTGGTTCTTAACCTTTTCTTTGCCACGCAACCCTTAAGTAATTTTCCTTTGGTTCACGCCCCCTGACTTTCAATAAGTTACAAAAATGTATTTCTTGGTGAATTTATTTCATTTTTTAATTTTAAGGCTTTGTAACAGACACTAAGCCCACAGAGTACAAACACATATAGTTTGCACAATGCTGATTGATAAAAACAGTCATAACAGAACAATTAATTATAGCGAGTTTGGAGGTAGAATAACAGAGTTACAGACACTTTCTTAACACTATAAGTTTGTTAACCCGTAACACTTGGTATAACACTGCATCCAGAATAGGACACTGAGTCCAACCCTGGTCAAGTACGAAAGTACTGTGGTATGCACATGCCCTCAAATAAATACTGTAATGCCTGAGCACTCGGTCGCAAAGTAAAATGCGGTTGTAGTGTCCAAAGAATAAGGACAAATATAAATAATCTGACTGCTAGAGGCGTAACGAGAGGGCACAATTTCCTGAGCGCCGAGTCATCATGGGGGCACCAAAAAGTCCAAACAATGTCACAAGTACTTTCTTCAACAGCAGATTTGCTTCCGAAAGGCCTCAAGTTCAAACATGATGGCGCCAAACTTGTTTCTTGTCCTGGGCGCCTCCAACCTCATTAAGCCCCTGCTGACTGCATCAAAGCGCGCAATAATTTGTTGTTAGACTTTCTGCATCGTTCAAGAAAGAGGTACACATTTCTCTACAATAAGCCCTCAAAGGTAGGAATGTTACATTGAACCTGATGACTACTAACATTCGCTCACCATGACAGGTTGTATAGAGCCCTGCACCCAAAATTATAGGNCACTGATAATTTGACAATTTTGAGAACCACNACNATAGAGCATAGGTTCTCAAAGTGCTCCGTACGGAGCCCCAGGGCTCTGCNAGCTATTCGTTTACTTACTAAAACACTGAGTTGGCTAATTTTGCAACTGCCCAAAGAAGCAATAACGGCATTAATAAAATTTATTGTGGGGCTCCATAAATTATGGTCAATCGTTTCATGGGCTCCATAACACCAAAAGTTTGAGAACCCCTGCTATAGAGGATCGGAGTGAGAAGTTTCAAAAATGGAAGGCCATGTTTTTGAGCAAGTGGATGAAGGTCAACCTTGGGAAGACAAAGGCGATGGTGAGTGGGTCAAACGTGAAATTCTGAAGAGTAAGATAGATCCATGTGGCGTGTGTAGAAATAGAGTTATGGCAAGCTGTTGTTGTGCATAGACTGCAGAAAATAGATTCATGGGAGATGTGCAAAGATGAAGATGTTCATGAAATTCAGTCTGTCATATAATATGCTTACTTATCACTTGCAAGCCTCTAGTTAACACTTTTGGTAACAGCATGCATACCTGTATGGAATAAGTTTCAAAAAATTTGATTTTTTTGATTTAAATCAGATTTTTTTGATTTTTATGATTTTTTTATTTAATGTGTAGAGGGTGGCCACCTAACAGGTAGTAATTTTTTCATTTTAAAAAGTTTGTTTTAATATAATTTCTGTGCTTTGTTTCTTTTTGTACAGCAACTAAAATTCAGCTGAACTTGAACTTTCTTTCAAACTTACTTTCCATTTATGCACCATACTTAAAAGCAAGTCAGTTCATAACACCAGTGCTGGTATACAAAACAAAATGTTTATTATAATGACAATACTCAAACCATCAGTTCATCAACTTCATTAACACTTATGGCATATTAAAGAAGCTTGCACAAAAATACAAGCTTGCCAGCCTCTTTGGTGCAAAGTCTATTGTTAAAATTGATTATTTTAACGCAGCTTTCACTAGTTCAGCTTTTGCAAAAGTATAACTTACATGCATAAAATGGTAAAAACCTATAATATTTGTGCTATTATGAATCTGAATCAAAATTATGTTTCAAAACTATTATTTCTGCAGTCAATAGCCTATATACCTCGTATTTGCTGGAATTTAGATCTAAATTTTACTTTATACCATGCCCATAGCCATGGGGGCATTCGCGACAGTGTCCCTAAATATTTTTGTGCTAACTGAATTTTGTTGTGCTCACAAAAGTTTGTTTTAAACATATACCATAATAAAACAAACCTTTCTCCCCTAACAGGTTATTTTGCCCTTCAACCTCAAAACCTGCCTGCAGGCCTGCTTTATGCCAGCCTACACTTTCAAACTTGTGGCATTCTGACAGTTCTGACTTCTGAGTCTGCAAATGTTATTGATTTCAGTCCACATATCATCTTTGCAGTTAGTTGGCATAGAATCTGTAACCTTACAGTTGCTATGATTGATGAAACTTTAATTGCTTTAATAAGTTGTATTGTCACAAGAAGTCTCTGCCTTCTTTAATAATGAGTAAAACCAATTAGAATACCAACTAAATGTGTCATACAAATCACAGAAAACTTCAAAACTACGTATGATTTTAGCTTCATTTTTTTGATTTTATCACTGATTTAAATGAAATTATTTAAATCAATCAACCCTGACTAGAAATAGCTGAACCATCATTCAAATTTTTTTGCACTTATGCATGTTTTTTTTAAGGAAAATGTTAGGAACACGGTTTGAATTTGTAGGGACCCGATTTCTCTGATTCTAGGGACACTATTTTCTCAGATTTTAGGGACCCGATGATAATTTTCTCAGATGTTTCGGGTCCCTGAAATGCCTTAAAAAAACCTGCGCTTATGCAACATCTCTTAATGCAAAGAAGTTCATAACACCAGTACTAGTGTACGAAATGAAATATCAGTTGCAATGCCAATACTGAAACTGTCAATTTAGTAATTTCATTGACACTCATGCATAAAATGTTAAAAATCTATAATAATATACTCGTTTCATGAATCAAAAATATGTTCTAAACCAGGGGTGTAAACTCGTTTCAGTTCAGGGGCCAATTCAGGCAAATTCAATCTCAAGCGGGCCGGACCAATGTAATCACTGTATAACACTCTGGTTACAAGTATTGACAACTTCCAACTGTTTTCATAACTTTAATGCAAAAAGTTCAAGCTTGTCTGAAAATGATTATTAGCACATGATGTTTTCAATTTCCCCACGTAAATAAAAAAATGCCTTATTAATGAGAAGGCTGTCAAACTGACGGTGATGTTTCGGATGAAATTAACTGTCTGGACAACCACTTGCATGACGTGATCCAATTTGAAGGATTTGCAAGACAATGCCTCCTGGTGCAAAATACAGTGAAATGTCCAAAATTCACGTCCGCCACATACAACCTGTACTTTTTATCTAACTTTTGTCGCAACACCTGCTTTTTTGCGATCATTGATGGCGTGCTATCTGTAGCAATACCTACAGCACGGGACCAGTATATTCCCATCCTGTTCAGTACTGAAACGAGAGAGTTGAAAATAACATTGGCTGTTATGGTATCGATCATAGGCACCAATCCCAGAAACTCCTCAGTGACAAAGTCTCATCAACGCCACGAATGAATATGGCTTGTTGTGCAAAGTCCGAAATGTCTGTGCTTCCATCGAGCGCAACCAAAAATATAACAAACAACTTGACTTTTTTCTTCAGTTGGCTGTCCAAATTCGCAGAAATGTCCGAAACCCTCTCTGCCACAGTGTTTCTCGTCAGGCTAATATTAGCAAAAACTTCAGCTTCTCAGAACACACGATTT
>JGI24158J21664_10014703_pt1 | contig 10254 bp, 3 predicted proteins | sample Ectturendosymbi3_FD_21664 | JGI IMG/M metagenome (IMG submission 21664) | reverse complement strand
GTTTTCAACCAGATGCATGGTTTCACCAAATGAAGTTCAAAAGACAAGAGTATGGACATATTACAGTAATATTAGCAGCAAGCATTATTCCAACAAGTGTTAGGTACATGAAAAACAAAAGCATTTTAAAATTACCTTCATTGGCACAACCTCAATTACAATGGCCACTGAGCCAATGGCGATTAATAATTACTATGTAGGGTACAAAATTTCATTTTGAAACAATATTTTGTAAAATTAATTCTAAGGCTTGTAGCCGACACAAAGTCCACAGAACACAAACACACACAGTCTGCACATCAATGCAGATTGATAAAAACAACAGATCAATCAATGAATAGGCTAGTGAGGTTGGACTTGGAGGTAGAACAACAGGGTTACATACGCCAGGGTTGCCAACCTGTTTTCACCAAAAAAAGCCAGACACAGTAGTGTTGCAACCTCTCTGGTAGCGTTGCGTTGAATGTGTGATTCACCACGAATGGGATGTGCGTGAAGAACAACAATATCAATATGTATATGATATGTGGCACGAACAAGCAATAATATTTTATTTAATTTATTTGTTTACGAACAGACATGAAGTCCATAGTATGAGCACACACACGCTGCAGAATGCACGTCGATAAAAATAGACAAAACAGATTGCAGTACAAAAGGCTGTCGGAATCACAGGGTTACAGACACTTTTTACAACTGCATTGAAGACAGAACCATAAGGTTACAGACACATTCTTAACACTATTATTAGCTAACACGCAACACTTGTTACAAGTTACAACACTAATGTGGAGTAGGGTGCCAATTCCTAAATTGGTCGAGTCCAGGTAAATTGCGAAAGCATCGTGACATGAAACGCCATCAATCAAACAGATGCTGCATAATTCGATCACTCATTCACAGAATAAAATGCGATTGTAGTGTTCAAAGAATAGGGCAAATACAAACAATCTGACTGCATCAAAGCACGTAACCATATATTCTTAGATTTTCTGCATCTTTCGAGAAACAGGTACATGTATTTTCGTAGCAGAGCCTCAAAGGTAGGGATGTCACATTGAACCTGGTGGCTACTAACACTTGCTCTCCAGTGCAAGTTGTTCTGCAACCAAAATTATATGCCACCGCAATCTCTGCATGCATGACTTCCTGAAATTACACCATAATTGTGATGCATTTGGTGCTCAGAAAAAAAAAATTGTGATGCATACATGGGCATACAGAAGGAACGAAAAAGTACGTTTTTAACTGCATTTGAACAACGGGAAAAAGAAACTCGCAGCTTGTTTGCTGCACAATATTGATATTGCAGTTGTCTCTGAATGTCTTTGTCATCTGAGAGCTCAGTATCCAATACGATCCCCAGATATTTGTATTGGTCAACAGGTTTACGTATTGACTACCCAATTTCAATCATGGAGTGGCTGTGCTTTTTGCACTCTTTGCCTTAAAAGTCATACAAACAGTTTTGTTACGGTTAAAAACAATCCCATGCGATTCTGCATACGCCCAACAAACATCTACGATCTAGTATTCTTTGGAACCAACGTACACTTGGACAGAACACACAAACATCATCAGCAAACATCAACTGATTTAATAAGACTTCACCAATACAACACCCTGCTTCAATGTTGTTTAGTTCATTGGACAAATCATCTAAATAAACAGCAAACAAGTATGGATTATGGACTCGGTACTCCCCGTCCCCCTTGTCTAACCCCAGACACATGAAACGGTTGAGAAAAATGCTTGCCCCATTTTATGTGCATCGTTTGTTCTTTGTACCAATGTTTCAGTAGGCGCACAAAACACATGGGCACCTTTCTTTGAATTAGTTTCTCAAATAATTTCATGTGTAGTACTCGATCGAATGCTTTCTAGGCATGGAAAAATACCGCTGTGGACTGTGAAGCAGCCTGCACAATCCAACCAGAAAAGACACAAAGTGTTTCAAACAGAAAAACAGCATTCAAGATCAACGGATCCACACAGAGCGCATGAGGCTTTGCACGGGAATTCGAAGGATATCGAAAACTTTTCGCAAACAAAAGGGCTTTAGCACAGAGTACAAGACTTACATTTTCAGAGAAAACAAACAAAATTTCGCCTTCACTGCACAATTTCCATCTAGATGCGATCAAACATCGAGGTCAAACCGAACCATCGGCAAAAATCCTCAAGACTGCCACAGGCAAACCAACCGAAATCGCCGTAATTGAAATATTTGACACAACACATGGCCTACGTTTTTTATAAGAATCACATCTGCTTTTTCTTATCTGTGTTAAAAAAAGACAAACACACTGCACCTATATAGTATATGTGGCGGCATAAAGACTTAAGCACAACGTGAGGACCACGTTGCAACTCGCTTACCACGGCTGCAAAAATCGCACACACACGAGAAAAACACGCCACGTAAAACGCACCAAATGGTTGTAACTGTTAGGTTCACAATTCGCGAGTTTCTTATACTTCTTCAGACTGGTAAGAATCGAACGCAACTAAACTGTTGCGTGGAAAGATGTGAGGTTTGAAAAACGGAACCGTCGCCAGAAAGTCTTGAATAGGGGATTCAAATTTGCATAAGGGGAGTTGACATTCTCAAAATTTGATAAAATCTTTACTGATTTATAGTGTTTCATATATAAATCTGGAAGGACTGTGCTCACCAGTGCCCACCGTAGCGACTGGACTGGTTTAAATTTCCCTTATGCTGTCATTATTGAAATACGTATAAAGAAATGGAAAGCTACAATCATCGGATCAAGTAAGGCTGAACACAACACAGTAAACAGTTAAAAAGTTTTTGTCCTGCCTTCTTCATAACAGAATTATCTAAGAATTCATTACAGTGCGTTTGCCTAAGTTCGCCACTTTCAATGCACTGAATGCTTAGTGTGGCCAACCTTTTCTGGAACATTGAGACCGTTTAATTCAGTTTTAATTCTTTGGAATCTTGTAAAGGACCTTTCTCCTGAGCAGTTACTATAGTAACCATCAAGCTAAGAAATAAAGGTGCATGTGTGGTTGGATAAACTGAGAACCACTAATCCAAGGCATCAGACCCAAATGCGCTTTTGTAATTTTTTTGCTGTTTCCCTGTATCGTTGGGTTCTGCGGTTGCCAGTTGGCAAAGCGACTTTTGCTTGCTATTCAAGTTCTGCGGTTGCCAGTTGGCAAAGCGAGTTCTGTGGTTGCCAGTTGGCAAAGCGACTTTTGCTTGCTATTCAAGTTCATCAAGATCTTGTCTGACTTGCTTAGCATGGGAGCAGTACAAACTTGAGCAAGTTCTCATTAGTAATCTGATTTCTGAATAATTTTACTGAAGAAAATTCAAACGGAAAAAAATCACATCTAAAAAATACCAATCAAGCTTTACGCGATACAAACGCTGTCAAAATTAGTGCATTGCTCAGTCACCTAAGAAACCATTATGCTTTTACTGTAGGATACTGCTGGTAGCCCTACACATAGCTCTTATCTGCAGTACAACCTTGCTTTGATCAGGTGCAATGACGTAACTAGAGGTTTGGGCCAGGGGATACTTAGCTGAAGGGAACTCACTGGCTAACACTCAGAAAATAGTGAAGAAACAACAGCAAATCCGGTATTGAACGGCAATACAAAAACCCAGAATCACCGGAAAACACTCCGAAAAACGTAAGAAAACAACAATCTACTGAAACCGAAGGAATAGTAAATACCAAAATACAAGCTATAGGTAGGGGCCCGGTTTTTACATTTAGCTAGGCAGTGGGGCGGTTTGCGCCTCTGCCACCCGTCAGTTATGCCACTGATCAGGCGCATTTCCAACATGAACAGCCACAATTTATTTTGAGAGTCACACGAACAATCGGTACGCTTCAGCAAACGCAGCCAGCGTGCTTTGAGTATATCGACACAATAGTTGGCATGCGGCTTGACCAAACGTCACATTGATATTCATGGAAAGTTGTTGGAAGAGTCTGGCGTTATCAACACGAAGGTTAAATAAAACTAAATTTCGTGAATAATAAGTAAGACATAAAATGTTGACGAAGTTTAATCTAAATGGTCATATACCGGCCACTGACTCTGTGTGTACCATACTCAGTTGGAGGCCCCATGGATCTTGAGGCCCTAGGATTCTTAATCCTATATAGCCTATAGGTAAATCCGGACCTGCATTTGTGCAATCGGTGTAATGCACGAGTAGAGAGTCATACCCATGCCAAAAGAAATGATTATTAGGAAAACGTTACTAGCGAAATAAAATATATTTGCATTGAACAAAACCGAAAATACTTAGGTTTTTCAGGAGCGATTACCAAAATTGGCAAACAGTCAAACTTGTAGAGAAGTCAGTTGCTGTTGGGGGCCCTTGATACTTAACGCAACATAGGAATATAATATTGAACTGTATTCCTATATTGCTTGTGAATCACGAAAATTTTTCAAACGAGTATTTTATTTGAAACAAATAAATTTCATGAAGGGGGGCCCCTTGCAGCAGGGGGCCCGGGGCAATTGACCCCGTTGCCCCACCCTTAATCCTGCCCGAAAAATGTCGCATTCAACTCGTTCAGAGAAATATTTTTAAAATGCAAAAGTTTTTAGGACAGAACGCAAGAATTAGATTTTCAGAGAAAACAAATAAAATTTCGCCTTCACTGCACAATTTCCGTCTAGATTCGATCAATCATCGAGGTCAAACCGAACCATCGGCAAGACTGCCATGAAAGCCGACAAGGTGTACCCGTTAACGTTTAGCTTTTTAACTCTTTCAGGGAAAGATTTTTAACACTTCAGATTCCGATTTACTTGGAAATTGTGCAGTGAAGGCGAACTTTTATGTGTTTTTTCTGAAAATCTAAGTCTTGCACTCTGTCCTGCAACCTTTTACTTTTCAAAAATCTTTCCCTGAACGTGTTGAATGCGACATATTTACGGGTATACCTCGTCGTTTTTCAAGGCAGCCTTGAGGATTTTTGCCGATGTTTCGGTTTGACCTCGATGTTTGATGGCATCTAGATGGAAATTGTGCAGTGAAATCGAAATTTTATTTGTTTTCTCTGAAATGTATGTGTTGTACTGTAACCTGAAAGTTTTTCCTTTTTAAAACTCTTTCGTTGAACGAGTTGAATGCGACATATTTACGGGTATACCTCGTCGTTTTTCAAGACAGTCTTGAGGAGTTTTGCCGTTGTTTCGGTTTGACCTCGATGTTTGATCGCATTTAGATGGAAATTGTGCAGTGAAAGCGAAATTTTTTTTGCTTTCTCTTCAAAATGTAAGTCTTTTACTCTATGCTCAAGGCCTTTTGTTTTGCGAAAAGTGTTTTATATCCTTCGAATTCCCGTGCAAAGCCTCTTGCGCTTTATGTGGATCCGTTGAATTGGAATGCTGTTTTTCAGTTTGAAACACTTTTTGTCTTTTTGATTTGGATTGTTCCGACGGTTTCACAGTGATTCTAAAAACACAGCATGCGCAGAAGATCCATGGGTTACAAAGTATGAAGCAGTTTTTTTCATCAAAATTGTACATTGATCAGTACTATGAGTATGACCAGTCTTAAAACCAAACTGATTGTTGTCTGTGGTGCGGAGGAAAGGAGAGATGCTAGATAATATGAAGGGCTCAAGTAGCTTTAACACCACTGTGGCTACTGCCACTCGTCTGTAATTTGATGTATCAGACATATTTAGGGTTGCCAGATGCGTTTTGTAAAAAAAATTTGATTTGTCAACAGTGTCAGATCTAAGCTGTGTTGTAATTCATAAGCGGCACAGGGACAACAGAGCAACAATCAGTATTGTTAACACACAATTAATAATTTGCTTGTATTTTGGCTGGCCCATTACATTTCTGTGTGTGCGTGACGCGAAAATCGCACCAAGGATTGCATCAATAGCAGTAAATAAACTTCGCTTAAAGAACTGTCCTGGCAAGACTCACTACTAGAGTCGTTGTAATTTGTGAAATTCGGCGTTAGTTCTTTCGAAGTTGCGGCAAATTATTTATTTTCAAAATACCGGCTTCAGGCACTGATTTTCAAAATACTGGCCTCTGCTACATTAGCAGTAAAATATCGGCCAGGACGATGAAATACCGGCCATTTGGCAACCCTAGACATATTCCCATTCTTGTTTTTGTATATGGGAACTATTGTTGTGTACCCTTTAAGTCCTGCGTGCGCCGCTTTCGTTGTAGAAATTCCAATCCTATAACTCGCCAGGCGATTGAGCTAGAGAGCTGTTCAAACCCTCTACGGATTCAGCAAGTCTTGTAGTCAAAATGGAAAAAAAAACAATTCTCTGTTTTATGAGCCATCACTGCGAAATATTGAGGGTAATAAGACATAATCACTACCTTGATTTGGGCAATGGCTCGGAAAAGTTTGGGAATCATCGTCATAGACTCTCGTCAGCAATGAATATGTAGCTCAGACAATGTTTTTCTAGAGCCAAGCCTTTCCGACTAAAAAAAGCCAGAAAAAAACAGATTTTGTATCCAAAAGAAGCCTAAAGCGTTTCAAAAAGCCAGAATTTAAAATTCTGGCTGCAAAAAAGCTAAATTGGCAACTCTCTCCCTGATAGGCACCAGTGTTGCCAGATTTAAAAAAACTTCATAACCAAATTTTATAAAAAAAATTAGCCAAAAGTAAAGCCAAAAACTCATACCCAAAAATTACCATTAAGTCTATGGTGGCCCATGAATGCCACCCTAAAAAATTTTTGGTTGTGACATTGTTTTGAAAAAAATATATATACGAAAATATTACATTTGTTAAAATGAATATTAGCAGTGTCTTTGAAACGAAATAAAATATAATATAAAAAGTGTGCTACTGTTTTGTTTTTTTCAACTGAAATCAGAAAAGAATCGCTTTCAAAATACAAATGAAAATTTTTCGGATTGTGAGCATTTTTTGAAGACAAGGCATTTTGAAATTAAAATCTTTCCATTTCAAAAACAATTTTACTTTCGTTTCGAGAACACTTTCTTTGCAAATGGTTTCTAAATAAATCTTTTTCTCTTTAAAAGCAATTTTATTTTCGTTTCGGAAACACTTTCACTTTTGCTTTGGAAACACCTTCATATTGCAAAAAAATGTAAAGCAAAGCAAATGGAAAAAAATCGCATCAGCTTTTCTGTTCGTAACACTGGCTGTTGGAGACCTTTTATTCCAACATATATCAATTGAACTATAAAATGCTTCGAATGGATTCAGCCTTGAACTTAGGGTTGCCAGTTTCGTTTTGTGAAAATACCGGCCAGTTTGTTAACAGTGCCAGATCTAAGCTGTGTCATAATTTGTAAGCGGCACAGGGAAAACAGACAGACAATCAGTATTGCTAAGCCACAATAATTCGCCCATATTTTTGCTGGCTCATTACATTTCTGTGTGTGTGTGTCGTGACAATCGCACCAAGGATTGCGTCAACAGCAGCAAATAAACTTTGCTTAAGGAACTGTCGTGACAAGATTCACTACTAGAATCAATATAATTTGAGAAATTCTGCGTTAGTTCGTTATGAAGTTACGGCAAATTATTTGTTTTCAAAATACCGGCCTCAGGCACTGATTTTCATAATACCGGCTTTTTACCAGCCTCTGCTAAATTAGCAGTAAAATCCCGGCCAGGTCGGTGAAATACCAGCCATCTGGCAACTCTACTTGAACTCAAAATGGATGAATAAAAACGGACTCAAAGGAGCTTCAATTGTATTTCTATGTTTTAACCCTCTAGCGCTTAGGCGCAAATTCGCTGAAGTCCGACTATAATTTTGGACCTGAGATTGACCAATCACAAGCGTCCGTTAGACCAGTGCTCTTCAACATTTTTGTTATGGTGCGCCCTAAAGATGTTTTGACGCACTCATGTAGCCTACCTTACTTACTCAATAGGCAAACTAAGGTAAAAAGCGACAGAAGCAGTTAACAATCTTTCGCGATTGCTGGAAACTTGCAAAATGCTAAAAATCATTTTTATTGAAGCTAAAATTATAAAAAACTTCAGATTCAGTGATACCACACCAAACTCTGCTTCAATATCAACTTGGCTATGTGTAATATCAAATAGGAAATGCCCTTCACACAACACGCGACAAACGTCACTATTATTTTTGAAACCTTTCCAAATTAAAAACCTAAAGAGAAAAAGGTGGGGGGCAAGTGTTGCAGTTGACTGCATCGTCTTGAACTACTAAGGCAAGCACAAGCGAAAGATGGCAATTCGGGGCATTAACTAACGGGAAAGCAACCAGCAGCAATAGAGATCCATCACTGACTTCACTCTACTACTACTAGGTTGCACTATCATTATATAGGGATAAGTGAACTACAATAATTCGCTTGTGGTGACTATCACAGTGACTTATTACTCATGGGCACATCTAGCGGTGACCATTTATTTACATGTGGCGCCATCTACCGACCGCCACACATGACATAGACAGCGCCCGGGGCAAGAAGCAAGTTTGGCGCCACCATGTTCGAATTTGAGGTCTTTAGGAAGCACATGTACTGTATTGAAGAAAGTACTTGTGACATTATGTCTAAAAGCTCAACTGGTGTATGAGATAAAACGTAAAAACGACTACTGCCAACGTTTCGTTGACGGTGCAGTCAACTTCATCAGGGCGAGAACAATGATTACGCGCTGGAAGTGTTTGTACCCAATGCCGAATCAGCCCAAATCTGCCCCCCCCCAAAAAATGCTTCCAAGGGCCCCTCTAATGGTGGTTTATAAAAAAAAGTTATGTAGACCTAATGCTACATCTCGAGGCCGAATGGTCTTCAAAACAAAATATTCTAATTGCAGACACAAGTTTGGCAGAACCAGGCCCGTAGCCAGGTTTTGAGGTTTGGGGGGCAAAAGATATTTTTATGGGGGAAAGATTTTAATTTTTATCATACGTTTGAAACAAATTTTTCTGAGCACAACAAATTTGGGGGACACAAAAAAGATTTGGGGTAACAGCCCACGAATGCTCCCCGTGTCTGCCCGCCTGGGCAGAACTGTCGCCAGAAAGTCTTCTATTGGGGCCCTTCATGTTTGTGCGGAGGGTTAGACATTCTGAAAATTTTATATTTAATTCACAACATGAGCAACATTTGCAGATTGTGCAAATTAATTATAAATATTTTCCCGCAAAGACGCATAATAGGCCCGTAGTTTCCAGCCAAAAAATTTTGAACCAGCTTAACAAAAGGTATTGGATCGTAAATCATTCATTTAATTGACGGCGATTATTTCGAGATGTAGTGATGAAATGCAAATGTAAAAAAATTTGCAGGAAATCAGAATCAATCCTACCGTTCAGTTACCAAAACATTAACATGAGGCCGGCCAAAGCATGTGCGCTGCGATGAACGTTTTCTTTCATTAGCGCAAATTGATAAACTTCACCGTGAGCTTAAGTGAAATATGGTAACAAGGCGTGCGCATTGGGCTTTTTACTGGCCGAAATACGCATGCATAAACCTTGCTGATGTCTGGACTGTGAATCTCTGGATGCATGGCACATGTTTAGATTAATAATATTTTGTACCCCAAATCGCCCATAAATATTAACAAATATAGACTAAGGCCTACGTGGACGCAAAGGTTAGCATTCATAATCCACTAACTGCACTCAATAGCGTAATTGACAGGGGGGCAAGGGGGCGAGCCGCCCCCCCTTGGTAAGCTAAATGTAGAAGCTGGGCCCCCTCTAGTTGACATTTTGATATTTAGTTTGCTTTAGGTTGTTTTTTTGCGTTTTTCGGGGTGTTTTCGTTTTTTTAGCTAGTATAGTCATCCACGACATCCGGAGATTCACTATCATTTCTTAGAGTTTTGGCTAGTGGGCCCCCTTCAGCTAAGCTTTGCCCCCCTGGGTCAAACCTCTAGTTACGCCACCGACTACACTACTCTGTTTTGGGACACCCCACAAAATCTAACTACACAATTAACTCTATCTGGCTGTCTGAACAGCTGGCTGCCCAAATGTGTAACTTTGGTCGTGTAGCAGTCACGCCAGCGCGATCGCTACATGTGAGCAAAGACGGCCAAAGCAAGGAGAAGGGAAAGACCAAGCAAGCGACACTTATAAGCAGGGCTTCCATACCGTCCTTATTTCTAAGATTTGTCCTTATTTTGAAAATCTACATCTTAGAAAAAATAATTGTCCTTATTTCTAAGAAATGTCCTTATTTTTGACTTGCGTCCTTATTTTGTCTTATTTTCAACAAAGCTGCAATTCTAAGAAAACCATTTTCATCCTG
>JGI24158J21664_10014702_pt1 | contig 10254 bp, 6 predicted proteins | sample Ectturendosymbi3_FD_21664 | JGI IMG/M metagenome (IMG submission 21664) | reverse complement strand
TGTTGTGTGGAATTTTAATCAGCTTTTACGACGGTGTTAAGGGGGGGCGGCATTTCGTGCAAAAATCCAAGGGCGGTATATTGCGTTGCTACGCCACTGCCTGGTAGTTGCAGCTTTTAAGGATAACCGATGTTGTTTTGCATCTCTATATTGCTTCTGATAAATTTGAAAGGGATTGTACCAAGTTATGCATAATGTAAATGTTCATCTTGATAATTTTTTTGTACGATTGGCTTGCACATTCATGTTAATGTCTCAGTTTGGCACAGTTACAGTTCAGAGTTTTATCTGAGCACATGGTTAATGTACGATTCAATATTTGTGAACAGGTGATCAGCTCCTGACCTCAGAGATTTAAAATGAGTCTTTGTAAAAATTAACATTCATTTCAAATACTTGTCATCTATCTGGTTAATCACTGAAGCTTGAATTACTTAACTAGTGTTTCAATGGTTTCCACTTCATAATTCAATTAGTGTAGAACCAATATAGGCCTACTTTTAAGGTGTATGTTTGATAAGCAGCGTCTATTTTGCCTCATGAGACAAAAACTCTTGAGTTCTGAAGTTATTTTGTCAGTAGCTGCACACATTTGTTTGAAGTGATCACATGTCAAGTTTGGAATGCATAACCAACACAGTTGATGCTAATGTCTAATTTAAATATGGGCAAGCTTTTAGTGGCTGTTTGTCTACGTTGTGAAAACAATAGGTTAAGTCAGAACTTTAAACCTCAACATGTTGTTGTGTCTTTCTGTATTGTGCTGGTCACGTGACCATTTCAACCATGTGTGTTCGATCAAAGGCAAAATAGCCACGACATACATTTTACCTCATGAGACAAAATAGACACTTATCTTTTTGATATGAGTTACTTGGAAGTTTCGGAGTATCAACAGGAGTCGGAGTTGATGTTTCAAAATTTTTCGAAGTCGGAGCAGGAGTCTTAAAGCGCGGAGCAGGAGTGGAGTCGTAGTCTGAAAAATGTGACTCTGCTCATCTCTGCTTTAATGTTGATGCCTATAGCTAAATGAATGAATGTGTAATGTAGTGAAATATAACTGACTTTCCTATTTTAATAATGCATCTTTTTTACAATTGTAGGTTTGGTCAAGTCAGACAAGAAGAAAACATTTTACTCCTATGTCTTATTCATGCACAGAGGTGGGCAACCGCTACTTTGAAAAAAGCGTCGCTACCGCTATCGCTATTTGCTGAAAATAATAGCAGCGCTACCCCACCCATTACTGAACAAAATAGTAGCGAGCTATCGCTACCGCTACTTTTGGTGAACTTTTAAAATTTGTGCTGTTTTGTAGAAGTAGGGTTCATTTTACAATCTCACCTTGACATGTTTTTTAAGCTATCAATTTTGTTGGGTGCCCCTTTTTTGAACAACCAATATCTGAAAATAATAGTCATTGAGGATTCATGATTAGAAATTTTTCATTTTAGAGCAAATGCACATACCAATGAAACTTGGACTGCAGACACACAGAGTGCATTTACTTTTGTAAGTGGATTGCTGTAGGTTTATCAATCGCCTTTGTTGCTGCTTTCTCGCAGGAGTCGAATATAGAACTCAAGATAATAATCAAACAATAAAAAGGTCAAAAATTCTTCTTAACAAGGTTTTGCGCACGTGTAAGTTGAATGAGGCCCACAACCAGGGTGGGGGAAAACCGGGCATTTTCATCCGCCCCAAAGTTTTCAAGCATCATTTTAGATTTTATAAAATAGGTGATATTGATCTTTGGTTTTAGTGAAGGCCCCTGAGCGAATTGTTGACTACATGTATTGCAAACTGAGCTCCTTATTTCCCCATATTTCGGCTTATTCACAACAACAGCTTTGAATAATGAACGACCCTTAGCATTTGAAACGGCTTTTTTCGTAAGAGCTGCCGTTACGGCTTTCATCAAATTCCTAAACACCAAGAAGCAGCGATTGATCAAAGCACATTGGTGACTGGATTTGCGTTATACTCCAGGATTACAATGTTGAAAGCTCACACCTATTTTCAAATCTATCAAAATAATTCTGGTCCGTTTTGCAAATGCTGTTTTTCCCAATCGGACATGTTGGAAAAAATGCTTGCAAAACTTGTAAGCCGGTTTTTACGTAAACGTTTGACTTGCTTTTACCAACGTCGATTTACTGTAATGCTACCAGAACATTTGCAAGATTGGAAATAATTTGCATAACTTTGATCTACGAGTAAGTTCACGTTACACGAAACAGTATCACAATAAAATCAAAATTGTTTAATTGCGTTCCTGATAAATTTGACGGTGTGTGTTGAAGAACTTGGTTCTGTCTACTCAGAACTGCAAGATTGTATCATGCCAACGTATTCACAATGTTAGCTCTCAATCGCTTGGCGTTCACAAACTGAAAATTGGTCATTGCCGCAATCTTTTTTTGCTTTAATTGAATAACTGGAATGTGGTGATAATATTATCACGTGCTATTTTTTGCGAGTGTCAAAGCCATCTCTTGTTCTGTAACTTTAACAAAAACTTGTATTGGGTTATGCACACAGCCAAACACGCTGAAGTCGAACCAAACAAAAAATGTCGTATTGACATATACGTAAAAACAAAAAACTGAAGCTACACATGCAGTGAAGTACTGGCTGAATCCAGTGCAGCATTTATTCCTAGCATTCAACTCACTTTTACGCAGCTTTACTAGCAGCAGTAGCCTATATTTCCAAGCCCGAACTGCTTTGAGATTGTTGATGATGTTGATTTTTCCGAACTAAAATGGAACCGATCGTTCAGGTCAAAACAACCTGAGCTAAATCTTTCCTAATGCTGCTAGATTACCGCAAAAAATCATCCAAAGTCAACACAAAACAGTGAGAAGAGCAGTTTCTACCAATGTGTGCGGACGGAAAAACTCAAGTGAACTTTTTCCTTTGGCCACCACTCACGCCAAAGTAGCGAATAGCGGTAACAGTGAAGTGCGATAGCTCACTACCGCATGTGTTATTCTTTTCAAAAAAGAGCGACGCTGGTGCTATCGCTCCTAGAAAATTAGCTCGCTACTTCCCACCTCTGTTCATGCATATGTTACAAGCATTTCACTGATGAAGATATTTTTAGCCATCCAACGAAATGGGTGCTAAAGAATGGAGCTGTTCCATCGCAGTTTGACTGGAGCAACAAGCAGAATCGAAAACGACAGTTTTTGAGGGTTGTGCCTAATGCTGCAGTGTCTGTACAACCAACTGCGGATTAAGACAAAATTTCATCTTCCAGCAAACAGACATATCTGAATGTCATATAAAGATGATGTGGGCTATTGACACTTGAAAAATAGCCCTTAATCGCATACATGTTGAAAGAGCCATTAGAAAAATAAAAAAATGTCACATTTTTTACTAAAAAATTCCTGTAAGCATGCTTGGTGTCCTAAACGAACTGTGGTTAGTGTGTTGCTTTTCACGGTCCAGTTATTTCAGACACTGTTCAACAAAAACATTGCTTTGGAAACTTTGTTATTATTTGTGTGTATAGAGTTTAAAGTCATGAAGTGTGGCGACAGATGATAAAACAGAATATTCTTTATTACAATATATGTTAACAGACTTGGCACAAGCAGAAATATTTATGTAAGTTGCCTGAATGTGTTACGGCCAGGGAAAAGCAATTTCCTACAATGAAAAAGAGAGTTGTGAGAGTTCTTCAAAGGCTGGGAGAGAGATACCTTCTTAGTGGTGGCTTCTGATCATGTGATGCAAGTAACATTTTTCATGTTGATTGGCAATGAACATCAATATCAAAACAGAATGTTCAGATTTTTTCCCAGTGACGTAATTGTATATCTATTAAAAATCATACTAAAATGAAAGCAAAATCAGCTTCTGAAATAAGATGAAGATAAAAGAGCTGAATGATTTTAGCATTTTATGCTTGAAATCAACACTATCAGTGCTGCAAGATGAGCAAGCATTCATCAATTCAAGCAAAAAATCACCAATATATCATTTCGTAACTCGTGTGTTTATTTGCTACTTTCCACATTGTTCATTTCTATCAACAAAGAATGGAGTGCATAATAAAAATAAAAGGCTGAAAGAGCAGGCAGCATGTTTTATAACCAAAGCATGATGCCAAATGAAACATAGACTTTGAAGTCAACACAACAAAATCACACCATTGCAGTCCACTCAAAGCCAGCTGTCCTTGAATTTGATAGTAATAGTCACAGGTACTTTTCAATTTTAAAACATCATTTTCAGAACGGAGATAAAAATATTTATTTAAAGCAGCATATTTTAAGTCTGCATTTCTGTATCTGTAAGGCCACTTCACTTCTACTAATCCAAAATATATTTCTTTTGCATGTGTCAACAACTTTTCCATCTGTAGATGTGCCAAGAATGCTAATAAGTGGATTCAGTACTAGCCCAAAGAGGAGAGACATTCTTTATGTACATTTCTGTATTAACTGGTTTCAAGTTCTTGTAAGCTAAAATCTGAACACATTACTGATTAGACTACGAGATATGATGATGAGTGATGACATATTTGAATACTTATCCAATTACAAAAGTATTGCTTACAGTAGGTAGATACTGGTTTAATTTAATGCAAGCATACTATGCTCAATATATTAAAACTTGGTCAATGAGAACAAATATATTACCCAGCTACACAGGAACAGTCAGCAGAAATGACTTTGGAGGCAACATCCATTTCAATTTCAAGGTAATGTGGCTTCTCAACCTTTCTATAGGCTAAAGAAAGATAAAGATTAGCTTCTGCAACACGCTGCTTTGCATAAAGACGTGCCGTTGCCATCCTATTTGGTTGAAATTTCCTTCAAAGGCTACTCCTCTATAAAAAAAAACTCATAACCTCGGTTGAGAGCTTGTGATAAAGCTCCATTCTAGTTGCATATCTCTCCAACATCAAATGAATGCATAATCCATTTTATACAGTACAGTTAATAAAAGCACAGCTGAGGTGAAGTACTGTAGAAATTACAGTGTTACTGTTAACGAACCACGTTACTCAGCCTAATTACTGTATTGTCTTAACTATATAGGCCTATAGCATTTACTCAAATGAAACTGTGTATTGATTAGACTACTTAAATCATAAGGTTCTATTTTGAATGAGAGCTGATGATGCCCACATCGTAGGCGAAATATATACTCTGCAAGATCTTAAAGTGTGTGATTCTTTGCTGAGAAAGGGTTTCTTTCCATAGAGTTAAATCATAAATGACGTTCTGCCGTTGCTACCTTCATGCCGTCTATAATGTTGTACTGAGTAGGCCTACAGGCGGTACACTGTTTACTTGAAGGGAGTGTCTGTTTTGTCTAGATGAAATGCAGCGATCCTTTTTCTGAGTTTTCAGGTTTATGCCATGTTTCCACTTTTGCTTCCGCTACTCGCTGAACAAATTATCGCGCATTTCAAGTGCGAGCGGATACAGCACCAGACGGGCTTCTTTTCCACGTTCTGCTTCATTGCACACAACTGTAAGAAATGTCTATTGCAAATGTGTGAAAGTGGCGCTGTTACACCGGTCGTGTCATGCACTGCAGAGCACCAGTCCACCACCAAACCATCCCATCAGTTCACCATCAGCCATCAGGCTCAATACAACATGATGTGAGATTACATTTGCAAACTGTGAGTGGTGCAGGTTAGAGATGTGGTGTTGCTGTGCCTATTTTGCTGTATTATATATTTAATGTGCATCAGTATCAGTCAGTGCCAATTTACTTATCGGTTAGGGCTTAATCATCAGCTACTGTTGGTGGATGTAGCAAGTCTAGCAAGCTTAAGTTGATTTTTAGACGTTAATTGGTAATATTGCTTTGAGCTTCATGTTTCATTGCATGAACATGGTTGACTGCATTTTCTGGATCTGCCTTTTGGTGCCATTTTTGGTTGTGTGTGGTTTTACTTTTCCCAGTCTGTGTTTAGTAAAGCTTTGATTTTCAGAAAGGAAGTGGCTATAGGTCCAGCGAGAGTGATGTGGTTAGAATAAAATGTCGACTTTGTCACTTTAACAGCACCGTTGTGATGGTGTAGCGAATGCGTCTACGTCTGCTGTGTGAATGGTTTTCGGTCCGTCTCTCACCTTGGCGCCTTTCATTTTGGTAGTAGTCTAATGGCTGCAATTGTCAAGGCACCACTTTTTTACTTTCTTCAAATGTTTCCAAACCATTGTGTTCATATTTACAATTTTGGTTTAGGTTTGTACCAAACCTAGTGGACTCTACTACACACTCATCGTGTGTTACTGACTACTGTCACGTTATAGGTAACGGATGAATTACTTTTCAAATACGAAGATCAACTGATGGACCTGTAGCCACTACCACTTAGAAACAAAAATTTTTAATAGTTGCACATTGATTAGTCAAATATATTAACAGGATTTTTTCAGGATTCGGATTTGTGTTGCAAAAAGGATTCGGATCAGGATTCCTAACTCTTGGATCAGGACTGGAGTCGGAATCGAAAAAACTTGAGTCCGAACACCTCTGGTACACAGCAGTGTTGTACGGAATACGGATATAAAATTTTGCAATCGGATTGGATCCGAACTTTTTTCATGAACTCCATATCCAATCCTAGGGATATCTAGAAACTCCGGGATCGGACACTCCAAAAATGGGTGGACATTAGAAGGGTTACTGCAGCTTGTAATAAATGTGAGACTCGCTGACCTGAAGGATTTCAGCAAGCGTACAAGGCAATGCAAAACGGCCAGTCAGTGCTCATCATACATTCAGGGCCAAAACAAGGGGATGCTGGGCGGTTCAAAAGTAGGGGTGGGGGGGAAAATACACACTTTGTGATTTTGGTCGGGCTTTTTTAGCAGGGGAATTGTTGCGTAAGAAATCGGCGAAAATCGAAAAAATTGCCTGATTTTTATTACATTATATTACTTGGCTCAGGACTTCTGATTGCGACGCAGTAGCTGTACAATCGAGCAAAAATGCAAACAGAAGAACTTACGTAAAAGTACCAACATTATAATGCATTTCCTTTTGACAATTTATTACAGTTTTTTCAAAGATACTGATCTCATAAACGCGAAAAGTTCAACAGTACCAAAGCACAAGAGACAAAAATAAGGCAGAAAACAGGCATACGAAATTCCTGTTTACATGTGAAATAGAAAACAGATCACAGCACTTGAAGATTCTACAGTAACACTTAGAATCTACATAATCACACCACAATTGCCACAGCTGCTGAAGCAGCGCACAGAATGTTATTTGGCCCAGGTCTTGTAACTATACACCCGAGCAAATATGCACGAAGAAAAACTAGGGTGATAGTACCAGCAATATAATGTAATTCCATATGGAAGTTTATCACAGTTTTTGCACTCATCTTCTAATCGCGAAAATTTCGCTAGAATAGTAGTACCAAAGCACAAGAGAAAAAAATTATGCTGAGGACAGGCATATGAAAATCTGGTTTATATGAAAAGTAGAAAACAGATCACAGTACTAGATGATTCTACAGTAACACTTAAGATTCTACATTATCACACCACATTTGGCACAGCTGCTGAAACAGCCTGCAAAATATTACTTGGCGCAGGTCTTGTAACTGCGATACTAACATGAGTTTAATACCTCTACAATCGAGCAAATTTGCAAGAGAAAAAAATTAGGCAGAGGACGGGCATATGAAATTCCGGTTTATATGAAAAGTAGAAAACAGATTACAGCACTTGACGATTCTACAGTAACACTTACGAGGCAGTGCTAGACAACAATGATTACATGGGCATGTCATGGTCTACAAAAAGTTAACACTTAACCGTTACTGCAATACGTCGTGAAGAAATCTCAGACACTACTGAAAGCAAGAGACAGACGGCTTATTGAACACAGGAAGAGCAAGTATCGCCACCAACAAGACAAGTTAGCAATGTTAAACTACGTGATGTTGTAAGCCAACTTCGCAAACACAATGCAATCGCTGCGTTTGCAGACACAGCACAGAATAGTTTCCCAACGCTCAGCATGCAAAAGCAAACACAGGCATGAAATCAGACACAACTGGCGCTGAAGATATCTCAAATACATATACTTCACACGACTGGAGTTCGCAACAATAAAGTTCACTGTTTAATTGAAGTATGCAACATGATGGCACAGCTGACAGCTAGGATAAGACCGAAAATGACAAGCAAAGACGTGAAATTACTTCTTGCCAGAATCACGTGAAGTTAATTTTCTTATCTTTCGGTTACCACATAAAGTGTCAGGTGCATTTTTTGCAGCATNCAAACGTTTTAACTCATTCTTTTCAAAGCAAATGAATGCTGTTTGTATGATTAGTTAAAAAATGAAATGACCAGCAGAGCACTGTTGCTTCAATAGAGTTTCATGAAAATCATTACCAACAACTTCGGAGACAGCAGTTGTGAATACAAAACGTTGATTTGACATGGTTAATTTTTTTTTTAACCAGATCATTCGATGCAAGTGTAGTTGCACAGCAATCGCGGTCATCGCGAAGCAAAGCTGTGTTGGTGCGGAAAGACCACCGCGATTAGCCATGTCGAAAAGTTGGGCATGCTCTTTCGGCACACATGTGTGAAGTTCTGGAACATCATAATTGTCAACAAGCAATTATTTACAACCTGAACACTTCCCACGGCGGGAAATGCTGCTACCAATATACACGCTTGCAAAAAAAGTTACATTGGCGTCACTTTCCGTAAGATCATCCAAATCCAGACTTACTGCAGATAAGAATTCTACCAGCCATGATACTTCCTCGGTGCTTGCGGCAACACTTGCATCATTTAGGGTGGAATTATCAACAGTCATTAACCTGGAAGCTGACACCAACGCTTGCTCTTGAAGTAAGCTCAAGCAGCGAATTTTTTCTTTGCCTGAAGAATTTGATGAATTGATATGTAACAATTGTCTCCATGTGCTTGCCGGTACCACTCAAACCGACCTTCTACAGGGTCAGACAGAAACTTCCCAATCAGCACATAAGAAAACCCATGCGTATATTGCAGATATATGGCTAGATCATGAACTGCACCCATGCTTTGAATGCATGCCGTGAAAGACCACTAGTACCAGATATCTTCCATTTCACAAAGATGTCTCTTGCCTTTTGTAAGTACTGCAAGCTGACCTGGTCCACATCGCAGATGTTCAGCGCTGCACACATTGCATCTCTTTTGTGAATTGCTGTAAAAAATTGAGTCAAAACAATTACTCTATAAATAGACGTTAAGCACCAGGGTACCAAATGCATATTTTGCAAGTGCAGCTGGACAAGGCAAGATAATCAAGCAATCTATAAATCATCTTGTACTACACAATTTCATGTGGTATATTGGAATGAGTAACTTTATCATCCGAATCTGTATGATTCGCTACTCTTAGCTGATCAACCTTTAACAGAGTGTGAATAACCTGCGTGTGCTACACACATAAAAAAAATTATCAGTGGTAACCACATACGCACCTTTGGAAGGTGATTTCACTGACATTATTTTCCGAATATTTCCAATAAACTTCAGAAAACGAGCAGTTTCAAGAAATGCAGGGTTGCTTTCTCCATAAAATTCCAGCCCACGGACTGTGGATTCACTGAAAATGCCTGTTAAAAAATATTGGGTCAATATTAACATTGATGTTAACAACCAGTCCTTACTGAAAGTCAATACAAATTTGAAACAGCTATTATGTAGAGCAGTGGTTCCCAACCTTTTTCATCTCGCGACCCCATTCGACAATACGACATAAGCTCGCGACCCCCTTCAAAAATATGACATAGTCGCTCAGCCCCAGCCATTAACTGCAACTTTAATGGGGTTCAAAAAGCAATCGACAAAATAAAAACACATAATTTTGCATGTTGCGTTCATTGTATTTACATTCATATGCATAACAAATAGCACCCATGCTAATCAGTTGGACGACTGAGCTTGCAGCTGTGCAACTAGTCTTGAAATTCTTGGGGGAGTGTTGGTGAGAACTAATCTCATGTCATTCTCAACGTCCAGTCTATTCTTTTGACTTTTGTTTTACTGTAATGTCAAATGTGAACAGGGTTGAAATCCAGCCTCACAGAAAGGGGCCTAAGGCAAACTCTTAGAAAGGTTCCCCAAAACAGTTGTTGAGGATCCCCCTTTGGCTCATTTGCAAAAAATAATTGTTGCTTTATTTTGAAAAACCTATGAATTGCTTCAGATCTTATTAAAATGTGGCTTTAGAGTGGTTCATAAGTTTTTTAACAGCAAT
>JGI24158J21664_10014701_pt1 | contig 10254 bp, 7 predicted proteins | sample Ectturendosymbi3_FD_21664 | JGI IMG/M metagenome (IMG submission 21664) | reverse complement strand
TTGTCCTAAAAGAGCTGTATGTCATTGCTCTAATTATCTTGTTGTGTAATACATTTAATTGGTTTAAGGTTGTTATGCCGACACCACCCTAAACTAACAACCCTGATCCTAAAACCTTAACATAAAACTTTAAATCTAAAACCCTAAAATAAAAACCTCACCCAGTCTTGTCGGCACAGGGTAGCTTTGTTGAGCTTATCCCCCCAAACGAAGTTCCAAGCCCCCCAAACTGAAATATGAAACACTACTGTATAAATCAGTGGAGTTTTTGTCAATTTTGGAATGTCAACACCCCCGCACAAATGTAAAGCCCCCCCTATTGAAGACTTTCTGGCGACAGTTCGGCTCTCAACCTAAAACTCTCAACCTACATGCCTAAACCTAAAACCCTCATCCTAAAACCTTAAACCTAAATCTCTAAACCTAAAACTCTAAACGTAAAATCCTCAATCTTACTTGTAAAGCGAATGTGATTTGGTACATATATAAGAAACACCTATAGCACGCCATCAAAAACCAAGAACCAACTCAGCACCAGAATCGCTGACCGCCAAGCTCATGCAAGAAGTTGTGTCACCATACATGAAAAGTTTCTTAAAGTGTACCTGCCAGTCGCGCCTGACCGAGTGCCCACACATGGGAAAAGCAGATTTGCCTGAAAATGCAGCATCGGCAAAGCAATGCAAGCAGATGCCGATTTCACTCACTTTTGATGACACCGAGTGGTTCTTCTAACTCAAAAAAATTTTAAAGTTTTTTTCAACATTAGTTCAACCTTAGCGGCCCGCCCGAAAACCGGACCATTAGTGGCCCGTGTCATCTTTAATTTACAGGGTGAAATACGTCCGACCATCAGCATCAACAGTTGTTTTCTGTAAACCGCGTTTTTTAAACGCGTGGAATTAAAGAGGTCACGTTGACGTGGAATGCTCCGGCATTGCTTTAGTTTCTCTGCATTGAGGCGAATGTGAAACTGTTTTGGTTGTTTACGCTGCAGTCCTATGCGCCCTTTATACTTAGACGGCGGTGTAGAGCCTCATACGTTCGCGTTGCCGGTGCAGGATTATTTGTGGTATTTAAAGCAAACAAAAAAAATAGTGAACGTATAAGTTCACGCCTCGTATTGGCGACTGGCAGGCCTTGAAAGTAATTTTATCCATACCCTCAAACTGTTTCTGGCGATTTTTTCAATCTGGTAGTGGATTCGGACAAACGCACTCACCGACGTGTTGTAACTTCAGGTTTTCTCGGGATAGGCTGTTCGTTAAATCATGATTGCGCGAATTTATAATGCAGAAAATTGTGACGACGCAGCTGTTTATGCAGTGCTGTTCTTAAAAAGAAGAAACGGATCAATTGCTTTCTATTTTTTTCTGTTTGTTTTTGTTCAATAAAATTTGTATATTTTGTCTGTTTTTGTTTTTTCAGCATTTTGAATGCGTGGTTTTTGATTTTTTTCGACATTTCTAGACTTTCTACTTCTTCAAAACCAGTATCGAATAGTTTCTGTTACTTCAGTGCGTATTGATTAAGATAAACTAATCAGCAAGATCAGTGTTTTTAACCTTCCATGGGCCATGGATCCCTATAAAAAAAACAACTTTTCTTGGGCTATGGACCTCATAAAATACAGGCGCAGGTCAGACTGCAGTTGTGGTGCGATTAAACTGAATAATGGTCCAAATGGGGGAATGGCAACTAGCGTTTTTTGATTAGATATTTGTTTGCGCACCCCTAAAATACATTCATGTACCACTAAGGAGTTCACGGAACCCACTTTAAGAAACCCTGAATTAGAAGCTCATCAAAACCTGCGTGGTTCATGTGTTTGCTTCTAAAATTTCCTAAAATCAGGGCACAGACCCTTCCACCTGCGTTTGTTACGAAGTGTTCGACTATATTGATACTTTAAAATATTTATTTTGCTCCTTAACTACGAAAATATATCAAATTCAGCACCGTTCGCTTTCTTGTTCAGGACAGTACGAAGTACCGCTTTCAACCACGTTGAACGACATGCACGCCGGTGTGTTCCACATAAACCCTGCGAACATACCAGATCGCGACGCCGTACGGCAGCGTGCGGAGGCGAACCCGCGGAATCAAATCCACCAAACGGGGCGCGGCACAGTCCCATTTTATGAATCATAGGCAAGGTAACTGCTTTCTGGTTAAAACGGAGACTGCTTGTGTGAGATATCAATGCCGGAAACCCGGTGTGGTATGAAAGTTTCTTAAAGGCACAAAAATGTTTAACACTGTTGAATGCAAATTACGAAGTCATGTTAAAGTCTCATATTCGAAAACCCAAAGGCATTTCAATGCCATCTGGAATTATGAACGAACGATCAGATTTGTCTTGTGTGTAAAATGAACAGCGAAGTATTGACAATCGGCTTCAACAGCCTACAATTTGTTTTTTTGAACCACTTGTAAAGATTATATGTTATGGTGTTTCAAGCAGTTGCTGACTTAAATTCAGAACAACATCAACGTTGTTTCAAGCACGTGGTTCACTCGCCGCTTCTTCAGTACACGCATCTTTCGTGCGTTCAAGTGCTTTGATTGCAATTTATTCGTCTCGTCCGAACCGCTTGAGCCAGAAAATCGCCCACAAAGGTTGACTAACGACCTTATGAAAGCAAATTTCGGGATGTGTTGGGCAAGGTCCGGTCAAAGTTTCATGTGCAGGCAACTGAAAAATAAAAAACTTGTAGTACTGTTAAAGGGCGGTCAAAGAAACGCGGATTCGTTTTTGGCGAAATAGCAGAAATAAAAAGATTTCGTGTTTTGCGCTTTTTCTACAAATTCCTCGTGACCAAAGTTACCACCTCACAAACGCAGGTAACGATGTTGAAAGGTGCACTTTCGGGCGATCAGCGTGCTAACTATTTGCTTATGTGCAAGATCTGATTTAACGAAAGGAAATGCGGAAGTGAGAAAGTCTGGGTAGTGCGGAGAAGATTAAGCCTTGCGGCTGTTGTGCTGGCTCGTCTTGATCCGAAGCTGATATAAGACAACACGTGTTTTACAGGTCAGTTCCTTCGTTAGCGGAGATACCTTGGCGTTTCATGCATCCAACAAAGAGTTGCGACGCGTCCAGCGCCCTGCATGCTGTTGCGCTGGCAAAACGACAATTTTACATGCATCACAAGTCAGTGCGACACATTTTGTTGATTTTACTTCTATCTTTTGATTGTCTGGCGCTCCTTTGCTCGCGACGGGATCGCTCCGAAAACAAAACCGTTACCAGCGTGACGTCAGCGCTCTGTCTGCCTCCGCGCTCAAGCCGTCGACGCCTATGACAAGTCGCTTATTCTTAGGTTGCAAGTGGCTCGTGCTGGATTGCCTGCAAAACACTGTAGGTGTTCATGCTGTTGTTCGTAGCATTGTTGCTCACATGCGACTGACGGTGGATCAAGAAGCAAAATAACAGATACGCCAACACCTGGTTTTGTGCACTGCGGAAGTTTTAACGACAGAACCTGGTTGGCGGTGTTCTTCAAAGAAAGTAAAGTCAATTGTGTAATCAACAGAGAGCTTTTGTGCCTGCTGTGCTGAAAGTTCTGTTTGTCATGTTAAACATAGTTGTACTTTTGCGAGATGCTTGTGAATTGTTTGCTTTTAATTATTAATCATTTGAAAATGGTTTCGATTTATTATCGTATGCAAGTCTCATGAAAACAATTTTCCCGGCACCCGAAGGTCCCACGTGCCAGGCCCGAAAACCCGGCCAGCCGCACAAGTTGCTCCCGAAACTTTCTACCGACCCTGTTTATTTATCGTTGTTGCTGTCCAACTTTAGAAAAAAAAATTTACAGTGTTTGGTGAGAAACTGCTGTTAAGGTTCTGACAAATGTTATCTAAATAAGTCGCAATAACGAATAAAATTGTTCCAGCCGTTACAAAGTTTTCTTTTGGCTATTATTTCCTATCGTTAACGAACATTTTCCATAAGCCGGCTGCAAGGTGATCACGTTTCATAAATCCAGTTTTCAGAGTCTTGTATTTGTGACATTACTTTATACGTATACGAGGTGTTCCTAAGAGACTCAAGTTGCTACTGCATGGTTTGTAAAGATGAGGATTACAAGAAAAACATTTACAAATCAGGCATAAACGTTTCGCAATCGCTGTTCTCTAATTTATTTCTGTTTGNTTCTCAAACAGGAGCCGNTAGGATTATATTATATACAGACAAACTCGCAACTCAGAATAGCGCATCAACAGACAATAGACTCGTAGTTGTATCGTGCTTGCTTACCAGCATGATTTTGCGATTATCTCGTCATGAGAAAAAAGAAGAAAACTTCGTGATGAAATAAACTTATAATTGTTGTTACAATGGAGCCCTGGCCTCGGCATGAACGGCTACAGTAATTTTGGCAGTTAGAGGCTCGTTTTTGAAAGTGTCCCAATTATCATGTCACGACTAACGGCAAGGATATAGCCAGGTTATCGGAAGCAACTGCCAAATGGACACTTGCGCTCAGACCAGACTTGAAACAGCACATGGACAGAACAAGTTCGCTCGATCCTTAATTTTTTTCGTGTTTTAAGAAGCAGCTTTAACAAAAGTGGCTAATGTTGCCAGAAACTGCTGCTTTTGGAGCGAAGTTACAATCTTCTCTGTCTGAGTCACGAATAAAATTCGATTATTTCTCCCAAGGTTATCAGATTTGAAGTGAGTTCGTTATTAAACCAGCTTTTTCACGAGTGGTAATTTAGTTTGATATATCTTGAGTTTTTGTGTACATCGTTTGGCCCTGACCAAGCGATTGTGGTTCGGAACCAGAACAGGTGGTACGTCAGAACTCAGCTCATGTGCAAATGTACCGACTATCTTGGCTTGCACATTTCGAAGGACCTTGTTCACCAGCAAGTTTTGCTTATGCAAGCAGTGTTTGGGTTTTATGCTGACAGTACCAGCATAGCCCTACGCATATATATACATTTTCAAAAATTACAGCGTTTCGTGATTGTTCATTATGAGATGTTTTTTTCTAGGCGTTGTTGTAGTTAATGTGTGTGTCGAAGTCGAAACCGAAATACACAGCCCATCCCGACAACTCGAGCTTCTTCGATCTCTCCTGTTGGCAGAAAAAACACTGCTTCTTCGGTTGAATTATTCGTCTGAAACAAATAGTGTTCTTGCGATTTGCTGTACTCCTGTATTCAACATTTACTTTATCATCAAGCAGCACCGGCTTTGCCATCGTGTAGTGTTTGAAATAATATGTTGAACGGTATTTGTTTCTAAGCACCTGGTTTTGGGCTAAAAATGATTTTATGTTCATGCAATTAAAGTCGTTCTTATGGTGATTACATTTTCTTTTGTTTATTTGTGGACGTTACACCCTCCTGTTCAAACAAGCTTCCACAGGAAGCCTCCTTAAATGGTTTATTTTGTTACTGGTGAACTGCATGTAATGTGGTTGAAAACATTGCTCAGAGGAACCCCACTTAAACAGAGCAGCGTCATTCTGTGTGTTGGCCATTTTTTGTCTCACTCACGTTTGTTTGGCTGTATTGCGGTGCAGTTTGTTCGCTTGATCCTTCGGGGGTGCATTTCCGCAACGAGGCTCGTTATTCTTTTAAAGAATTTCGAAATGACTGTCTTTCGAAGCAATGCAATGTCGCTATCATGACGTTGGACACTAAGACTAAGTCCGAATGGAATCTTTTGTACCTGACGTGTGGGTCGAGGCTTAGACAGCAAACATGTACCGCAAGACCACAACTCAAACATTGTTTTGAGTTTTTGGGGGTGAAAGCAGTGCCGATTGAAATGGAATCATTCGTTTCATAACAAAGGTTTTTGTGAAATGCATCTTTACTGTCGAACGCGACCAGCATCGTGGAGAAACTGGAAGAAAATTGTCTGGATGCAGAATTCAAAATTTGGTAGCTCCTGACTTCTGTCGTGTTCTTTTCGACGTTTTACTGAAGCAAAATCGTAAAAACAACTAAAACTGGAAAAAGTTTTACCGCATAGTGTTTTTTCGCAAAGCAAAAGTTGGTAGTTGCAAAGCTACTTAAAAAAATTTTTTTATTTCAAAAAATTATGTTAAAATTTCAAGTTGATGCGTACGTTCATGGTGAAATGGGTTTCCCACAAGTCAGGCTTGGCGCGCCTCCCCCTTGTAATTTTGATCCAGTCGTCAGCGTTTTGTGAAGTCACGATGCCATTTGCTTTGCTGTGACGACAAGTTTCGCGCTTCTCGTGTTTACTGATCGCGTTAGCGGCGTCGGTTGACGTTGCTGCTTGCTGGAAACGCGAAGCAACGTTTTCATCCGTGTGCGTCGGGTTTCGAACTCGCAAGCTTGGCTTGGCCACCGTATAAAAACTTCAACCGCTCAATTTTATTGGTTTTCTCCTCGTGACATGCACGGGGGTGATTTTTACGATCTCGTGGGACTGACGCTTTGGTTCATCGAATGTAACCTTTCCTATTAACGGCGCTTATTTGTTTAGACTTCCTTTGTGTACTCACTTTTCGAAAAGCTTTGTTTACCGCCCCGCAGTTTGTGTGTTGTTTTAAAGGATTCGAACACGGAAAGCTTTCTTTCGTTAGTTCGCAATCTGTGGTTGTAGACACCTGTGCATGCTACTTCGCATTTTTGCGTTGCTGCAAGATGTTACAAACGCGTGTCAGCTCCTCATCGGAAAAAGAATGACTCTGGGAATTAAATCCCAGTGATATTGCAGCGAATCCTTACATAGGTTTCTGTGTTCTGGATGCCTTGTCCCAAGTTTCGAGAGCGTGTTGAATGTCGTACCATTCAGTGAGAAGTTCAACTTCTTTAGCTTCAGACAATCTGCATTTCAAGCAATAGCGAGATTTCCTCATTCAACACCGGAAAGACTTACAGCGTCACGCCTGACCGGTTGTGCTGTTACTTAGAATGCGCAGTAGTTGGGATGTTTCTTTGCCTACTATTGCGCATTCTTTGTACGTAATGTGCGTATAGTTAAATGAATTTGGTAGAGGATGCATTTCGTGCTTGTTCATGTTTTTTTTTCGTTTTTGATGCTGTTTACGAACTATATTTGCGTTTGCTAGGCTCTTCTTAATTCACACAAGAAAAAGTTGGTAGTAACAAATGTGGTGAACTGCAAAATTGCTCACTCTCACTTGTACCCGTACACCACGTTCTGCTTCTTTTGTAACAAGAAGTCTTGAAGAGCAAGTGCTGGATATCTTGACGTCAACTGATGGGAGACTCACTCGGTATGTATTTAAACCAGGGTATTTGATTGACTCGTATTTGACGTGGTGTGTCTGTATTTATAAGGTAACTTCTTTCGATACAGGTAACAGAAATCCTACGACATGTAGGTTGTTTTGTTCTTAAAATGGCGACTTAGTTGATTCTAACTGACGAAGAGGTCGAAACACATCTTCTCAGATAAGGTGAGTCACTTTCTCCAGTATTTTGCCAATGAATGGAAAAGTTTACCATTGTACTCTTTTTCTCACTTTCCTCTTGGGAGGGACGCGGGGTCAGCAGACCCTGAAGGTCTCGAAATACTTGATGTCGTGATAGGTCTGCTGACTGCACACCAGGGCATCCGAGAGAAATTTTGCGAGGGGTACGAAGACCGAAAGGCCCTGATTCGCACCAAGGCGGGGCCAAGCCGAATCGGAAATGTGATCACATCATCTGCTCCTCGGTCGACCTTTGGGTCGCTTTACCGTGGGTGTAGCCAGTAGGACTGGCCTCGCCAATCTTTCCTGGGACATTCTGGACGCAGGGCCGTCGAACATATCTTGGATCTCTTGATTCGGAGAAGTGACTCGACATGCAGGGCTCTGCGAATTTGACAGCTATGCACTTTATCGCGAAGTGTCACATCGTGTACTCTTCGCGAGAGACCCACACTTGAGATGCTTTTCTATTGAATCATTACCCAAGATTCATGACCGCAGGTGAATATCGGAACAAAAATAGATTTAAAAATAAAAGCCAAGTGGTGGTCGAAAGATCCGTGATGCTCGGTTTTGTACTTCATCTCGTAAATGACGTAACCACTACTGCACGGCTAGTATTCTGTGCATTGCCCTCCTGGCGCTTCGGTGCTCAGTTCTAAATAGAAATGAGATCGTGAAGGAGTTGTTTGTTTCTTTTACACGTTGAGCGCCAGCTGGAGTGGCGGAAAGTCTTGAAGGAAATAGAAACGTGAGGGAAACTTAACAAAAAAATACATACATGAGAGCAAACTTCAACGTGAGTGCTTCACCGCTCCGGCTCCCCTGGGCGCTGGAAAGAGGGGGCCTGTCCCGGAAAGAGGGCCTGTCCCAGAGAACACGCACCAAGGCTTTGGGGGGCTTAACACTCATTTTCCAGATACCATTACACACCATGTTAAACACTCATTTATTAGCAACACCTGTTGTGATGACATGCAGTACATCTGATAGCTACCTGGCCATGGCGGCTGCAAAAGATGTTAGCGCCACCCTCGCATTTGTAAACCATGGTTGGTGTATAAGTTTGTTTGGCAAACTCCCCAGCAAACAACCCACAATACTTTGCACAGTGAAAACATATGTTAAGCGTGTTTCTGTCAACTATAATTGTGAATGTTTAAGAGCAGTCTCGGCAGTTGATTAGATATGCAACAGCGCTAACGTAACATGTTAGTGTCATTTGCAAGTGGGACAGCGTGGCATTGAGTTAACGGTCCTCACATCTAATGATTACAATGATTGTATTAAAAAATTTGCTTCTAAGTTTCACGAAGGTCAGTTTAGCGTGTAGACTCTTGGCTGATCTGATGCAAGGATGTTTCAGCAATCCATTCTTAATTTGCAATGTGCCTATTATCAGCAGGCCATCAACAATTGACACACCTTGACGCCTGCTCAGTAGGCGAAATACGTATTCGGTAAACATCATAGTCGGATTCATTGCTATCGGTTGGTATCTTTCCACAGATACTGTTGGCGCAGTAGTAACCGCCACAAGACGCCACCTCCAACAAACCACGCAGCCCACGAAGTGTTACGTGGCCCAAAGTTTGCCGACCGCTGGACTGTAGGATATCTTCTGTTCGCAAGGTATCCAGCGTGAATGTGAAATGAGTTTCGGTCGGAAATCATTCAGTAATGGCGACGCTGTGGTGACACATCCCACTGGTCCATTCTCGAACCACACCGGTCTTGATTTTCATAAATGCCACGGACACTAATGTTTTCTTTGATAGCGCTGATGTATGTGACAGCACGAATAGTGGATAATAATGGAAAGCCAAAGTGCACCTAAACTGCTGTAGTCGCTGTTGATATTCAATGAGCTTCATAGTGTGCGTTATGCCTGATATTGCAATATCGTTTCTGTACTTCGCGACCTTGCTGTGGACCATAGCTCCTATGGCGGTGACATTATTTTGTTTGTGCCGTTTGCAACATTCCTCTGCCAAACAAGAGCAGGCGGCTTGAAATTTTAATGGCGAGGTTGATAATCGCATTTGAAGTTTTTTATACCCTTGCAAATGCCTTAACGCTGTTTTCAAACAAAACTGAGAAGGAAAATGTAAATTTTGATTTTGTCCTCAAGTCCATGTTCCCAGATGGGATGCAAATTCAGTGTCACTAGTTGTTGCCGTTTAATGTTCCGCTACAGACAATTTGTTGCATGCATTGTGGCCAGGTCAGTGGAGCGGCTGATTTCAGGCTCCGGTCCCAGACGTCTAAATGTTTTTGATTCCGGCTCCACAGCCTCTGCTTGTGCAACTAGCTTCAAATATGTTTCAACCCGTCGCATTGTACGCTGTGGGTGCGTGCTGCAAATGCGTGATGCATTTGAAACGTCCAAACGCGCGGCATGTGTTGAAAAATGACACGCCACTACAATGCATTCAGTTAAAGTTGAACGGTAATGAAATAGAAAAAATCGCCTCTGTTCCGGCTCCGCACATGATTTGTGGCTCCGGATCCGACTCCAGATCCGACTCCAGCTCCAATCATCCAAAGTTGCTTGGTATCCGGCTCCACAGACCTGATTGAAACCACCAACGCTCGTGTTTCATGTTAACCTCTGTTCCAAGTAAATTTGCATCTCGCGTGCGATAAATATACTTCGCTGAAATCTCTCTCTGCCGTGAGATTGTTTTAATGCGTAACCAACAACTTAGGCGTTTTTTTGCGATGACACGACGTGATTTCCATATTTCGCCTCACATCTCATCCTTGCGTTACAGTTTCACATCATTGGCCAGATTCGTGTTGCGAGCCGATCTCCAGTGTCATG
>JGI24158J21664_10014699_pt1 | contig 10255 bp, 5 predicted proteins | sample Ectturendosymbi3_FD_21664 | JGI IMG/M metagenome (IMG submission 21664) | reverse complement strand
TTTTTTTTTCTAGCAAATTAATTTTTTCATTTGCAAACTTCTGAGTTGTTGAAACTAATTGAAACTTGCAATTATCAAAGTATCAAAATTTTATAAATAAGCTCATGCATCCATTTTCAGAAAATTTCAAGTTTGTGCATTAAGGTTTTTGGGTTGTGTCTGGAGTATTTAATATAAAGAAGTTGTGAAAAAGCCACCCTATTATTAAGTAACGATGATCCTTATTGCTTATAAGTAAATTGTCATTTCTACAAAGCATTAGATTATACTTTCTGCATGAACTTCACATATGTATTGACATGACTCTGCTAAATTGGAAGACCTTGCTGTCTCCTTCCATAAACTGTTTCGGTCACTTGGTTTGATCATACAATGTAGATGAAGAATTATAAGTTGCATGTAGAAATTTTGTTTTTGATTTTGTTTCTCTTATTAATGTATTATTGTTTTCATTTCAATCTGGATGACAATAATAAGCTGGCGATGTCACAATGGTTCTGTCAGTGTTGCACCCATTTTTTCCGCTATGACATTTGTATACTCTTGTAGCCAGGGTCAGCAACATACAGTCTGTGGGCTGGATGCGGCCTGCCAAGCAAAATCATCCAGCCTGGAGCACCTCTACATCTTATGGCCCGCCTGGTGTTGTTATATTTTATCAATCTGCCCTCTTTGCATTGCTTGTATTGCATACTTATGAGGAAAAACTTATGAGAAACCGCACTGTTCTATAAATTTGCTGTATTTCATATTTTGGGCTATCGTTATGGACTGTGAAAATCAGGAGTTAAGTTTAACAACATCATAAACCGCAAAGGGAACCAAATTGTTTGTGGAAAATTAGTACGGCCTGCCATATCACGCAGAGTTTGTTTTTGCCCCTGACTGGGGAAAGGTTGCCGACTCCTGATCTATAGTCTACTCTAAGAAAATTTTTCTTCGCATGAAAGTTCAAACATTTATCTAGGGAACTTGCCAAGCTTCTTTTAAGTTAATGTCGAATGAAAATATATTGTTTTTCTGAAAGAAACAAAGTCTATGTGTTTTAAAGCTCTTTCGCAAGCCAGAAGAACGAAATTAAAACATGGGTGCGTGATGCGACGGTATCGCGGCTGTACTCTGAAGGGGCGTGGAAAATGCGTGTGTAGCCGCTTGAGAGCTTGCAAGAACCCATTCACCTACAGAAGGAAGTTGGAATGCAAGAACTCAGCAAGTACGATTATGCTTGTTTGCAAACAATGACGTTTTTGATGATTACGAAAACTTCACATTGAATTCGATCTTCTAGAACATAGGTTCTCAAAGTGGGGTCCGTGGACGCCCAGGGGGTGAGAAATCAGTGTTGGGGGTCCGTCAAGTGACAAACACTTCAAGAAAGTAAGAGTGATGAAGAGCTTGAAAACACGTTCGCAGTAAACCAAAACCAATAATGCTAAACCTCTCCTTTGGGCGTTGGGTATTGCTGTTTTCACTTATTGAGTAGACCAACTTATTTGGACGTTTTGAGCATAAGCGTATCGGTACTATCAAAAGTCATTGTTACATCAATGGCGTTGTTTGTTAATCTTCATTATTACCTCACGACTTCAAAAGTCAACAGAACAAAAAGACAAGTTATCCATCTTAGTCCAAGCACAGCTTGAGACAAGAACACGTAACATGAGGAAAAGGAGTTGAATGGATGATAGATCCATTTTTAACTGACCTAAAGCAGTTGATGACAAAGAAGATTTTAAAGAAAAATCATATGTTTGTGTGCCGATACTTCAGCTAAGATAAAAATTCTCTTCACTTTCACTGTTGTGTTTCTAGGCTTCTCAGCTGCAAACTTACAGTACTGTGACTATGATGGCATTGAAAAAAGTCCTTCCTTTTACTACTACTTATCAGTGTGAGGACTGTTTGTCAAGTTTGGTGAAAATCAAATAAAAATATCGAAACAGAATTGATGTGAGACAAGGCTTTCTTCAAAATCAAGGCTAGAATATCAAAGCTTGCAGGAGAATGTTGTCACGAGCACAAACCTGACTGAACCTCAGATGAGGCCGTTTAGGAAACAACTGCAAATATTAGCATGAATAAGAGACGTGTGAGTTTGTGTAGCCCGTTTGTTGTCTTCTTCGTTGTTTCCAGCATTCGGGGTCCGCAAAAAGTAAATACGTGACTTAGGGGTCCGCGAGATGAAACAGTTTGAGAAACACTGTTCTAGAAATAGCTCTGTGCTTTTCTGTTTGATGTATGAAGTCACGTTGTTGGAAATCTTTTGCAAATCATGAACTTTTTCCGCAAGCGGAGTCTTGAAGTCTGAAGCTGCGAAGAACTCAGTTATGGATTGAGCATTTGCAAATGTTTTAATTGTTTTAGTGTTATATAAACCACCATTAACAATCATTTCTCATATCAAGGATTGTCTTCTCGCAGAGACTATATTACATGGCGTAACTACTTCAGTGGGAGATGTGTAAACTGCAAGAATATGACCCAACTCACCCTTCCTACTGGAGTGTTGCGAATGAAGCAGCTCTGTCAGGTTCCAGACCCGCTCAGTTTCAGCAAACTCTTAATACAAGCTGTTTGCATCCTAACTTCCTTCTTCACCCCTAAAAAAGTTTTTTTCTGACCTCCCACCCCCTGCAATTTATAATCAAGAACTAACTTTCACACATTTAGAAAGGAATTTACATTTTTTTAATATATGTGCAAAAAGATCAAATGTGTGGACAAGAAAGAATGACACAGATAGATATTTGAATATATCTACAAAAATTATCATGATGAAAAGCGGAATCCACTCATATATATTATGCTTAGACTATACTAGAATTGCCCAGAAAAGTAGTCACCAGGGGTGTAGTGGGGCGGGAATCGCGTTCCACACCTTTTTCACGTTTAGTTTCAAAATGAGTTTCAGGCTGTTTTAAAATGGCTATTTTTTCGGTGCGTACCTTTTTTGTTAGCACTACATCCATGGTTATCACGTCACAAAAGCAATCCCAATATCTAGTTCATTAGAGCAAGATCTACTGTACAAGCTCGTAAATGAGAAGAGTAGATTACAGTCATGTGCACGCGAATAATTAATTAACTTCGTGACAGAGGATTGACCTGAGCAAAGCTCACGTTTAGGGGGTGAATAGCGCGGTCACTCCCCCCCAATTTTAGACAGAAATTATTATTGAACCGTTATACAAAGATCGTCATGAACGCCTAAACCAATCATTTACTAGAGTTCGTAAATACGTTTCTGGTTCCAGCTCAAGGTTCCCAGCAAACAGTGGAAGTTCATCCCAGCAAACTGTGATGCTGTAGTTCAGGATAAGGCACACGATGCAGGTCAGAAATGTAATCGCTCCCGAACCTGGTCAGTTCATCCTAAAGCACCAACGTTCAACACAAAATCGATTCTGACGTTTTTCTCTTACCCTGCGCAGAAGATGTCTGCTGCTGTTCTATCTTACGGTTGTCGACCGTTGTGCCGAGCAAATGACTTGAAAACTGGACAGATTTCTGCAGCGCATTGGTAAAAAATGTGTTAATGCAGGTTGTTCGGCACCATCGCGCAGGCTCGCCTGAAATTAATCGTTAGCTTGTTTATTTTCTAACAGAAAGGAGTTGCTCGAGTCGGCCTTGTCGTAACGGTGGTCTTTGCATGGACATGCCTGTCGGATACAAGTGCGAATGCAGTGGAACTGGATATTACGGAACCAACTGTCAAAGAGGTATTTGCGCTTTATCTCACTTTTATCTGTTCATTAAGAAGAAATACTTCCGAAGTTTACGTACCGTAATTCACTTCCGCAGTTTACGTACCGTAATTCACTTCCGCAGTTTACGTACCGTAATTCGCTTGCGTATAGATCGCAAGAAATTCAGACCCCATCGAAATACAAAGGCAACTTCTTTCGTTCTGCTTCAGTCAAGAGGAGCTGGTTGTCGTGTATAAGCCGCAGGCGATATTGATCTCATCAAAACACTTTGTCACAAGTTGTCGTGCGACTGAAAAAGATTGCCGAATGGTGTGGTTTCGAAAGCTAATGACAGCGAGTTGGGCCGATAGGTTTTTTAATTTTTGCGAAGTTTGATAATAATTACCGTCGGAGTTTCTGAATTGCTAAATCACCTGTTTGGCCACGACCGGCAATGTTGCAAAAGTTGCCAGTTTTTTACGATATTACACATTAAATAGCATCAGTAAAAGAGGCCATGAACAAACAATACGGCCTGTAGGTCACAAATGACCAAATAAGCTCTTCAATCCGGCCTGATGAACTTACCCACAAAACACTGCAACAACAAAGCAAATTCATCTTTTTCAATGACGTTGCATGATTTTACGCAAAAAGCCTGTCCATCAGACGTTAGTGAAATTCTAGAATTTAATGTGCACTGCAAGAGCAAAAGTTTGCCAACCCCTGACGTTTTTGTTTCCTTTGCAAATGTTTTTGATTAAGTTTTTTTGCAATCCTGCCCGGACCTTTTGAAAATATTGAGTTGTCCAGCAATAGCAGCTGGTGTGTTGCTATGGCAGATGGTGTGTTGCCATGGGGATTTCTTCCCAGCTTGCAATTTTCGCAATATTGGATTCATCTGTGAATTGGCAAAGATTTTTAATTAAAATCCATGAAGACACACGGTTGTTTCAGTCCCGTCGCTGCGGAGGGGGGGACTTTGGTGGGCTTATCGCCCCCAAACAAAGCTCCAAGCCCTCCTAAATTGAAATATGAAGCATTATAAACCAGTGGAATTTTTGTTAAATTTGAATGTCAAGTCCCCCGTACAAACGCAAAGCACCCCTATTGACAACTTCCTGGCAACGATTCTGTGCTGTTTGTTGTTTTTTGAACGGTAGCGCTTTTTCTTATGTCTTGATGTTTCTCTTCGCAGAATGTCCCATACCTGATCGAAGGGACACTTTGTTCTGGAAGTTTCCTCCAGCTTGTGTGTCAATTTGAAACTTCGACACTCGAGCTTTTTACTGATTGAAGCCATGCACTTTGCTTTCTATCGTCTCACAAGTTCTGTACTTTATCTACTAATGTCGGTGCATCTATAATTTTGCGTGTGTTCAGCGCATTGTGCAGTGAAACTGTTTTTTTCGTGCGCGCATTCCTCTCGACGAGCTCTTCCTGTAACATTCCACAGTTCTTAGTTGTTTCACAACGAGCAGCAGCGGCGTCCGTCTCTAGTTCAGCTCATTCAGTCCTGTGTCCGGCACTCGTGTCTCTGCACACGCCTAATCTTTGATGTTATGCTTTAAATAGGGTCGAGTCTTGGCTTTCAGGCTCGTAACCAGGGGGACGAAACCCCTCCTAAAATTGTTCCACCACCACCCCGTGGAAAAATGTGTTGGACATTATTTAAAAATATTGGACATAGTTCAAAAAGTTTGGGCCCCCCTCAAAAAACTCTTCGCCCCAGCTGGTTACGGGCCTGGCTTCAACCCAAGTGACACTTGCACTGGACTGGAGCGCAAGCAGCTACCCCCAAGTACCGATGCTGTGCGGCCCTCGCAGTGGCCGCCAATGCTTCCCGCCATGCAGCGCTGTTGTTTACAAAAGCCCTGTTCATAAGCCTCGCGTCACTGAGCGTCACAAGCTCAGTATAAATACAAGCTTTGCTTCGTGCCAAACAATAATTTGCCGAGTCTGTTCTTCCTGTGTTAAGTCAAGCCAGTCTCGCGGAGGCAGCGTCTGTTCGTAGTTCGTGGAGGCGTTTCACAGGTTGCGGTTCGAACGAGTCCAGGGAAGCAAGACTTGGGTCAAGTCGAATGTGGGAAGATGCAGTCAACACGTTTGTCCAGGGGTCTCCAAAATTTTTTGTCCGAGTGACCTATGTCGTGTTGTAATTGCTTCGGGATATATGTTGCATTCTGCCAAATCTACAAATCTGTCGTAAATATTTAATTTCCTTTGTTGAAAAAAAGGTCTTTGCTGGCAGATGAAATGGCTTCGCGGCCCGTACTTACGAGACCCCTGGTTTAGTCTATTGATTGGGGAGAGCAAACAATTTAATAGCAACATTCTGGACGGGTGAGAAACATGGGACTGGAGTGGTTGAAACATGTCCAAACCAGCTTGGTTGCGGTGAAAACAAACTACTATGTAAAAAATGAATTTTTCTTCCAGTCAAGAAACCTGGACAGTTTGCAATTACCATGGTTCACAGGCATTGAATGGAAAACGTTTGCTTCCTAGCATCGTTTAGTCAGAGGTACGCATTAAAATCAGTAATTGTCTTCAGCATCAAAGCAGAGCCTAAGGTGTCAGCTTACGCCACAGCTTTTGTGCAGCGCAAAGATATTTTGAATTGATTCTTAGACGCGAGTTTCTGTCAAGTGAATTTTTATGCTTGTTATGCTATCAGACAATGCTGTATCAGAATCTACGGTGACTTGTTGCAACGAAATTAGAACAGCAGTGGCAAGGGATAGTGTTGGGAAGCTACAGTATTTGTGTGCGCTTGCGCGCCAGTTGAAAGTGTAGGCTACGCAGAGGAAGTTTAACACCGCGTGGATTAATCATCGTTTACATGCATTTTTCAATCATTTCAGACGCTTATTTTCAGAAGTTTGGGAAACTGTCGCTGGTTTGTAACTGCGTATGTTAAATACGAAAAGTTGTTACTTCGCCTCGTGTTTCCAGGCGCATCTTGGTTACAAAAGATGTTTTCAGAGGGGCAGATATCCTTGCCTGTTGTCATTGATCTGGTGTTTTGTGTACAAGCCTAGTACAAGAGTTTATTGCTTGAAAGCATTACAGTAATCTCCCGGTTAAGTTCGCAACTTGAATCTGACCTGTTTGTGGGAACTTCGGAGATAGGTGCGAATTTAGCAACTGTGCTTTTTACTGCATCAACAAAAAGATGCTGATTATTAGGGCTAATGTTTGGAGGGGTACGCGACTTTTCGGTCTTGGTCGTTTCGGTCTCGAGACTTTTCAGTCTTAATTGGTCGTTTCGGTTTCGAGACATTTCGGTCAGACTATGAAATCTTGCAAAAATCTCACATGTTCGCTTTTTAATGCAAAAGTACTTCAATCAATAAAAGGTTTTGTTTAAAAAAATAGAGACATGGTTCAAGATCCAACAGTCAATCAACATAAACACATGGGCGTCGGAAGGGGGGCAGGGAGGGGCCTTGGCCCCCCCTGGATTTGAAATTATTAGCAAAAAAAGGTTGTTTTTTCAATTTCGAGGGGTGAAAACCAAATTTCACTACTTTTGGCCCCCTTGCAAAAAATTTTGGGAAAATCCTCTCCTGGCTTACCCCCTGGGAAAAATCCTTCCGACACCCATGCATCAACATATGATTTTCATTATCATCAGGAAGCAAAATCATTATCGACATTTTCAATTAAATACAAATACTTCAAATTCGTAATCACAATTCAGATATCACAATCATGATTCCTCAAAAGGGAGTTGGTATAACACCAGCTAGCGCGGCATTTCGCCTGCCTATATAATCGTTTAAATAAACAAATGTAATCAGTTGTTCATATACAGAAATGTCTCCAGACCGAAAAGTCCTGTTCCGTGTTTGGAGACTGATTGATGCACTGACTGAAGCGAAATATTCTTTTCAGCAAGACATAAATTTTTCATTTACATTATGCTATTCAGAAAAAATGTCAGGCAAAGCCAAGCGTTTAAGTGAGTCGCAGAGATTGGAATTAGTCTTTCAGTTGAGTCAGGCAAATCATTCAACTGATCCAAGTGAACGAAGCATAGCGCGAGAGTACGGAATCAGGCTGCTATCAGAAAAGTCTGTGCGAAGCGGGAAGTTATGCGTAAACGTTCTGCTGTAATGTCTGAAGACACAAAAAATTCAGGTTTGTGCGTCTGTCCGCGGATTTACAGAGCTGGAAGGTAAGGCATATCTTTGGATTGATATTATGCGTCGAACAAACTGCCCGAGCAAGCTATATTTGGATTGATAGTGTGCGTCGAGCAAACTCCACTTTCATTCACCATCTTGAAAGCAAAACAAATTGATGAACAATTATCAATATCACAGGATGATTTTGAACCTTCATGGCTGTGTTTTAGCTGATTTACAGAATGCCAAGGATTGAAACAACTTCTTCACGGTAGGAGGGCAGAGGTGGACAGAGAAGACCTTGAGTTTTGGATGATGTCAGTGAGGTGCTGGAGATCAGAGCCGTATCAGCCGCACTCCACCCCCCAATTGGGGGGCATGCTGTCACATGGGCCGAAAATTCAGTCCCGTTGCCACTTAGCCTCCAAAGAAAGCTTCGACCCCCCATGTTAAAATATGAAGCACTAGAAATCAGTGAAGTTGGGGGGCACTTTGAAAGAAAAGTTCTTATACATTACAGTTACTTTGGGCCCCTTTGAAAGCAAAGTATTTACACATTACAACTGCTGTTGGGAGCCCCTTTGAAAACAAAGTAGCCTGCTTATGCAATACAGTTGTTGTTGGGCCCCTTTGAAGGAAAGGTACTTTACACATTACAGTTGCCATTGGGGGCCCCTTTGAAAGCATAGTGAGCCTACGTACACATTACATTTGCTATTGTATTGTGGGTTTCACTGAAAGCTTAGGACTTACACATTGCAATTGCTTTTGTGGTCCTTTGAAATCAGAGTACTTACACAATGCAGATGCTGTTGGGTGCAGTGTTGCCACTTCTGATGTTTCAACATCAGATCTGATGATTTGAGAGAAATTTCTCATGTCTGATGTTTTGGCAACAAATCTGATGTTTAGGCTACTGAGCTATTGTTTTTCCCCAAAATTTTCCACAGTTTTAGGGTGAAAATGAGTTAGATTAATGATTTAAGTTTCTTTCATCAATTTCTTACCCTCGTGTGTCAGGTAATCGTTAAAACTGAAGCCCTCTTCATTAGCGTCGGGAATAACATTTGCGTTATGCCCAAATAACCGACTTTTCCATTTAATGACAATGCTTCTCTCCGTTTCGAATTCAGCGTGGGTTATTGCACTTTGTTAGTTATTGGTGATAGAAGTACTATTTGGCTTATATTAAACTGTAGGCCTACTGTAAAAATCTGATGTTGAAAAAAGCAACAATCTGATGTTATCGCGACTGACCCCAGTGACAACATTGGTTTCGGGGGCTTCGCGGTCACGACTTTGCCATGATGGGCCTCGCGTTTATTTATTCGGCCCTGCCTACATGCCTAGTTGTAGGCTATACGTCCAGAAGTCAGACTTCCACTTGATCAACGTGTTTTGTGTAGTGGTTGTTGTAAAAAATGTACTATGTCTAGTCCATGTAGTCTTCTCTTATTTTGTACTGCACAGCAGCAAGATACCTGTGGTGCTTGCCACCAGAGCTACACATTTGAGCAGCCTGCTGTTCAGACAGCCAGATGGAGTTAGTTGTGTAGTTAGAAGAGTCTATTTAGCGATCATTGCTAAGTTGTCTCAAAGCAGAGTAGTGCAGTTAGTGAATTATGGATGTTAACCGTTGCGTCCACGTAGGCCCTAGTCCAACAGTGCATAACCTGCGGCCTTCGATAATGAAATTTGCGCCCGTCCACATGTAATTTAAAATATAAGATTTGACGGCCGTGTTGGCGTATATTAAAGCAAAACAAACACAAGGCAAGAAAATCAGTCGACACGATGCGTAACAATCTGGATTGTGATGTTTCTTTTTTATAAATTCGTTAAAATGTTTGATATTTTATTATACGTTTAGGCCCAAGTCAATGACATGTACCGGATAAAACCTATTCTTTAATTAAACGTGTCTCATAAATATAACTCGAACTCATTGGCGGCCGTACTTCGTGCAAATAAAAGTAGTATGGCCGACAATAGCAAAAGGTTGTAAACCCCTGCACTAGTCTATATTTGTTAACATTTATACGACAAATCAAACAAACAGATGAATAAGCTCTTCTGGTGATTATATTTTATTATCAGTCAACGTTTCGCCCAACTATTCAAGTGGTCTTCTTCAGGGCAATGTTTTCAACCACAAAACATGTAGCATACCAATAACAAGAAACAATGAGTAGTATAACGTACAAAGACGAAAAACGCAAAGCTGGCCAACTCGTTATAAGAATGGTGACAGCGTGTCACAGAAAATACCTGGAAGTGTAAAATGAAAAAACGTTGAAAAATGATGAAGCGCAATAACACAACAAAATAGGGCAAAGCCTACATTGGAATGTATAAGAAACCGGTTAAATAGCGTAAAGGTATGTGGTAAAATAAAGAACAAGTGTAAAATAGCGAACCAATAATGTGTAAAACTGTGTG
>JGI24158J21664_10014696_pt1 | contig 10257 bp, 8 predicted proteins | sample Ectturendosymbi3_FD_21664 | JGI IMG/M metagenome (IMG submission 21664) | reverse complement strand
ACAGAGGAAAGGTCCAAATGTATTCACAAATTGGTCCAAATTAGGTCCAAATTTACAATTTTTTTGAAATCTATAAAGTCTTATTTATTAAAATCGTAAAAAGGTCCAAACTTTAAGCTCCAAAGGTCCAAATAATTTTTTTTTGGTCCAAACGTGATTGAAATGGTCCAGATTTTGCAAATTTGGACCTAAAAAAGTCAAATCTGGCAACCCTGTGTACTGTACACTAATTCAGTAACTCAGCTACATAATCCAATTGCTAATGGCTCAGTGTCTGTCGTTTATGAATCACAAATAATCAACTAATTACAACAATTAGTTTGACATGGTTTAATGCTTATGCATCACACTTTTGAATGTGCAAAGCCTAGGTTAATTCCTGAAAGTCATTGGTTGGTTAATGGTTCATGTTTGCTAACAGAAAGTTTTTGTAAAAAGTATCTGCTTAGTGTGACAAGTTTGTGATGCACCTTTGTGAACCCTTTCGTAGTGGTGCACCCCACGCATATTTTGGTGCACCCTAGGGTAAGGTGCACAGTGCACACCGGTTGAAGAGCGCTGCTGGTAAACGATGTTTTAGTGGCACTGTCATCGAGGCATTTTGAGTCGTAGCTATTCGTAATACGTTTATAAATCGTAAATCCAACCTGAATCACACAAAATTATTGTAAGGATCGACTGTTTAAATGCCAAGTAGATACAGAATTATTGCGTTACTGTTTCAGTTTGCTTTTTATTACCACTGTTTATGTAGGTGCACATGGCTTAATGTTTGCAATTAGTAGTCGTTTCATTGTGCATCATGAGCTTCCAGTACAAGCAAATGTCTGAAACTGTATCTCGTAATGAAAATAACATAGTACCTGATAATGACGTTGTCTTCCAGCATCAGGTAAAAAATGTTGAGAAAGCGACACTGTTTTGTATGGACGATTATTTTCTGTCTCCGTGCATTGCACGTCTTAACTTTTTCGGTGTAAAACCTTGGTGGAATAATCACAGCTGTCTCTCTCACAGGAAAACTACGTCGAATGCACCTATACAACTGCTGACGGAGTGCACACAGCGAGACTGCATGTTACTGTGCAAGGCGATCGCTCGAAGAAACATGCCATTGTGACGTTTCATGATGTTGGACTGAATTGTACGTAGCGGTTGGTGTAGTGTTCTAGTAAACCTTTCGAACGCAGTATGGTAGTTTAGGGATCATGTCGAGATGCTAACGACTTCGCATACCGAACATCTTTTTGTGTGCACAGACTAGGCCCGTAACCAAGGGGCGCAGGGGTGAAGACCACCTTAGAAAATTTTTCGTCCCTCTGGAAAAATGTGTTGGGCATAATTTAAAACTATTGGACACAGTTTACAAAATTTGGGTCCATCTCAGAAAACTCTTCACCCACCTGGTGTCCCAAGCTGGTTCCGGGCCTGGTGCAGAGCAGTGTCGTCCGAACTGAACACATTGGCCAACTAACTCAAATTTCAAGTAGAAATCCTGGCTAGACTAGTGCCGGACCAGGGGCATAACGAGGGGAGCAAGGGGGGCACAATTCCCCGGGCGCCAATTCACTATGGGAGCGCTGGATCACTGCAGGGGCGCCGAATTACTGCTGGAGGCGCCGAAAAGTCCCAACAACGTCATAAGTACTTTCTTCAATACAGTAAATTTGCCTTCGAAAGAACTCAGATTTGACCATAGGGGTGCCGGTTCGACTAGGGGGGCGCCGAGTTTGTTTTTTGCCCCGGGCGCCATATAATCTCGTTACGCCCCTGTGCCGGACCCAGCGATTTTAAGGACCTCACAAACAAGATTAAATCCTCTGGCGAACATGGTAACTATATAACGGCACTCGGCTTCAGAAACTGCAATAGCTGGATTTTCGGCGTTGCTTTGTTTTCTACAGCGCCCTTAACGCGTCCCTGCTGCTTCCTCTGAGCAAGGCCAGAATCTTAACGAGCTAGCCTCAAGCTTTGCAGTAAGAGTCTAGCTAAATTAACGGACATCAGGTATGAACAAGCACACAATAGAGGTGTTCCACCACTTACAAAGACACGCATAAAGTTTCATTCAGTTCTTCCCGAAGAACATTAGTGATGCACGAGACAAATCGAACTTCCCGAACAAGCTTATTACGTGGCTACAGGAATCAGTTCGATACAATTTCGTGTGAGTGCCAAATCACTGTAGGCGTGCCATGAATAATCACTCCGCGTGACAGGGGTTACCGACGCCCTGCGCACTCTGTTGTCAAGTATTGCTCGCTTTAAATGCAAGTGCCCATCATCATAAACTGGTGAGGCCAAATGTGTTATTCAAGTCTCCGATTGTGAGTGTGCTACGATTGAATTGAGCAAATGCATGTTGAAGACAAAACACTGTTGCACAGAAGCGTCTGTGAGTTTCTTAGAGTTTATTTTCCTAATGGAGAGTTGGGAAAGTCGTGCTAAGGTGTGTTTAAAACGTCACGACATGCTTAGTAGTCAATGTAATGTTTAATTTTTATGTTCAAGAGGTATCGCGCTTCGCATCATTGAATCAATGTGACTTTTTGTGCGTTTCCTTCTAGAAGATTGTTAAGCTGAACAATCTGCGCTTCAATCATTTGTTTAAAGAATAAAAATAACCTGCTGTTTTTTTGTCGTTTTATGAGTTAGGTTTTTACTGTGCTTGTGTGTTAATCGTTCCAGCTGTCTCCAACTTCGCTGCTCTGATCAATAGCGAAGCTATGGCTCCTGTTGTGCAGAGATACTGTGTTTATCACATCGATGCCCCCGGACAAGAAGAAAATGCCACCACCCTTCCTACGGGGTAATTCAATTTTCTTCTAATGGAGTGACTCTATCTGAATTCAGTAGACCTTGTGCTCGTCGCTTAAATCAAGAAAACGGATTATTTTTCTGTAAATTACTTCCGAATTGTCGTTTTTTTCTCCATTGCTTTGTGTAAATGTTAAGTATTGCAGCGTACAAAGATTGCATGTATGTTGGCCGACTTGCTTTTGGATTTTTTGAAACGTTTCGATTCTATAAAATTGAAACAACTTGAAACAGGGTAAAATCTTTTATACGAGGAGGTGCCAATTTTTATATCAGAAGCTGGCATGATATGTTTATTATTTATTTTTTTTTTGCATATGTCGTTCATTTCAGATTTGTGTATCCATCCATGGAAAACTTGTCTGATATGCTTCCATCCGTTTTTTCCCATTTCGGGTGAGTGGGAGGTTGAGTGGACCGCGCCTGGCGTTGAACGTCGCAGCTATTGTTTGTTTTGTTGTTTTATTGGTTTTATCGCATGTTCGATTGTTTGTTTTACGGTTTGGTTTTAAGTGTTTTAATTAAAAGGACGTGTGGATGTGCCAGAAATACGAGAACTGTGCAACTTCCCGCATTTTTTCACTTGCCACAGTAGCAGCCTTTGTCTAGCGGACAATGGTTCATTGTGTGACGTATTGTTTCAGCATAAAGAATGCAGTCTGCATCGGAAGCGGGGCCGGGGCAAACGTGTTCATCCGATTCGCGGTAAGTCTTTGCAGAACAAACTGAAGCGCATTGAAATTTATCAGCGTTGTACTTTTCACGACGTATTGTTATTTGTGCAGCAGCAATTCCGGCAAGCGACTTATTACTGTAAATTGACAGAGCACTTTTGCAGATGAAAAACCCAAACGTTGTCGATGGACTGGTCATTGCCAATTGCAATGTCAACGCCGTCGGAAATTTGTCGTGGATCGGAGAAAAGGTGATTATATAATTATGTCGGACGTTGCGTCCTTGTTATAGCTTGTACTGTTTGGTTGCTTGTGAAACGTCTCATCCGTCGCTTTTAATGAGACCACGGCCGCGAGAAGGCCACGTCTACATTGCGGTGTTGGCCTTGCGTTTACCAGACGTTCTTATAAGCAGTGCTTGTCAGATGGCAAAACGTAGAGGAACCAACAAGTGTTCGAAATGCAATCGCGCACTTCTTTCGCGCAAGCATTAAACTCGCCGTGCAGCACGATAGCTCACGGAAGAGATCTAACTACACGTTGCACGTTGAGACTGGCTGATGGCGTAAGAAGTGTAATGTAAATACACCTGTTTCTTCGAAATAAGTTCACGCTGCTGTTGAAATATTCAACCTCAAAGCAGTAACCGTCGACTGGACTCGTATCTCCCGCCAGCATCCCGGCAACCCTGCTTCAATAGCGGTGCGCAATTAATCAATCGCTCCTGCCGTGTTTGGCCAGGCGCGCAATGCCTACGTGGGAGCTTAAGCAATTGCCAGTTAGTAAAAGAACGGTTGAGTGCTCGTTGATTGCGACCCATTAGCATCAGTGTGGCTCGCCACCAGCCTTCATTGCGAGACAGGGCTGTTCCGTCTACTTGCTTGCTGTCCCAGACACCGACGAAGTGAAATGCTCGGCATTGCCGATATACCCGCGGCAAATGCATGTTAATCTTCCAAAAATCAAAATTAGGGCAAAACACATGTTTCGCGAAAATTTAAAGCTGCGCCGCAGATTGACTGCTTACAATCATATGCATAGTTTTTGCGCGGGGGGGTTGCTGCTGCTCCCGCTTATCGCGACTTAGGAGCTTCCTCAATCCTGAACTTGGTGGTTTGTGGCTGAAATGCTTGAAACCGTCAGTTGAATGTTCGATATTTGCAAAAACTTTTCTTCGGCTCCTACCAGGTCATGTCTGTTTGTACTTGGCTAATGCCGTGTTCAGTTTTGTTGATCAAACAAAATGATGTAATTACTTTTAAAATCTGTAAGAATTCTTACTTTAGTCATGCCTCAAACCTGCTGAAGTGTTTTAGGTTGGCCCGCAGCGCTGCCAGTGTTATTACTATCGTTCTGTGTATTCTGTTGCATTTGACAAGAGATGCACAGAAGAAGAGCAAAGTCCGCTACTAAGTGTTCGCTGAGTCTAGTTTTCTGCATGTCACACAGCACCGTGTCGTTTTTTTTTGGTTGCTTTAGCATGACCACTCATTTCCTTTTGACGTGGTGGTGGAGGCAAGACCAACGGTGATGCTTTGTTAATGCGGCCATCTGTGCAGTAGCGTGTCGTGTTTGCCATTCATTAACCAGTTAGCTGTTTTTACTTTGCCAGCACGTGTATGCTTTTTGCTTGTTCGTTCCGCGAAATGGCAAAAGCCTAAAGCAAAATTGAAATCGAGCCCGATCCGATTAGCGTCAGCTTCTTCCTTGCCCGCCGTCAAAAGCGCGCCGTCCGCTTCTTGCCAAAACGTGGGCGACTTTCTCCCTACGTCATCACAGGACGCATGCATTCACAGTATCGATCATCAGCTGTTCCCCTTCCCGTCGCTGATTGCCTGTTCGTTGTTGATCGTTTGCTGCGAAGCTAGGCTTGCAGCTGTCGCGAGGTCTTCTGTGTTTGCGACGGTTTTGTTGTCGTCGCACGTGCCAGCTTTGAAGTTGCTGCTCTGGCTGCTGCTGCTGGATGTGGCGCAAACAATGTGGCGTTGGTTGCCTCGCAGGTTTCATGCGAAGAGACAATGAACAGATTTTGTCACTTCAAGCAGCAAGACGCGTTCGAATTGCAGGTTTATTAAAGAATCGGCGTGGCCTACGTGTGTATCATGGGCGTTTTGCGCCACTGTTAAGCTAGCGTGATTGTGAACGAGGATTTCATTCACATGATCGTGTGAAGCAACCCATTGGAGCGTTTCATTCACATGATCATGATTACGAATGAACGTTATCATAAGGCACAATATCAAGACCTCCCAATAAACGGTGACGTAAACAATATTCTAGGTTGTCGCCTATTTAGGAGACATTGTTACTATTACCGCGGCCTCGGCGATATTCTGAAGACGGGACAGTCATTACCAGCCATTCTGCATAGATGCATGTCGCAATTTGCAACGCTGCTAACCTGCTGTAATGTTGCTATGCTACGTACGGTGAAGAAATCTATGCCTACATGGCCTCCACTAAGCAAAACAAACCGCAGGAAATGGTAACCGTTGCCGCAGATAAGGTTGAGCAACAATCTTCTAACGCTGACGACACCACAACAGTATTTGCACCACTGCACAAGTCTGTTGCTGTTATGTTGAGCCTTACGTACAGTGCTTCCTTAGGAATGGGTTTTTGTAAAATAAGCAACATCTTTGGCACTTGTTAAATCAATCATCCATGTTAGTTTTGATTGCCTGCGCACACATGTTGTAATGCCAATACACCAAAAATCGTCATTTTGCTCGCATTGTATTAACACTCTCCCTTTCGCGATATAGATTTGCGCAGTGTCCCCCGCGGCAAATATCGCAGATGGGAGCAGTTTTCGTTTTGTTATCGCTGAAACACGACGTGCCCACATCGGACAGTTCACGACGCAAGTAGTCGTTTCAGAGCAACAAGGTTCTAATAGCGACACGGCGTAGTGATTACATGACTCTTCATCAAAACAGGTGATCGCCGTAACACGCATGCTCCAAGAACGCCCAGGTACCTAATGTGTCTTTTAACTTCGTGCAGGTCCTCTTGCTTCCGAGTTTCTTTCCCAATAAACAAATGCTGGCCACAGACTCAAACGACGTCGACCACTTTGCTCTAAGAAGTGAAGTCAGCAGCGCTGCAACTGAGTGATCGTAAACAGTTAGGAAAACGTATACCTGGGGTATAACGTCTGCTCTTCTGAAATCTCGTCGTGTTTTGCTGTGTTATCAATAAACTCACTTGGAAGCAGGCATCACAATACTATCTTTGTCGGGTCGCGTTCACATTGTCCTTTAAATGCACTTGCTGCAAAAGCCTGCGTCAGCTAAAACTGTCGTTGCGAGAAAACGGCCACGAGACCTGATTTCCTTACCCTTCCTCATAACGCAGTGTTTACCAACCTTTATAGGCTTGAGGCACCCTAGAGCAGAGAAACATACATTTTCGGCACCCATTGGCGAACCCACAGGAATTTGCTTTAAGGTTTGATGACATTTTGAAAATGCATTTTTAGTGATATATTGGAGAACGCATTGACTCGCGGCACCCCTGAGTATCGTAAATGACACCCTAGGGTGCCGCGGCACCCCGGTTGGGAACTACTGCATAACGTGTGTGCTCTGAAGCAGTATTGTTTTTGATATACGTCGAACGCGAACGGAAGATCTTGGTGTTTTTTTTTTTTTATATGAAAAAAGGATTTTGCAGAAGTTCCTAAACTTTCGCATTTCATTTGATATGAAATTTTAGGCATTTTGTTGATCACTTAAAAAACTGCATAGAGTAGACGTTCAGTCGTTTGTGAGTTTGAAAAAGCGCGTTGCACCAAGTGCGCGTTTGAAGGCTGCGATTGCAGCGGTTTCTTCAAGCATTGATAGCGCGAGCATTTGCCCTCCGCTTGTCGCATCCTCAGTCTTGCTAACTAAAGTCTAGTTACTAGACGAACTCGACAACCATGCTGGATCGCTGCATTTTTTAAAAGTTTTAAAGTAGGATTTGGGAACCTAACTACTTTCACAGGCCGCATGAACTGTGCATCATCGCTGGTGGGCCGGAAAATCAATAAATTTGTCCGACAACCCTAGCTTTTGTCTAACTATGAGGAAGAGCGACTTCTCTTGACTTACTGTCTAAGTACCTGCGTACCATGGAGCTTCGTTTTGACGCGAGTTTTTACTTTCACTTTGGGTAACGTAAAGTTTGATGCGGGCCATATCAAATGTCCACGCGGGCCGCAGGTTCCCCACCGCTGTTTCAAAGCAAAGATTCCACATCTTCTCAGCCCCCGTGAAATCTGAAGTCAAAATCCGTCCTGGCAGCCGTGAGACTGTCAAAACAAGAGCAAAGCACCGAGGTCAAACCAATTGCCATCCACGGCCTTCTACTTACACACTTTGGTCATTTTGTTAATTGCCAGGGGATCACCGGTAATCGCTTTCCCGCAGCGCCTCGTAAACGACGGTACAGTTGTCAGCTTCTATGCGCTTTTCCTGAGGCTTGAAGTTACACACGAGTTTTTGCGCTGTTGTTTCAAATGGCTCTGGCAAGATTTGCCGGGTTTACTCTGCAATAAGCTTCTTATGACTACACAAACGTTGTCTTTTGTGACTAAAGAAAGGTTGTCTTTACTGTGGTGAATTCACTTTGCCGCTTCGCTGGTCTCCACACTTTTTACAGCAGCAAAGAATACAAGAAGTGCTGCATGTTTTTAGCCTTGCGCATTCATCAGCGATATCTTGGCTCTCGCCCGAAATCGGACGACTCGGTACACCAAATGCTTGTTTGCGTTCTCAGTGTTTTCAGTGGCAAACGCAGTTGTAAAAGTCATCACTTGTTTGTCTGCGCATTTATGTCGTAATGTCAATAATTGCGTACATCTCCAACAACCCACGACAAGACTTTCAGACTTGTAGTAGGCTGTCGCAAAAAGCTTGCTATGTTGTGCGGTACACAGGCGGGTCTTGTTAGCGGGTTTAATGCGCTGTACCATTTCCCTTGTGATCAGCTCGCTGCAAATTGCTTGCGGCCTCCGCGACACGACCAGCTAGTGCGGCGAGGCTGTGTGTCTTAACCTGTGCTGCTGATACAAGCTGAACCGATTAAGTCGCGTGCCGAAATGCGACACGACATCCCTTTTCCAGTCAAGGAACTAGGATCGCCTTTATTACAAGAAAAGCTGCCTAATGTTGATTTTTAGTTTACTCTCCAGGGCTAGTTCATGGTTTTGCAAACATTTGCGTTGAAATTTTGAACCGCATTTTAGTGTTTCAATAGGGAGTTTTTAATTGGTTTCGAACAGTAGTTCCGGCCACATCGAGTGCACCTGCACTTTTTTGCGTAATATTCTTTTCAAGCAGTTACTTCATTTAATTGATGTCTTTATTTTTTATAATCTTCATTTTTCGTTTCCAGCTCACAAATATCACCACGCCATTTGCGGACCAGGTGATGAACTATCATTTCACAAAGGTATGTGTGGCAGCTTTGCCGGCATGTTTCACCTTATTGACCTTCTTGCAGTACTGGTTTTGCTGATTGATTGTGTGCCAAGGCTCACAGTACTGGGAAGGACGTGTGTTGTTTGGTAAAAGTGTTCTATTTTTTTCAGCGAGCTAGACCTTCAACTTAATATGTACAGTACTCCAAATGATTCTCTTTCAATCATTTTTACAAACTAAAAATATTTTTGTGCAAAGTCTTTGATTCAATCTGGAAATAAAGAATCAACTTCACTTGTGAACAAGTGTCAAGTTTTGCCGAGTGGAAAGGATATAACATCTGTGGTTATTATTGCCTTTCACGTCGGCAATTGCAGCAGTTCAACAGTGAAGTTACATTCATTACACTAGGGGTCTCCAAACTATGGCCTGCGGACTAAATCCGGTCCGCGAGTCCATTTTATCCGGCCCACGAAGCCATTGCTCACCCGGCAGCAAAGACATCCAATAAAGAAAAATAATGTATTTCCGAAACATTTCCTGATTTGTTAGAATGTAACATATCTCGCAAGTTTGGTTCAGTCTGGTTCGCTTTGTGCGCAACTTCGGTTTGCATCGGTATTTCTGTGATGCAGTGCTCCCTCTAAGAGTTTTGTAACTCGGCTGGTGTCCAAAAAGTGCCATCAAGGTCAAAAGAAACTCAGGCGCCCCCGGTAGATTTTCCTGAAATGCGTCCATTTTCAACGAAAATACTTTTTCATCAATGATTGTTGGTGAACGACTAAAAAGAATGTAAAATGGTCTTCACTTTTTCCAGCACGTACACACACAAGATTTTCTGATAAACGAACAAAGAGTCATCACAGATGCAATAAATGAAATTAGCTGCATGCAAACTTCCTTGCCAAACGTGAACCTTTTCTCTCAGGGGTTACCCTGAATGCGGTCCTGAATGACTGTTCTTGTCTTTGTTGTGCATTGCTTACTGTCGCACTAAACCAGTGGTTTTCAACCTTTTTTGTACCGTGACCATTACAGCAACCCATTCTAGCCCATCTAAAACTCAAACAAAGCAAATGTAATACAGCTACATACACAAAATATGTACTGGTNACCCTTCCAAAAATATCATTTGACAGATTTCCCGGAAAAGAGCATAAAAGCGATTTTCAAACAACAAAGGAATTTTACTTCGTCTTTTTTCTCTGAGATTGATTTCAGGCTAGCAGCTATATCCTACGTCCGAAATCTGAAAATTGTTTGCAGCATACTGTCTGAAGTATGACTGAGTTAACAGTGTGTTGGTTAGCACTATATCTGAAATAGCCTTTGAAGCAACAAACATTCCTAGCCCACTAGCT
>JGI24158J21664_10014694_pt1 | contig 10258 bp, 4 predicted proteins | sample Ectturendosymbi3_FD_21664 | JGI IMG/M metagenome (IMG submission 21664) | reverse complement strand
CCCAAATGGGGGAGGAATGAACGTTCCATAGGGGAGGATTAAAAAGTTGCAAAATGAGTAAAGGGAGGAATGCATCAAAAAAGGTTGGGAACCACTGGATTAGGGTTTACAGCAGGGCTCACCAACGTGTTGCCCACGGGCACCAGGTCGCCCGCAAGCAAGGACCATGCAAGTCGCCCGCGGGCCTGTTCTAGAAATACATTAGCATGATGTCTTCACATTAACGAATATCAATACAAAAATAATTGAAGGTAAATTGAGCAATTTTTTTTCAGACCTCTGTATCAAAGTAGTAGCCCTTCGCATTAATCGATACACAAGAAGTAGCTCGCAGTTTCAAAAAGGTTGGTGACCCCTGCTTTACAGTATGTAGATGCACATTTCTATAATTCCTTTATACAAACGTACTATATTTATATTCCTGATGATGGCTTACGACTAAGCTGAAACGTTGACTAAAATAATGTATTCCATATTTGTGGCTATACTGTTCGCAATAAGAATCTACAGCAACTCCGTGCATTGCTTACCAGAAAACGCACTATTGTTTCGACTTTCACAAACACGTCACGAAACATCTGGCATGGGCTCACGCACTCCGGTTAGAGCAGTGATTCGCAACCTTTCTACACCAGCGGACCGGTAAAAAGCGCAAAAATTTTTTACGGACCGGCAGCATACAATCGCAATGAGTGCAACAGATTATCGTAATCAGTTTGTTAACCAAAGCTATGGTATACTTAACGCAGCGCATTACTTTGGTAAACATGCAAAAATCAAACCAATTTATTAAATTTAGTGTTAAATTTTCTGTTGTTTCATTGATAATGTGCGAGATAAATATGCCTGCAATGAAGTTTCAGAAAGCCGAAGTTCTGCGTTGGGCATCCAAAGGATTTCTCTCTCTGGTTTTGAGCTAATGCTGAAAGAGTTTTCTCGCATAAATATCAGAACTTGTCAAAAATTAAAGTCGGAAACATCTCTTTATAGCACTTCTGTACAAAGCTATCTCAAAGTGCCAGCTTTTTTTGAATACATCTGTCGTGTTTCTCAGTGCAAAGACATTTGTGCAAAACTCCTGCAGAGATCTATTATTCAAATAGCAAAATACATCCGCCAGACCCCAATTACGCAGGTTCACTTATCCACATTTCATTCAAGAGAAATTCTAATAATGGGGAGTTCCTTTCCCTTAAACTGTTTTGTTTCTCACTTGACCTAAACAAGACACGAAAAAACTCGTCCTCTTGAAAGACATCTTTCTTCCGTATGGTAAAGATGGGAGATCATACTTTCCCACAGTGTTTTGAATAGACTGGAGTTCAAGAGCGCAGACGCGCACTATCGTCGAATGTGATGCAGGCACTTCGCAAGCCATTGTGGTGCCAGCAGTCCATTTTGCGTACCACCAAGATGCGCATATACAATGCAGCAGTCCTATCTGTGCTGCTGTACGGCGCGGAGACCTGGCCTCTCACTGGAACCCTCTCCTCCAGGCTTGACGGCTTTGACAGTGGGGCTCTGAGATCGATTCTTGGCATTCACTGGCGCGACCTCGTCTCAAATGAAACGGTGCGGGCCCTTGCTGGACAGCCTCCTCTTTGGCTGCCCGCCGACGGGTCCGTTGGTACGGACATGTGCTTCGCATGCCACCGCACCATCCTTCTCGGGCTATCCTGGACTTTGACCCTGGCTCGTTCGGCTGGAAGCGACCCCGAGGAGCCCCACGCACCCGCTGGATTGACGTGGTCAGACGCGATCTTGACCAGCTCGTTCTTGATCCAGCCCCAATTGAACCCCTCGCGCAGGACCGTGATGAATGGCGGGCTCTCGTGAATCTGATTGGCTCAACGCACAACGCGCCGACGGGGCGCTGTGCACGAGATACGATGATGATGATGATGATGGAGTTCAAGATTCAACATCTAACTTCATTAACAGTTTTCAGCACGTTATCTAGCACGTTTTTCAAATCAGCAGGCGGTTTCGTTGCAGCTAAATGCTCCCGATGGATTATGCAAAGAGTAAACAACATTTCTTTGAGCGCTACTTTTTCATTTTTTAGAACTACACCAAGGCGATAGGCAGTCATGCTTGCAGCTGCGTCTATGCACACACTGACACAGTTTCCCAAGTCTATATCTTTCTCACTAAAGTATTCGTTAAAATCTAAAAATCCAGTAGCAGGTCTTCTAAGTTAATGCAACACGTCCTCGCAAGTTAATACAACATAGAAGTTCTTCCTTGAAATTTTCTAATGGCACAATTGCTCACGTCAGTTGACTCGTCGAGTTGAATTGCAAAATACCTCGACTTCTTTTACTCTTAAACCTGCTCCTCAATATCTGTATTAACATATCTTCAATACTTCGCTGAACTGTGTCGTTAGAAAGTGGTATACGCTCAAGTTTTGAGCTGCTTGAGGACTTAAACTTCTTTAGCTACAAACAGGATGCACGGTTTTGCTAACATTTCCGCAAGGGTGAATGTTTTTTGTTTTAGATATTTCAATAGCACATAGATCTGATGCGTTAAGAAGAGACGTTTCGGTAGTTTTCATCCTTTTGTTAGCTTTTTTGACTATTCATCTCTCTGAATAGTCTTTGAAAATAATCTAGTGGCTTGTCTTGGAGATTGTTGTGCTTCGAATGACAGTGACGACTGACCAGCATGTTGGGAAGGTTTCATTGCATCGTTTGATAAATTGGGAGCGTACAAAACATAAGGATCGCGGTATCTGCTTACTACATGGAGCTACAGTAAAGCCAAGTTGCAACTGTTTTTTATCATTTGACTGGCAAATTCTTCTTTTCTTTTTTAACTTCCTCCTGCTTCTGTCAACATATCTGCATAAACTCTTTACATTTTGTTGTAAATTTGAAGTACCGGTACTTTCTTTATGTCTGCTTTGAGGGCTGCCCCTTTCTGAAAACTGACATTAGTCCTTGAACTACAAAATTTCCTGTTGCTTTGTTGACTGTTATTTCAATTCTCCGCAATATATATAATACAGCTGCTGCGAGCGCCTCACCATAAAGTTTATGGTAAAAACTTCAGAAATCGTCTCTGAAAATTTCCTTGCGGTCACCTAAGCTAAACCTTAAAAAACCTGCTTACTAACAAATTGGTAGTACCAATAACTGCCATTGTACTATCTCAAGTACAAAATAGTTATGAAACTGCACAAGAGTTTTGCTTCACGCGGGAATATCCACTCTATTCAATAACAAACCACATGTCGTTGTCCACGATTTTACCGACTTCAGCATAAACGCTAAACATTTTCAGTTATTTGAAGGTAAGTCAAAAAAAACTAGGTTGTTTTGCGGACCGGCAAAAAATCCACGCGGACCGGCGGTTGAGAATCACTGGGTTAGGGGACCACTGCTCTGTACTAAACGTTAAATATTGATCAAGAATGGGACTTTGTTTTCGTGAAGAATGTCACAATAGGTCGAAAAATCCTTATCTCACGTTGCGTTTTCGGTTGCTTCAGTTCTTCCAGTAATGCTGTTGTGTAATATTTTAAGACTCTACATTATTTAAAAAGTCCACGGTGATGTACCAAAGTAATTTCTATGCAAAATTTTCCTATTTTTTCACGTAATTCCGAACACAGGCCCGCAACCAGACGGGGCAACTGGCAGTTACCCCCCCGAAATTTTCAAAAACATGTTTAGTTGTTAGCGCCCTGGCCAAGTAAGTTAGTTCGAGATGAGTTATTTTTGGAAGTACTGCCGATCCTGAAGGTCAAGAAAAGGTTGAACGAAATCAAATGAAGCAAAACCGAAGTTTCGTTGGTCTTAAGTTGAGCATAACAGTCAGCACAAACCGAAAAGCTCGTCGTCTGATGATGGCATATCTTTTGCCTGGAATTTTAAGAGAAAGTCTGGATGTCAACTGCGGCAACAATCGTGCTTTCCTGCAGGCAACATTAGGAAAAACATCTTCTTAACTTGGATAAGTCAAAACAAGGTTTTGTCGTGCAATGAAGTACCTATTACAGCACGGTACCAAGCCATCCATTGCAGGATGGATAGACTGATGCTATTTGAGCCTGTTCATGAGCTCGGAACGCGCTTGAGTTTAGTCAGGCCAGTGATAAGCAAACGCTACTTCAGGCCCGCAACCAGGGGGAGCAACCGGTAATTGCCGCTCCAGAAATTTTCAAAACATATTTTGTTGTTACGTACAACAAAACAAGTCACAATCATTTCCCCCCCCCGCCTCTCCCCGAAAACAGTACAACATCAAGTTGCAATCATTTTCCTCCCGAAAATATCAGCTGGTTGCGGCCTGCGTTACTTTCTGCATTTAGATCGATTTTGATGTTGAGATGATACGTAACAGAAGATAGGATATGACAGTACCAACTTTCTCTTACACTTAGCGCCAAGGCAGTGGGTGAGCGCTTGAAATATGTGCCAGTATGATTGCAGTTGAAGTTCATGGTCATAAATGACTATTCTTCAAAGGATCACGCTGCCGCGAAGAGCATATTAAATCGTAGTCCTGGTTACCACCCATGACGCGCCACTGATGTTATATAAGATATTATACAACATTGTTGGATAATCTTTCGTAGTTGTTTTTAAAGTAAAGTTTTGCTTATTAAAAATTTATAAGGGTATCAATCCTCAGATATGTTGACAATGGGGCCAGAAAATCGACATAATTCAAAAATAATTTTTCGGAGCTTTTCCAGAAAATTCTTGTTTCAAGTTATATTTGGGTCAAAACGTTATTAATAATTTCTTACAAAAACAGAAAAATCGAAATAAGACGTTGAACCCTTTCAGACAAGCCCTGTTTTCGTCATTGTCTCTAGTATAAGCAATGATGAGAAAACAGCACGAAACAGCAGGTTTGTTGAGAAAATGTTAAGCTTGCTCCACTGAGGATTTTACAGCTGTTGTCAAGGTAGAAAGGACTTTTTCCGGTCGAACTGGCACGCTGATATACAGTAACACGATTTAATACTTCGCTGCACGCCACGCAATGTCTGGGAAAGCAAACTGTCACGCTGCACATCTTTTGCAGGTTACAGTTCCGTACTCAAAAGTTTCGTGGGGAGGTGTTGTCGACAACGCTATACCCTGCTTTAAAAAATGAGGACACCTGAGAAGTAGTAATTTACTCTGCGCGAAAACAAGCTTGGCCTGGCGAATTTTTTCTCGCTTGCCTGTATTACAAAACTTCTAGCGACATCTTTACGGTCTCTTTGAGTTTAACCCATCCTTCCAACCGTAAAAGAAATTGGTACGATAACATTTGAGTCTCGTTATAATACGCGCAGTATGTAGCAAAACCAGCGGTGACTGACGTGAAACCGCTCGCAAACCTGCCTTTTTCGGTGCTGGTTTGAAAATGATTGAGCTTTTCCAAGCATCAGGTCACGTGATGGTTTGTCCAAAGCAAAAAATGGTCTTCAGGTTTGGATGAGCGCAGCAAAAATTGCAACATTTTAGGATTGACTTGTTTGGTATCAGCCAGTAAAAAAGCCACTGTGTTTCTTGACTAGAGGATGAATCAGAAAAAGTACCCCCGGTACCCCATTCAGTATCTGCCAGGGGAAAATTGCCAACGAGTTCAAACGTTCTCAACAAATGAAAGAAGCGGACGTTTCGTCGTCCATTCTCTCGTATATGCAAAATTGTTCGGTTCAGTATAAAGCAGCAGTTTCTTAATTTGCACAATATGCTTAATCAATGCTCATATGTAAATGGACGTTGCACTATTCACATTTTCTATCAAAGGTTTTCCTGTAATCATTTGTTTCAAGAGTTTATCCCTCAGAATCTTAGATAACTACAGGCGTGATTAAAGATAAAACGCAACAGTTCGGCTCTTGGTCCTCCACATACTGAGTTTCGTGAAGTGCATTGTATATCATTGCTTACAGGCAATGCGTTTCTACTCGCAGCGCGTCAATTAAACGCAATTGTGAAGTTGTCACCTTACAAGATAATTGCAGTGATTTATGACATGCTAGCTGATCGCAGCCAGAACTGTATCGGTCAACATCAATCTGGGCGGAACCTTGTTTTCACCACGATCCACGCAGTCGCATGGCAGCTTCAAATGTTTCTGGTTTTCATGGTTCACCACAAAGCAACATTTTCAGCTACGATGGAAGACACAGGTCAAAGGGCTTCTCTCAGAAACGTTAACTTCCAGTTCTTCGAATCTCGGGTCGCGTATAGCAGAAGAAAAGCACGTACTAAAATACTTTATAAACACAAGACATTTAAAAATGGGTATTATAAGCTCGCTGGTTTGAGATTTATTTGAATGTCTATAAGATTACAAGAAGTTCATAAACGAATTTAGACACTCGCATTTTACTTAGTATAGTCAGAGAAACACTTTGCAACATTATGATAGCTGTCCCTAGAAAAGGCAGATCACTTCATCACTGCTTGATGGTGGTGGAGTTCCTTGAAAAGACAAATGCTAATAATTATATCAAATGTTCGGAAATGTTGGAGAGCTTTACTTTTTGTCAGAGCTGAAATTGTGAATGCCATCCAGCACACTAGTTCCTGTTTACCAATATGTTGGACGGTTATATGCTTTTGTTTCATCAATCAACCATGCGCATTATATATTGCGCTTGATAAGTGTATCTACGTCTCTGACGTGGTAGTTGTTAAACTTTTGTGCAATGCATTTCTAATTCATAACGAACAGTTTGCATTCCAAGTCCATGCAGTATGAATAACTATAAAATTTGACTTTTGGGGAACTTTGGGTGGATTCATGGATTGCTCTCTTGTGAAGCCTGGTTCTTTTCGTGTATTGCGTCATAAAGTAGATAGGATCGTGTGCCCAGACGTAACCTTTATACAAGAATACGCCTGTGCTTCTGGTTACTGATAGCAAGAAAAGCAATCAGTTCATGTTAGCAGTTTTCTCCAAGCCAGTTATTCTTCGAACAAAAGTCCCGTTCCTTCAACAAGAGTGAAATAATCGCACTGTACGTTCAACTCACTTGTCAGTTCAGTTTGACTGACGGAACTTTGCACTTGCGCTCGACGTTCAGAGCTCAATTGCAGGGTTTCCTTTACAACTTTCGGCTTAATTACGAGTAAAAGCGGTATGCTGTCTAATGTCCAACACAGCAGCATGCTATTAGTCACAAACACACATGAACTATGCCCACGCCCCTCCAAATAAAAGAAACTACTGTGTTATGTACATACAGATCATCCCCAATAATTTAGCGTGTTATTGATATTCTTGCAGTTATTTGCTAAAATATCTTCATCAAAAAGGTTGTGGCACAATTGACTGACCGCGATAACGTCATAACACCGCTACTGATGGGCCCCGCGCCTAGGTCTTGCATTGGGCCCCGCACCTGCTAGGGCCGGCCCTGGTTATACCACTGCGAAATGGTACACCAAGTCTGTAGGTGAAACTAGAACAGCCTGATCAACTTACTGAGCTTATGGACTTTTATGATTAAATGTAACTCAGTATTTCTCAACGCAGAGCATGGCAAGATTTTGGTGGGTCGTGGCAATACCACCATTTGATCTTTAGTGTAGTTATAAAGTGAATCACGATGGAAGGCACGATTTTTTGAAAGTGAAGGCGGAGCCTTGGACGTAATTTGCGAAGCAAACATGGTTTTGGAAAAATCGCCAAAGGTCTGCCAAAGCAACAACGTTTGAAGAGCACTTTCAACCTTACAAATATTTAACGGCAAGTTACAATCGCTGGAATTGCTACACAGCATGTGGTGACAGCACCACGTTTATAAAGTACAAAATGTTTTCGAATTTTTCATGAGATTGAGCATACGCGCATTACAGTAGTAATTACGTCTCTGGAAATGAGCAAAACAACGGGTCGAAATGATAGGTTGCATGACAAGCATTTTCCGACGGTTTTTGTAATGCCATTGTGTTACTGCTAATCGACGTGCAAAAAGTAAATGATGCAGAAGCGTAATGCCATTTTTAAACGTTTTAGATTCTAGTTTAATGATGGGTAGCCTACTGTCTTCACAGGGAACTTTTATGACCAGAGGGCACTTCGTTGTTGCTCTTAGCTTACCCCACAGAGAGTGTTTTCCCCTCTATTTTTGAAAAACTTTTCATCATAGCTTAAACGAATAACTAAAACGAAGGTCAGTCAAAAATTTCCGCGAATTTTCTCGTATTTCCCTGTTCCAAGCATTTTGACCTTGCCCACAAGTTAAGTGCATACACTTTCGTTATTTTACCACATGAGGATGTTTTTTTCATCGTAGGAGGGTCATTCCTATTTGTTTTCGCGAGACATTTTTGGCGTACGTTGGCCACTTTAGGAAAACATCCGCGGGCCATTACATCTGGTATTGCGGGCCACGAGTTGCCCATCATTGTTCAAGTTGCTTGATTAATCACTTTAATGTTTGTAGACAAACGCGGAAAAAGAAAAGGTGGATCCTTGATTGAGCGTTCTACTGTGAGAGCGTATTAAAGAAGTTGTGGATGGAATAAACTTGAGGTGAACTGCAGTGAGAGCGCGATGATAGGGCGCGCGGTACAAGGAAGAAAAAAGAATATAAACAAATTAAAAAATATAAAGAAGATCGATACGTTTGGCCAAACATGAATGTTGGAAATACTAGCTGAACACAAATCTCGAAAGCTTACCCTTGCACCCACCCATTAACGCCGAGAACGAGACTGGACAAGTGCTGTTGTTCAAATGCCCCGGCCGGGAATCGAACCCAACCTATTACAGATTTGGTGACACTGTACCACTTAATAGAGTATAAAAGTCAGGTGAAACATAATCAAGAAGGCCTAGTTGTTATTACTTGACAACTGTTCATGGCATTACGCTAGGAACTTCAATAAACCCGTTCTGAAAGCACTTTCGTACTATTTTCAAAGGATAGCAATACCATATCATAGGTATATTGGACAAATCGCTTGAGGAGCTTGAACATTTTATTGCTACTGTAACTGGTCCCAAAATTGCAAATGTCATTTAAAGAGCGGTTTTACAGATGGATCGTGTTTTCAGCAAATCTTTCGTGATCCTTCTGCGCCCTTTGCAAACAGACTTACGCAATCATTTGTAAAATGGCGAATTAAATTTAACATATGGAAGCAATGCGAATTTAATTAATGATGAAGTTTGTGGTATACTTGAATGGGAAATAAACATTGGTCTCGAAAACCACACACCCAAATTTCCAGCAGAAGTCCATCCAGTCGCCTGTTTTTTCACATATACCGGAACAAAAAAATGCAAAGTATTTTAAATCAGGTTTCAGGGTCTGGCATGCAAATAAAAGTAATCCGAATTCTCTGTTCAAAGACAGCTTTTCGGAAGAAAACCCATGCATGGGTTTTACTGGCTGAAGAGAACCGATTCAAGAAATGCAAATGTGCTTATATTGTGGTCTTGTTCGTGAATTTTCACTTCACAGTTCTTGATATCATTAAGCATTCATTTTTAGATGCATCAAGTGAAAATGTTGTTTTTGTTCTCAAAGTTCAAATTAATAGTTTACTTGTATGGATTACAAAGTGAAAATTTAAATGCTCCCAAAGGAAGACGCTCAAAGGTTTTAGTAAAAACTCACAAATATCACTAAAGATTTTCCTGCATTGTAAGAATATAATGAGTAGGGACAGTGATGTTTTGCACAAGACTCCATATATTTACAGCAGTGACAACAATAAATTTCAGAAAGTTACTCATGGTTGGGGAAAGCTTCTGCTAAAATCGTTTACTTCATGAACTTTAGGCGACTTTCGATGCATATGGATATGCAAAACATATGTGCATAAATCAGGAATTTTTTTAAGAAAAATGTTAGGCATCCGGTATGGACCTGTAGGGACCCGACTTCTCTGATTCTAGGGACTCGATTTTCAATTCTAGGAACCCGAATCGGGTCCCTAAACCACCTTTAAAAAACCCTGGTATACATATATCTTGCAACATTTGATCGATCAGCGTGTTGGCAAATCCCATAACTTGCCAGCATGACTAAGGCAAACTGACTTCGCCACCGCCAAGAATCACGTCAACAAATGCGAGCGAAACTAAATTACGTTAACTTCCGTGTAGCTCTTGCCAACAACTTCCTTGCTTTTAAAGGCCAACAGATTCAGTGGCCAACGTATGCAGTTCTATGGTCATTGGTTTGCATGTTCTTCTACGTGGGCAAACATGAGTAGTAGTTGTCTATATGATGGTAAAGAAGAAACTAAGCAGCAAAGGTTTGACAAATCTTTGTCGTTTTCTAATT
>JGI24158J21664_10014690_pt1 | contig 10260 bp, 5 predicted proteins | sample Ectturendosymbi3_FD_21664 | JGI IMG/M metagenome (IMG submission 21664) | reverse complement strand
TCATGTCCCCAACTCCACCATCCTGCATCTCACCGGTTCATATGATCTCACTACTATCATAAGGCAGCGACGTCTGCGCTGGCTAGGCCACGTCCACTGTATGGAAGATGGTCGCCTGCCCAAGCATATTTCTACAGTGAGTTCTATACCGCGCCTCGTAGAACTGGCAGACCCAAACTGCGCTACAAAGACGTCATCAAGCGTGACATGGCCGGTTCCACATCTCTCCACAGTCATGGGAAACACTTGCTGCCGGTCGCAACAGATGGCATGCCTCTCTGAGTTTTGGTTATTCATTGTCAGCCACAAGCAACGCAGAAATAATGGAGAAGCGCCGCGCTCATCGTCGACAACGAGGGGATGGGCCATGATGACTGAAGGATTAACATCAATAGGCAACAACATATCCAACGTTTCATAAGAATTTTCCAAAATAACCACATCACTGCCTTGTCAAACAAACTAGCACCTACACGGTGACCTGAAACATTCTACATTGATATGTGTGTTATCTCCTGCTTTGCCAGTGCCAGGGCAGATGCAAGCAAAACTGTCAGAAGCTCATACAATGCCTGACACACAGAGCTATTTTGTAATATTTAGTTTCATGGGGTGAGGACACAGTCCTAAATCATCATGGTTATTTCTTTTGCAGTTAAGGCCTAAGCATTACCTGCTGTTTACACTTGCTAGGTTATGTACTGTAGGATTAAATGAGGTTTAGGCCTACTTACTGTCACGTCAGGTAACACGTGTTTGTTTCTATTGAAGCTACATTTTACAACAAATTTCCAATATTGAAAAGTGCGACAGCTCAGAAATTGTCATCGCTGTACCTTTACAAAATACCAGTAAAGTGTTGCATTTCAAAAACAGCTCTATTGGTACGAACAGTTAAAAACCTTGTTTGCTACGCAAGAAGTCTTACACTTTGCTATGTCCTTGTAATTCACTTCTACCTCACAATGCATGTAATCATGAAGCAATTTCAAAAAGCATTCTTTTCCACAGCCATTTCAAAAACATACTGTATTTTTAATAAGTTCCTTGTATTGGTAGANAGTGCTCCACANATTCAGTTGTGCAGATGATTGTCAGCATCAATTTTATAAGTGTATGTCCATTTGGATAAAGAGTTCTCGTTGCTGTATGGCTAACATTTGCTGATTGTTCAACAAGCTTTCTATCTTTTTAGCACCACATTTACAGCATACAGCAAAAACTTGTGATTGAATAAATGCACTGTCAGCAAAAACAAGTGATAACCTGCAAATCTTTCCTTGTGTTTTTTGATGATGCGTCCGGTACTACTATCTTATCTAAATAACTAGTTGCACTAGACTACAAGCCAAGTTTGATTGGGCCTTAGGCTTGGGCGTAATGAGGTTAGATGGTGCCCAGGGCAAGAAGCAAGTTTGGTGCCCCCATATTTGAACCTGAGGTCTTTTGAAAGCAAATTTACTGTATTGAAGAAAGTACTTCTGACATTGTTGGGACTTTTCGGCACAGCCGCATTCATTCGGCACCTCCATTGTGATTCGGCACCTGAGGAATTGTGCCCCTTTATTACACCCTTGGTTTCAGGATACAGGTTTTAAATATTCTGAAAAATATTATCAAAAGCTGCTCTTCCATGACAGATCCCCTTTTGCCAAGCTAGATTATACTAGTAGACAAGATTACTCTAAAATTGCTTGTTCATGCCACTTACATGTGGATGCTATTCTTAGCGCACATCCTGTTCGTGGTGCATCACACATTCAACACTGCACTTACCAAGTGGTTGCAACAGATGTAAGCCACGTGTGTGGTATATTTACACATCTTTCACAACATTTGTATATGTGCTTTTTATTTGTAATCTTCACATTGCTCTTCCTTCTGTAAAAATACCGTCTTTGCTCAAGCTAGTCAGTTCAGTAAATGTTACGATGTTTGCTACCCCTTCTCTGAGATTATTGCCACTCACTTAATAACCCAGCTCGTTGCTGTTACATTTTTGGTGGGAAGTAAAACATCAGCAATCATTTACTGATATTTGTTTTGACTAATGACAATGTGTATTTCTTACATTTTTTTGCTTGCAGGTATGATATTTACACTGTATAATGGCATACAATGACCATGGTAACTATGGGCATGGAAGGTTAGTAATGTTTACAATTTTATATACATGTGCTGAATTATTTTATGAGAGCATAAGGCATTTGGATGATGGTGATTAGCAGCAGACTTGAACCTGGATTTTGTTTTTTGTCAGTGTTTTTGCTCAAGGAGTGCTATGACAATCCAGTCAGTGGCTGTAGATTCAACACCCAATCTCTTGATTGAGAGACAGGAACTCTCACCAGTGGCATGGTGGTCATAATTACTGGACATGCGCTGTTTGTGACATCACACTATGACAGGGATCGGCAGCCTTTTGCTAACTGTGCACTAACTTAAAGGTTTCAAATCATTCAGTGTGCCAACAACATACATTTTTTTTGGAAGTCAAGGCCAATATACAGTACCTTCTGTGTGAATCATAACAAAATCAATATGTAAAACATGGAGCTTCTGTGTGCCATTATAAATTGATTGGCGTGGCATGTGTGCTGTAGGATGAAGGAGCAAAATATACTCAATGCTATGATGGAGCAATCAGCTTCAAAATAACAGGCTGTGCGTGAAAACAATGGAATAAAATACACTCAGCTCTATGACAGTGCAGTTCACAACTGCAACGACAGTCTGCACAAATGTCTACTTGAATACGAGCAGCTAAGTCCAGAAGATGTGCAGCTGGTTTGGTGCACACCCAGGGTTGCCAGGTTGGAACCATAAGTGTAGCCAGGGAGGGCACAGGGGGCCATGCCCCCCATATTTTTGGCATGTGCAGTCATTTTGTACTTTGAACAGCGGTGTCCCAAACAAAAATATAGCTGCTCGCCTAATGTCAAACATTTTGGCCTCCCACAAATTTATGGGCTGGCTACGCTACAGGTTGGAACTAGCTAAACTACAAAAGATTGAGAATGTGCATGAAGTACAAAAGAAAACTTGTTGCAGCTGTTAACTAATGGGAGAACAACAAATATAGGCTTGTTTTAACCGTTGTGCCCAATCCAGCAGAATTTCCAATCAATGACCAAGTTTAAACATGTCCTGGACTATATGCTGATGTTCCTATTACCAGCAAAAGTCTGCAGTTATATAAGCACACACCCAGGGTTGCCACATCAAAAACTGAAACACCAAACTATTGAAGCATGAAAAAGTCAGCTAAAGCAAGCAAGTTGAAATGAGACAGTTTGGAATTTTGCCACAGAAAATCAATGAGATGTACATAATTATCTTTCTAGCTTTTTTTGTGATGTTCCCTTGATTACTCAATCTGGAAAAAGTCATGTCTGATCAGTTTGACTGGGTGTGCGCCAGACATGGGGCGATTACAGCACAAATGTAATCAATTACAATTACTTGCCACCTGCTCGATTACGATTTTTGAATAAACAAAATCACAATGTGATTATGTTGTAAGTAATCACGATTACCATTGCGATTACGTTTGTCGTGAAACATCCTCAGAAAGAAATCAAAACCCATTTGCATAGTTTTATGCAAGTATATTTTCAGACAACATACGATATGAATTAATACAATAAACGAAATTACAGATCTGTAAGGATCAAGCACCAGAAAAAAGAAAAAGGCATTGATGATTGACTGAGATGTTCGTGCAGTCAACAAATCAGTGGTGTAACTAGAGGTTTGGGCTAGACAACACTCAGAAAAAAATTGAGAAATGATGGTGAATCCAGGTGTGGATGACTATGCAGTACTAAAACCCCAAATCAATGGAAAATACTCTGAAAAACGCAAAAAGATGATACCGTACTAAAAACCTATTAAAAGGATACTAAAACCAAAATACAAGCTAAGTGGGAGGTGGTTTTTACATTTAGCCGGCTAGGGGGGTCAAATCGCCCCTCTTTCCTCCCGTCAATTACTCCACTGCAACAAACACATTAAAATATTGATTAAACAAAAGTAATCACAATTTAAAATCTTTGTTACAGTTGATAAACATCAATGCTTCAAAATCTTTTATCAGGCAAACGTCATCTATCAGGCTTGAACATTTGTCTACCAACGCTGAAAATTCGTTTGTTAGCAATTTCATAATTTCTGACTATTTCTTTTCACTGCGGGTTACGATTGTTTGCATGCCAGCATAGCAAAATGACCGAAATGTTTCTGCAAAAAAACAGCACCTAGCACACCCGAAGTATACGTCCCTGTCTACCACTGAACTGTTGCTCCTACTAGTATGCTATTTCTATGTTGGCCATTTACAGGGTTCCCATGCAGTATCAAAAAAGTATTGAATTGTGAAATTGGTTTTCAAGACCTTAAAAAAGTATTGAATTTTGCCAAAATGTACATATTGAAAAAGTATGGAAATTCTAAATTCAGCCATTTGTCAATCAAATTTTGTTCTTTACAGCTGATGACAGTTTGGCAGATGTTTTTGCACTGTGTTTCATGAATAAGTTTTTGGAAAAATGAAGATAAGCTACAGTATTAAACTTTATTCATTTGGTATTGAAAAGTTATTGAAAAAGTATGGAAAATAGTTTTTGAAAATGTGTGCAAACCTTGCATCTAGTGTTAGTGGTTGGCAAGTTATGGCCTAAAAACAACAATTTATTGATTAATCTTCTAGGGGATTAGTTAATTGATTATCAAGTGATCAATGGCTCTAAAAATGTGAATTTTTGCCTAGTTCATTTTGAAGGAAAAAACAAGTAAATTGCCACTTGAACTTTTTTCTCAGGCCCCGATGATGACATCCAATTTTTTTGACCCCCGGTTGTGACTTCACACAAACAATTTCAAACCCAAAACTTTCCAATTGTTCTTAAATTGCAAATAGAAGATTTTCTGTTTATAGCAATCTAGCTCCATTGGTTGGTAAGTTAAGGCCAAATGTGTCTGGGCCACAATTATAGCTTGTGTGGGCATTGAAGGATAGTGTCATATCAACATGTCTTCAAAAAGCTTTAGCAGTTCGACCAGATCATCGTCGCTCTGATACTTGATTGTTGAAAAGTAAATTCAATGAAATGGAAGTTCAAGAATGTGAATGGCTGTTCTTAAGAAAATTTATATAAAAAATATTTAGGTCATGGTCTCAAGGCTTTTCATGAAGCCTTGGTCTGATGCTTCAAACCAAGCCTTACTCCAAAAGGTTAGGGCCATAACTCCATCACTGGTAGTTAAATTGCAGCTTCAGTCACCACCTTTAAGAGTTGTATCTCATGTTTGAATGAGGGTATGTATCCCAATTTTGTAAAAGTCAGTGCTATATGTGATATCAGGTAATGTGGTGCTAAAGGTGTTAAACACCTGAATCTGATGATTGTAATATAACTTGATACCTTCAGTGCTAGTGTACGAATATATCATACTTTGAAATTCCACGTTGATCTGCTATTTTCACACCACTTTGCAACTCCATAACTTGCCAGTCAATTGCGCTAGAGAGCTGTTCAAACCGCAAAGGACTCGGGAAGTCTTCAAGTGTGCAATGAAAAAAAAATCAGTTTTAAGTTTCAGGTTTTTTGTGGGTGATGACATAAGTGGGATAGGTTTAGGCCTTTTTGGCCAAGATTATCGGGACCTAGGCCCCAATTGCAAGAGGGAAGTGTTTCACTCCAGTTTTTACTGGAAACTAGGCTAAAATGCGAGTCTTTTGTTTCTTTGATTGATTAACTTTTCAGGGTGTCTGGTTCAAAAGTTAAAGCAAAATAACCAAAGTTTGGGTAAAATAATCTTCTTGGGTAATTTTTACCCAAATTTAGGTTTTTGACCAAAACTTTTTAAACCAGAAACCTTAGAGAAGTCAACCAAGGGCTGAAAAAGCTTGGATTTTAGCCTAGTTTCTTGTAAAAATTCAAGCAAAACACTTTCCTCTTATGATTGGGGCCCAGGGCCTGATTACCCCAGCCAAAATGGTCTAAACCTATGCCACTTACGACATTACCCACAAGAAAACAGATTCCCAAAACTCAATTTTTTCATTGCAAACTATAAGATTCACTACGTCTTTTGAAGGTTTCAACATCTCACGAGCACAATCGACTGGCAAGTTACGGAGTTGCAAGGTGGCATGAAAATACGGGATTTACACGTAAATCCACTTGGCAGTGAAGGTGTTAAGTATAATATTATTGTAATCCATCTTGTTGAAACTAAGTGCAGTCAGACCTCATTTATCCGTACTTCAAAAAAACAGAATCCTACTATCCAACGCAAAACTGGTAGGGATGGATTTTTCCCAATGCATTTTATCCCTTTAATCTGGAAATATCGATGTCTGATTCCAACACGGAAATTTAGGAATGGATATGTCAAATCAGTAGAAAAAAAACTGCTAAACTGGATTATGCCAACTGTTATTTAGTTGTTTATTAAATCACAATGGAAGTGTGTAAGTAAAATTTCTATGCACAGTGAATGCAACAGTAACAGAACCTGCAGGATGCAATTTGTACAGTTATTTTTTGCATTAAATCTCATTCTGAATACATACTAGCTTATGTGTATTGATTGGATCTGCTAATAAATAAAAAAAAACGATGAGTGTTTCATTTAGTCATGTTCCACATGCAGTCTACATATTTTCGTAAGTTGACAGTTTGTCTAAGTGTACAGTTTTCTTCAGTTCCCCTTTGAGCATCTGCTTAAGCGAGTCCTACTGCACTGCACATAGTCACCTTTGTTGGCATTTCTTCTGGAAAGAATTTTTCTCTTTATATATTCAATTTTTTTAACGACATTATTTGATAGAGCAGTCCAGTGAAACAAGGTCTGACTGAATGCTGTTGGCGTTAAATACAGCTTGTTTAACAAGAACATTAACACATTTGCTGCTGGCATACGAATACATCGTACCTATAATTCCCACATTAACTGCTGTTTCTATGCCACTTTGAAACTCCATAACTTGCCAGTTGATTGTGTTAGAGAGCTCTTGAAAGAGTCAGCAAGTCTGCAATGAAAAAAAAATTGGTTTAGGTTTTTTTGTGAGTGAGGTCAGCATGAGATAGTCTTTTGGTCATTTTGGCTCATGTTACCAGTCCTAGGGCCCAACCACAAAAGGGAAGAATCTCGCTCAAGTTTTTATTGGAAACTAGTCTAGAATCCAAGTCTTTGAGCCCTTGATCGATTTCCTAGGATTTTTGGTTCAAAAATTATGGCCTGAAAACAACAAATTAAGTAATTATCTAATTACTTAAATATTTGTTTATTAAATATTTGCCAAAAGGCCAAACACCTACCCCACTTATGACGTCACTCACAAAAAATCTGAAATCCAAAACCAAAAAAATTTTTTCATTGCAGACTCGAAGACTTGTTGAGTCGTTTGGGGGTTTGAACAGCTCTCTAGCAAAATTGACCGGCCAGTTATGCAGTTGCTAAGACATGTTGGAAACTGGTGATTAGGCCTATACTACTAGCAGCAAAGGTGTTAAAAAGCATTAAAAGATTTGCAGCTGACAAGATTGTCATAAACATTAAATTGCAGTACATGCAATAGTGGAAGAGTTAAGTGTGAATTAACTTAGCTATATTTATATATATATTTCAAAAATAATCATTAAGCAGGTGTTCTGAAAATTTATGACATCCTATAAAGTTAACACATTTGGCGCCAAGCTGTAACGAACAAGAGAGTCTTTTTACTTTCTTTGATCTCAATTTTATATTATTTATTACATTACAATGTTAAGTTTTATGACATTCCTATCCTTATAAGTACCAAAATTTCTAATCTGGACACCAATCAACTCTTACTATTTTTCATAGTAGGGAGAAAATACACCTAACAGCCAAATAATGCTTAAAAATTTGCCAAAAGCACCAAATGTGTTGGCAGAAAACATGTTAAATAAAGATTTTAATGATGTCTTTAATTGAATTTCTTTGAAATATAGTGACATTCACTGTGCACAAGATAAAAAACGCAAATTTACCCAAAATATCTTGGCACTCAATGCTAGTTCAGCCAAAAGTAGCTGTTGCACCAAGGTGTTTATAGCTTCCACACTAGCGTGCCATACATCTGCCATCATACTTGTGCATAGTCTGCAACTGTAGGCTACAAAGTGCAATCAGTTGTTGCGTGAAACACAATAACTTAATTGTACATGTTTTTTGCAATGAATCTTTAGATGAATGTTTGTTATTGGAACATCAATAATGTTCTACCAAATGTTACATGTTATTGCATGTTTCCTTAAAATTTGAGCTCAATTGAGCAAGAACTCTTGAGTTACTTGTTTTGGATCAAGCAACTGAACATGTGTTCGCAACATGTTCATGCTTATGGCCATGACAATACAAGCTAGGCAGCCAGTGTAAAAGGTGGTGACTAAATTTTGAAGAAAAACTATTATCTCTAAGTTTGCATAGTGTTGCTGTGTGCAGTGGCTGGAATTTAGTGTAAAGTTTATTTTCCCACCTTGCCTGATAGCACTTCAAAACTTTTTTTTGCTGAGACATTTTGGTCACTGAGACATTTTGGTTATTTGTCTAACAGTTGTATTGAAACTCGCTGTAGCAGTGTTCATTAGCCTGTATTTTCAGATGTTTTGACTGAAATGACTTAATTTTTTGTGGTCATTTCAAAAACATTTTGGTCTATGACCGAAAAATGACTGAAAAAAAACAGCTTTAAAATTATTCTAGGCATGGTGGATATCGATCAAGAGGTGGTGGTCGTCCTTCAGAACTTCCTACTCAGGAACCATTTACATGTTTTGTTGGAAATCTTCCTCATGAGACGGTCCAAGGCGACATAGATGCCATTTTCAGAGATTTGAAAGTAAGTAAATTGATGCATGTTCTAAACCAAAATAAATATTTATGTGACATTGTCTACAGTGAAGGTTTTTTGAATCTGCATATTGCTTTGCTATTTTATTTAATTTTATGCATGTAAACAGTGAATTTAATTTCTTTGACTGTTTTTGTTCTGTTGCTTTTTGTTGGCCAGCGAGAAAAATGTACTTACATAATCAACAAACAAGCATGTGTTTTTTGAAAAATATAACAACAGTTTAATTGAGGTGTGCACACAGCTTTGAGGTTAATTTGCTGCAGTGCCCCTGCTTAGGGCTGGGTTTAAGTAACAAAAATTCATTTTTTAAGTAATAAGCTATTTCTAACAATTAACTTACTGTATGTACTTGTGTATAAGTGAAGTTTTTGTGAGATGATGTTAAGGTAATATGTTTGGGGTCGACTTATACACAGGTAATGTTTATGGAGATGTTGCTATAGAGTCCTTTACAATGTGAAAAGAAAACTCCGTTATTATACATGTTATACACGGTAGGTATATGCCGGCCTTAACAAATGCTCAAATTATGATTTTTCACTTTAAAAAATGCTCACATCTTGACATCACTTGACAAAATTATCAAATATCAGTGTAATTTATGTTATGGTATGTAGAATTAGCTTGAAATTTGTATATTACCAGTAAACAAGCAAGCGACGGAGCGCTCAATCATTACTGAATAAACTCTAATGCACTGGAAATCCACATGTACCTTTAAATGCAAGGCAGTGCTGCACTGCACATGCCAATGCGCATGCGAGACAGCATCAACGAGTAGCGTGTGGAATGCCTTCATTGACACGCTCACATCAAAGTTGAAGTTGTAATGCAACAAGCAGCTTCCATGATGACGGTCAGATCGAAAAAAGAAAGAAATGAGAGAAAGCAGAAAAATGACCATGCTGTCGATACACGTGGGTGATTTTGCTGTTTACACAAATAAAAAGGGGACAACGATTGCTGTTTCCTACAGTGACTGTGCCTGGAATCTACAGTCGACTTATACACAGGTAATACTTAACATGATGGAATTTTTGGTCTTAAAATGCACATCGACTTGTACACAAGTATATATGGTATATAACTCATGTAATCATTTAACACTTTGGCGTCCTGCTGCTTTCGGGGATCTTCAGAAAAAAAACGCCTAAACGCTTGTGGCCATGTGCGAGAATATCTCCTCTCCTGTTCGGGTTACGGACCTGGTCGAAGCGTCAAAAGACGCAGCAATTCTTCTAGTCTACACTCAAAAAAAATTTTTTGCTTAGGGGGTGCAGGTTTTTTGTGAGTGACGTCATAAGTGGAGGACTTTTAGGCCACCTTGGCCCACTTTGCCAGGACCTGGGCGCCAACCGTTAGGTGGTAGTATT
>JGI24158J21664_10014689_pt1 | contig 10260 bp, 5 predicted proteins | sample Ectturendosymbi3_FD_21664 | JGI IMG/M metagenome (IMG submission 21664) | reverse complement strand
GTAACCCTGTGATTTCGCCGGCTTCAGTGTCTTGTACTACGTTCTGTATTGTCTGTTTTTATCAACCTGCGTTCTGCAGAGTGTGTGTGTTCATACTATGGACTTCGTGTCTGCTCATAAACAAATAAATTAATGAAAATTACCCAAATGAATCAAGCGTTTAAATACTTACATGCGCAGTGGCATGGCCAGCCCAAAAAATTGGGTGGGTCAAAATGTTTAATTTTACGCGAGCAACAGTATATTTTCTGAGATACTTACTCTTAAAGCATAAAATGACTAGATATTCTAAAAATTTGGAGGGGCCATGGCCCCTCGGCTACGCCTGTGTGCGTGCGGTTTGTATAACGTATATGTATTGTAAATGCTTTATGTAAACACGTATTTATATAACACTGGGACCATATTGTTTTTTCTATAACATTTGGACCATATTATTTAAGTTTTAAAAAACTTGTTGATCAGAAGTTTCAGTTATAGTGAAATGAACATGTTCAGACTGTCCAAATTCAGCAAAATAAGCTTTGCATTTAATATTTTCGTCCCTATCCCTATGCAAGAAATGGTTTATTTAAAGGCTATGCAAAAAAGTGCCCCAATGGACGTTTCTGTGTCGGGAATCACCGATCAAAAAACGTATCTGAAAAAATTTAAAGGGGCTTCAGCCCCCTTAGCCCACCCCCTGGATCCGCCTATGCAGAGGCTAGCACGCAGATACCGCGAAGTGGTTGTAATATGTTTTCCTATTATTGCATGATTTGGCGTAANAGACACTTTGCCTTCTATCTGTGCATCACTTACTAAGGTGGTACCAGGGTTGCCATATTGTCAAATTTATCGCCAGATTCCGGAAATCTGGCGCATTATGAAAGCGTTTGGCTACAAATATTTTGGATTGGCGATTTGGCAAATTTCTGGCGATTTTTTAAAAGTATTTCGCTCCAAACTTTTTGTTTTGGCAAAGTGTACGACCTGTATATTTGTACGTACTTGCTTGCATATTCATATGTAGATTACTATTTTGAAGCTTGTCGATTGTTTAAAAATTGATGACATCAAATGAAAGTGTGAAAGTTTTGAAAGTAGAAGCATGGTATTGAGCACTTCTTGTCAAATATGTATGCAAAATATTGAAACTGATTATTTAAAAATATTTGCAAAATGTTGAAAACCTATACGGTTCCTGGTAAAATACAAGGTGAAAGATAAAACAGCTTTAAACGACTGATTTCCAGTGAAAAATTTTTGTTTTGGTAAAACGCAACCATTTCCAAAAGTTTGGCGAATTTTTATTGAGTTTGGCTATTTTTGAAGTGAGTTTGGCGACAGTTTTTATTTCCATTTGGCAACCCTGGATGGTGCACTGCAGAGATGAGCACGGGCAGGACTGGATCAGGACTGAAGCCAATTTTGGCCGGATCAGGGCTGGATCGGACTGCAATTTTTTTGAAAATTGGCGGATCAGGACTCGATCGGACTGAGAAAATTTGTTGTTTTGATGTGATTATTCTAACCACATCAAAAATGTTACTTGAAATGTGATTTTACAGATTGGTTAAATGCAATGGTAATGTATTTTTTGCCCTGAATGGCAGTGTTGCGATCGGAAATCCGGAGCGGCATGTGCGCAAAGTTTCGCACCGTGGCAGCAAGCAACAATAGAGATCATGCTCGCAATTTCTCTTACCAATTGCTTGCTCGCGCTACATATATAATGGTGTTATTCTTCACGCACATCCCGTTCGTAGTGAATCACACAATTAACGCAACACCACTGGAGAGGTTGCAACAGCAGAAGCTTTGCTGGGACGATTTTGCAATGCATCCAACTTTGTCCAGACTTCACATATAGCGTTGAGGCGTATTACTCGCACCAAGGTGAACGTAGTCACGTGTTTGTGTCTATGCCTGCTGTGCGTGTGTTCAGTAGTTCTTCTCTCACCCTTTTTTTTTGCTTTGGCTTAGCTGGTAAGGACCACACCTTTTATAGGAGAGCTTTTTATGTAGGCTACTTTTTAAAAAGATTCAGGTTAAACCTAAACCTGGGGTTCAATGTTTTAGGCCAGAGATGGGGAACCTAATTACCATCACGGGGCGCATGAATTGTGCATTATTGCTGGCGGGCCACAAAATCATTCAAATTTATCCTAAAATCCCAATCTTTATCTAACTATGAGGAAGAGTGCCTTCTCTTACTCTCTCAGTACCTGCTTGTCTTGGAACTTCGTTTTGGCAAGATTTTGTACTCTAACTTGGTAACTAATAAAAATTCTGATGCGGGCCATATCAAATGTTCACGTGGGTCACAGGTTCCTCATCCCTGTTTTAGGCCGTGTCCATATGACGAAGACCAGCATGCACTAACCCAAGTGTATAATCCTTGACCTTGTCACTTGACCAATTCTACTGTTGCGATCGGAAATCCCGAGCAGCATATGCGCAAAGCTTCGCACTATTGTGGCAGCAAGCAACAATAGAGTTCACATGCCATGATCACTCTATTATTGCTTGTTCGTGCCACATATATGTATGGTGTTGTTCTTCACCCACATCCCGTTCGTGGTGAATCACACAATCAACGCAACACCACTGGAGAGGTTGCAACACTACCAATTGGGTTCGCCTAATGGCAAAATAACTCCAGCAGTGCTTTTGCCTCTGATGGCAAAATAAACACTGCCTTATCAAATTTTGGAAATGCCAAAAGTTGTGTCTCATTTGCCTCATGAGGTTGTGTCTATTTTGCCTCATGAGGCAAAATAAAATACATGGTTTGACATGGGTGGATCAGGACTGGATCGGACTGATGATTTTCAAAAATTTTGTGGATCAGGACTGGATCGGATTAAACTTTTGCGGATCAGGATTGGACTTGGACTGAACAATTTCACAGTCCGCTCATCTCTGGTACACTGTATTTGCGCATATGCGATACTCGGCTTTGGAATTTGAATCAATGTACTTATGACTTTACCGACAGGTTGACCGCGATTTAGCTAGAAATTTTCTGGTTGATCCCAGTGGAAGATAAGTTGGCCACCCCTAATGTAAAGTAAATAGGTTGGTGCAGGGTTGCAAATTTGGCTTTTTTGAAGCCAGATTTTGAAATTCTGGCTTTTTTAACGGCATGCGCTTGGCTTTTTTTGAAAATCAATCTGGCTTTTTTTTGGTAGGAAAGGCTTGGCCCTGGCAAAACATTGTCTGAGCTGGATTACAAATCTAATGAGAGTCTATAACCATGCCAGGCCCAGGGTGCAAAGAATATTACTGTTGCCCTAAAAATGTTTGATGGATTTCATAAGAAGCAAGTGTATGACACTGACAGTGTAATTACTGTGGAAAAATGTTTGGTAAAGATCTTAGATTGGAATTGTTATTGTATTAGGCCTATATCGATGTTTCTGATAAGTTTTAATATCTCTTTTTTGTGTTTGGTTATGCATGTTTTATGTGTGTATGTCTTATAACTGCTAGTGCTATCTGGCTTTTTTTGAGACAAGGTCTGGCTTTTTTGCTGAAGACAAGGTGGCAATCCTGGGTTTTTGGTATAGGCCTAGTGAGTAGTGGTTGGGGTTAGAAATAGGGTTATACTGTATATCTCAATCAATGAAAAAATGTGTACAAAAGCAATATAAACGGCAAAAATAATAGGCCTTCACATAAAAAATTTACGTAACGCAATTGTTTTGCAGTACATACATAATAGACGTTAACACAACACAGATGACAGTAGGCAAGCAATGGGTGAAGAGTTAAGGTATGCACGGATGAGCAGGTGAAGCAAGCACATTGATGAAAGAAGTGAGTAACAATAAGCAAAGTTCTTCAAGGTATTTTATGGACCTGATTCAGGTCCCCAGAATCGAAAATCTGGTCCCTCTAGAATCAGAGAAAATTATCAAGAGAAATATCTTAACGCATATCCTAGTTGGAAATTTTTCGGGTCCCTATGCTGGTCTGTGTACCTAACATTTTCCTTTTAAAAACCCTGCAATAAGGGTTAGCCTATGAGGCAGAGAGCAATGCATAAAACACAACATTTCATTACAAAAACAAGTAGCAAGGGCAGAAAACTATGTTTATACATATAAATCGTGAAAAAGTAACACTTAACTATGGACCATTATGGAATGAGTGCCATGGATGAAAGTATGTCCCACCAGACATGACATCAACAAATGATGTTCTACAGCAACAAATGATGCTGTAGTTATTAATGTATTTATCAATATATCATCCCCAAAGACAAAAATCCTCTCCGTGGTTTCTGTCTCAGACGATCACGTATTTTTGTAAACTGCGTAATTGTCTGAGACAGAAACCATGCGAAAACGCAGAGAGAATTTTTGTCAACCAGTGAGCCGAATGGCTGTTATGATCAGGTTTGTTAAACAGTTTTGTAGCTGTGTTTAGCGGTGGAGTTCTAATTGGGCTCAATTTTTGTAATCTTGGCTTTTGATCTTAGCAGCAATACGTAGTTTTTCTATTTGTTTCATATGTCTACTTTTGTGCAGGACTAAATATGTGCAACACATGAAACTAGTTTCCTTACGCAATAAACTGCGGTTGATTCACTTGGTGATGGTCACTGCTGTGACTTTACTATTATTGCTTAATTACAAATAAATAATTTCTAGCCGTCTCTTTGTTCATGTTAATCAGTTCTGTATCAATCTACTTGCTCCACCTTCTGTCACTTGTGATGTGAATACCACCCGTAGGTACTTGAACTTCTTTACCTGCTGCGGTGTATTGCCACTCATTTGCAGCATACACTGCCTTGGGTTTCTAGAGAGACATCATACCTGGTAATTGTAGTGCTGATTTTCATTCTGGTTCAAACAATTGCTCAAGTGTATGTTGAAGGCCCTGTTGAAAAGAGGCTACTGCTAGCAGTACCAAATCATCTGCAAAAATTAAATAGTTAGTTGATCTTACAGCTCCCAACTGTGACACCCTCGTCGACTTGGCTGTAGCTGTCTATTCAATGCACGTAGACTATGAAAAGAAGTGGTTACAGCACACACTCTTGTCAGTGTCCAACACCAACGGTGAATGGTCGTGATTTAACTCTGCCGACACAGACACAAACTTCTGAGCAGGCATGCAGTGATTTGACCCCATAGTGTGGAAATCATTGGGGACCGCATAGCATTTCACAAGGAACCTGATCGCATGCTTCCTCAAAGAGGTCGACAAATTATGTGTAGATGTCTCTGGCACACTCCCAAGATTTCACAAAATTTCACTACAACCGGAACGAAAACTGCACTGGGCATCATTCAGTTTTGATTCAGTTATTTCACTGCATCTTTTTGCAAAGCACTTGGCAATGTAAATGTTAATTATTTGAAAACCCCTAAACTGTAAATGCTGTCTATGGAAAGCGATCCTTTCTCAGCAAAGAATCAGACACTTTAAGATCTTACAGAGTGTATATTTCGCCTACGATGTAGGCATTATCAGCTCTGTGAAGTGCATGAAGTATAAATAAAATAAAATAAAACCCACAAACAGCAAAGATACCAACTAAGAAAATCTAATTTAAAAAAGCAGCCAAGATACCAATTAAGAAAATCTAATTAAAATTGATATATTTAAACTGTAAATATGAACACAAAAGTACAACCAAAACAAAAAGGCGTCATGGTGAGAGCCAAAAATTCGTAAAAGTATGCCAAAGATGTATACAAATGTTTTGTTGACCTTCAGAAACCATATAACCAGGTCACTCAGAAAAAGTATTGTGGGAGTATGGTGTTGACTGCCACCTGTTACTGGCCATCAAGTCATTGTATTTCTACTCAGAAGTTTATATATGTGTCATTGTCAGTGGAGTTAAATCACAACTGTTCCCCATGGGTGATGAAATGCAACAAGAACATGTGCTGTCACCATTCCTCTTCATAGTCCAAATTGGATAGATAGTCACAGTAGAGTTGACGACGGTGTCACTGTTGCAAGCTGCAGGATAAACTGTTTGCTTTTGTGGACGGTTTGGTGCAGAGTCAGTCCTCTGAATAAGGTCTTCAACATGCACTTGATCAATTTTCCACTGCATGTGACCAAGTGGGAATGACAACCAGCACTAAAAAAATGGAGGTATTAAGTCTCTCCAGAAACTGAAGGTAGTGCACACTACAAATAAACAACAGAACACTGCACATTCACAATGTTTAGAAGTTGAAGTACCTTTGGATGGTGTTCATGAGTGATGGAAGGTGGAACAGGGAGATTGATATTTTGGACTAGTAAAGCACATACAGTTCTGCTTGAACTTTATCGTTCTGTGATGACAAAACTGGAACTTCTAAATACCACAAAGTTGTCTGTTAGAAAATTGGTCGTTGTTCTGATCCTCACCTATGGTCATGAATCCTTGATAAGGCCAATTTGAAAGCTGTAGGTTTGCCACAATCTTTTAAGGAATCAGACAAGTTACCTCTGCTTGCTTCTCTTTGCGATTATTCAAACTTGCATGTATCTGTATTAAAGTAACTCACCTCTACAAGATGGTCCACAAGCAAATCAGTTAAGCAATTTTTTAGTAAGAAATCAATTTCACATAAAACTACGCATCCCTAGTCCTAAAATCTTATTCAAATAGTATCTTCGGTACTAAAACAGTGCTATCACTAGTACAAGCGGCAAAGATAGGATTTTTGCAAGGAGAGTTTATTGCATGACACTTAACAACAAAGTGCGCAGCTATGAAATTCATAAAGTCCTGAATGCAAGCCACTTCACTGAATAAAGAGATCTTAGCTCTCATGGTTTAGCCACAGAATGTCGTAGGAAAGATTGGCGATGTGAGTCCTCTGGCTACACCCATGGGGAAATAGGACAGGGTCATCCAAGTGTCAGGTGGTGTGATTACATCTCTGAACTTGAATTCCCATCTTCATGTGAAGCAGAACTGTTTAAAATTGATGATAACTATGAGGTATTTCAAGACCTAGGGATGCTGTCCCCACAACCCACCTGAGAGGAAAAGGGGTTATAAAAGTGAATGAATTAATGATTGTTTTTTGTGTTGAACTTCAGCAAGTACATCGATTTTAAGGCGGTACATGATTGTGTGTCAGTTTTGAAGTAAACATAAAAAGTGGATGTTACACAGCTAGGTCTTTGAAGGAAGCAGTCGTCCAGCAATACTGAAAAGTCTGTTAGTAATTTCAAAATTGCCAACTATTTCTTCAAACTGCGGGTCACAATGTTTTCAGCTGTGTGATGGCCTTTGGATCGACTGCAAGCCAGCATAGCATTGTGTAGCTTTTAATTTGAAATGAACAGTGATGCCAATATAACTGCACATCTGTCAATTGGACCAAAAACCAATGGTAAAAAAAAACCCACTAGTTTGTTTGTGTTTTTTACCAGTATCTGTGGATGATCTCTTTTGACATGCTAGTTATCAGCGTTGTGGAAAGGTGTTTTCGACTTGGATTAAATTACCTTATTCCTATGAAAAAAAATTAAGTAAATTACTGTACTAAATAAATGCATAGCCTACTCCAGCACGTACATTCATAGGTTCACTCTGAATATATATAAATAAAACCAACATCTCTCCTCGTAATGTATGTACCACTATCTCTTCTGTTGCCAAAGTGTCAGTAAAGTTCTCATTTTTGTAGCTACGTCTCACTAGACACACTACGCTACTTCTGGCGGCCAACAGGAAGACTATCTGAAACAAAGTGAGAATTTGCTACAAACGCTGTGTCTGCCACTGGACCATCTGGATTTAACACACACAGATGGGCAACTGATTTGTTAAACCAAGCTAGTAAGCCACGTGCAGCCATGTTTTTCGCATAATAATGAGCTCAGTGAGCACTAACATGTTTAAATCAAAATGCAGCACCCATGGAGTTTATAAATATCTGATGGAGGTATTTTGTACAAGACCATGATTGTGAAATATTCCTTTCTTGTTGCATAGGATATATGGAACAGAATCCTTGGAAAAGGGTGAAGGACTATGATACACATCAGCCTTCTCTAAACCAGCTGAAATAAGTAGTTTAGACCTTTCTTTGGATAAACTCCATTGTTTTCCATGAATGTTTAAGTTGTTGTAAGAGGATTGAAAGGTTAATTGCTATTTGTGGTACTGTGTGGACTGTTCAGTTCCCAGAACGTTGTAAGGTTGTAAAACGTTTGACTTCATGTTTTGTCTGTGATTGAATTGACATTTAGTTGCATTTTTGTTACTTAGCAATGCTGTATAAACTAATTTAACTATTATTGTTCATGCATGTGGTACACAGTGCTTTTTCACATTGATTTTACAAACAAAGCTCCAAGTAAGTATGGAATTTTGTGAATTTGCAACTCTGGCATAGTAACCTGTAGCTGATAATGTTTTTTGAAAACCTTAAACTGATTTCAAGAGTAGAAACTGTAAGTTTTAAGCCAATATCAAGGGGCTCATGCAGAATGTGTCATGTACTTAACAGCCATTTGGCTATTTGCATGAAAATTGATTAATGTTTCCATCATTGAACAATTGCAAGCCCTGCCATGTAGTGAAACAGTGAACTATCTTTATTGTGTTCTATCAATGAGCACCACTGGAAAAAAGCAGTGCTCAGGAAGATACACATTACCTTTTCTTCAGACCTACAAGTTCTCTGCCAGATGCTGCAATTAAGTTTTAGGGAATCTAGGCTGATTTGGATTGTTACTGCAAACTTTGATAATGCCTTGTGGTTTTGTTTGTGATAAGACAAATGTTAAAACAAATTAATGATCAAAAAACTATAAAAACACAACACACTTTTTTTTTTTTGTAGTATTCTTGGTCAAATTGCAGTACTCAGCTTTAAAGATGTCGAAACGTGTAGCAGATAAGTATTTAACTGATCAAAATTGGGACGAGGAAGATGAACCGGAAGCAGCTGGACATTTTCGTAGTGCTGAAAAAGATGTATTAGAAAGGCGAATTTTTAAAACAGCAAAACGAAGAATTAATGAATCTGCTAAGGTGAATATCAATTGGTTTTATGGTGCTGGAAAATGAAGCGTTTGTATATTACTAAGCATTCAGGGCCAATTTACAGATTAGCTACTAGAACTTGTTTTGTCATTTTAAAACAATCACAAGCTATGTATGGTATTGTGATATAACTCCTGAAAGATAGTCAGGTTTTAAGCAATTTAGTGGATAATTTGTTGCCAATTATTGAGATGCAGTTGCACATTTTACTGCATTTCTTAAAAATGTTTGAAGTGCAATACCAGGTAGCTTTGAATGTCTGTGGCTAGGCAAAACAAGAAATCAGCAATTGCACTAGTTTTTGTGAAAAAATCTCCACAAACTATGTCTTAGGCAGCAAAGAGGCATAACTAGCCATGTTTTGGTTTCATTGGCAGTGAGTATCAGATGGTGCACATAGGCAGGAATGGCAGGAATAAAATGCCCCCAATCACTCAGGGGAAAAGGCCCAGAAATGTTGCAAGCTGTTTTTTTTTGCTGAGACATTTTGGTCAGTGAAACATTTCGGTCATTTGTCTCACATTTGCATTAAGTCACCATAACAGTGTTCATTAGCCTATAGTTTTAGACATTCTGACCGAAAAAAAACAGGTTGCAAGTGTTTCAACTCATTACATTTGCATCCAAAAGACCCGTGGTTCAAATATGGGGGGCACCAAACTTGTTTCTTGCCCTGGGCCCGTTTAACCTTGGTATTGCCCTGCACAGGTGATTAAGCTCAGAGGTGTGCCTAGCAGAATAGGTCATGCAAAAATACAACAAAATTCACAGAACCCTTAACAACATATTACTGTAAATACTGCCCTACGCCAAACATTTGAGGGACTTTCTGTGTCACACAAGTCATGCCATTATGTTTGCATTGCTTGAAAAAAGAGTTGTTACATCATAATTGACTTAAAGTCTTAAGCTGTACAAAATCGGCAATACAAAGACTGGCAGAGCTTCACAATGTTTAGCCTGTCTAGTTCTGTAAAATAAGCTATATGGCAGTTTTTTGTGTAAAAAATATATGCATCTCCAATGTCTTCAGACCCACAAAATTCTGCAGTGCATAGGTGTATAGGTAATTCTTAGACATTGAAATCGAATGAAAGCAAATCAGTTCTGCATGTTTTTTTGTTTTTTTTGTAAGGAACAGTTCAGCACCCTGGGTTTCAAAATTTGTTACATTAATTTCTTAGACAACGTAAAGTTTACTTTTTGTCAAGTTATGTAATTGTAATCTCACTCACAGTTGTCATTCATTTCGAGTTCTA
>JGI24158J21664_10014688_pt1 | contig 10260 bp, 9 predicted proteins | sample Ectturendosymbi3_FD_21664 | JGI IMG/M metagenome (IMG submission 21664) | reverse complement strand
AAATAAAAATCTTGTGCACCTGTGGAAATTCCATGTGAAGTGGTTCACCTAGACCACGTTGAAGATCACTTACCTTAAAGTCTTGCCTACTTTGTGTATTCATCTCGTTGATAACCATTAAATTAGTGTGAATGATTACTTAGGGCAACCGGGCAACCAAAAGTCAATGCAGTCAAATTTTTTCTGCTTTTTATAAAGTTTATGATACGTCCACAGATGCCATGAGCGACTCCAGTAGTAATTTATCGTTAGGTCAAAATTTTCTTGCATCGATCGATATTTTTCAGCCGATATTAATGTTTTTGCAAGTTTATTTGCAATTCTGAGATAGCATTGGATTTGTTGCCACTTCTGACGTAATGGTTTTGTTTTGCCCACTATTGGATGATTGAATATTAAGTAGGCTAGGCGTGATAAGGCAAGAAACGTGGTCTTGCCGTTCTTGGTTTCGTTAATCCTCAATCCATTATGCATGTAGAAAATCAAGGCAATATGTGAAGCAGCACCTGATGTTGAAGTATAACAATGAAGAACCTTCACAGTTGACGCTGGATATTTCTCATTTGTTTAGATTGATTTTTGTCTATGGTTTGTTACCTGTAGTTTCGTTGTCTTTCACATTTGATTGTTTCATTTCAACAGAATAAATCTTTGTCAACTATCGGTTTAATTTATAATATAGTCTATGCTTTGTATTCGGCATTTCAATTTCAGGAAGAATAAAGTTAAAATCAGTTAATGCTAAGTCAAACAATTGGTTGACCTATAGTGGACCAGTGATCACATACCCATGCTTTCAAGTTCACGAGCACGCAATAACTGTCAAGAGAACTTTCGGACTACTTCCTCGTACCTGTGGAACAACACTTTTCTTGCTTGATGAAGCTTCCGATGTGACAATGTTGCGGATAGCAGGCTGAGCTGAAAACGATATTATGTGTATTGATATTGACAAACGTCGATTGAAACACGAGCAAATGCTCACAGTCAAAGGAACGCTGTCCAGGTGTGCTTCGTCTGAAGACTGACGTATCTCCGCGTAGAGCTCCCTTTGGTGGAGGGTTGCTCCATGGGAATCGCTGGCTGTTGGCAAAGAACTGCGACAAACACAGTGTAGGTATGGAAAGGAAGCACTGGAGGATCTCATTCGTTATGGCGGCAAACTTTCCATCGTATCCAAATCACCCGTGATGCTTTGTTGAGCAAACATCAACTTGCAAGACGCTCCACAAAGATATATCATGTTTGTTTCTTATGTTCTACTTCAGGGTATTTGTCAATTGTCCAGGTTGGAAATTTGACATTGACATTGCTTTATTTGTTAACCAACACGAGACGAAGGCCATTTTTCACGATATTGACTCCATCCCGTCTGATTTTCGCTGTTAGGTAAAATCGTATTTACTATGGGTCATTTTCTTTAATTTTCTCTCACCAGAACATGTTAACATGTTGAACTGGAGTGATGCAGTTTAAAATTCTTCAGAAAAAGATNACTTTAAAAAGATTTGACTTTCAATTTGAATTTATTGTGTAACATTTAAAGAGCTTTATTTTGTTGCGATCGGAAATCCCGAGCGGCATATGCGCTAAGCTTCGCACTGCGGCAGCAAGCAACAATAGAGTTCACATGCCATGATCACTCTATTATTGCTTGTTCGCGCCACTTATATGTATGGTGTTGTTCTTCACGCACATCCCGTTCGTGGTGAATCACACAATCAACGCAACACCACCGGAGTGGTTGCAAAATTTTAACAAAATTTTGCGATATGGCCTTCCCTAGGCAAAGTTACGATTTATCACCTGCCCTCCCGGAAACGGCGGAGGTTGACGAACACCGCCCGGCAAAAGCGCTCGACTTTGGCAAACGTTGAAAGCAGGCCTTGGCAAGATGCTGACACCAGGTCCAATGTAACCTGAAGGAAAAGCGCAAGTCACCAGATACAATAATCGTGATGCGTCACACTTCATGTTGTTGGCAATGTGGAAGCTGGATTGCGGAGGACAAATTGAGCGTTTAAGACTTCCAACACCAGGTTAAGTGTCATGATTTTCTTAAAGCCCTTTGTTTGAGCATAACCATATAACACTTCCTCTTGAGCTGCTTACATATAAGGTTGTATTTACGTTTGTATCATACTGTGCTGTAATAGACAGACATCACTGCAGGATGCAACTAAGTAAACCGACCGATGTATTCATAGGCGCAGCCAGGGGGGGGCGAAAGGGGCCATGGACCCCCGAAATTTTTAGAAAATATAGCCATTTTGTGCTTTGAGAGGTGTTTTTCTAAGCAAAATAGTGTTGTTCGCCTAAAATGAAACATTTTGGCCGCCCCAAATTTTTTGGCCCCCCCCCAAATTTTTGGGCTAGCTACGACACTAGATGTATTCCTCATTTTTTCAAGTATATGCAGCTATACACCGAAGAAGCCATCGGCAGAATATGCGATAGAGCTAAAACCGAATAACGAAGATGCGAGCCTACTTTGGTTTGGGCGCGCATTGGAACCCTGGAATACTTTCGTGGGTTTATCAAACCCAGGTCAGATGAGGTCACCACGTGATACTACGTAAGCACGCGTTGGTGCATTTCCACGCTTCAGTAGCTTCATGTTTTTGTGCGACCTGTTAGTAGGTGCGCGGGCGGTCGTCCACATTTTTCGATTTTGCAAAGGGAGTGAATTCGGGTTCAGCAAACCCGACGAAATGGTTAGGTGGCATGGGCACGCTAGACCCACGTTATGGTTGAAGGGGGCTAAGCGCGAGGTGGCTGTAAAAAGCTGAAACTCACTCAGCGCATGCTTCTACGGTCGTGTTGGCAGTATGCAACATAAGTTCTTCAGGCCCAAAATTTTTTGTTTACGAGTTATTCAGTTCAGGCATTTATGACATCTTCGCTATATTGGTCTACTTACCTTTTCATCAAAAATCGTATGATATTTGAGTACAAAGTAACTTTGTTAGTGCTCTATTTTCAATGTAGTTTTTGTGATAAACTGCAGTTGAAGGAAAGTATATTTTTTTTATTTTTGAAAACCGGGTTCAAACCCGACGAAATAGTGAGTGTGACAAAAATTGGACAAAAGTATTCCAGGGTTAAAACGTCACTTTCAAATGTTTTATCGCCATAGTGATACAAAAACCTTGAACTTACTGTAAAAGNCAAGCGATGAGCCCCGAAGGTTTTCTACTGTAAAAATGACATGCAAATCAAAAGCAATGGCCTTCCCACCCTGAATTAAAACTTTCATGTGGTTTAAAAGCAACTAATGTGACTTTTGTTAACCTCGCAGCATGCAGAAACTGGTAAGTGTGTGAAAAACCGGCGAATTAGTTTACTTTGTTTACTACCATACACAAGTGAAGAAAATAAAGAACCGTTGTCGCTCTGTATAGGGAGCACTGCGAGGGCCCATGGCCCGCAAATTGCCAGTGAGCCACAGGACTCATGGGCGCAGTGGCAGTATGGGCTTCCCTGAGAGGAACTACCACCAACCGGCGAAACGTGTCGAACAAAGCTAATGCTTACTTGGGTTTCGCACTCTTCGAGCCCCTGCAAGCTCAAAACGAATATCAGGAACTTGAACACCTGCGCGAGACAATTATGCAATTTTGAGTCGGGGCAATCTTCGAAACAATGTTACATGCGCGATACGGTTGATTTTCATGAGCGTCACTGCAGTTTCATTATGTTGCGCAACAAGTAAACGCTTACGCAGAAAGATCGGTTGCGATTTGACATCGAAAATCAGCACTAAACACAATCTTTTATTTTAATCTTGAACTGAAAGGTTTGAAGAATGGTTTGTTTATCACCGGAATGAAGGTGACACTGTAAGTGTATTAAAAAAAAGTCTAAATGAAAAAATACCAATCTTAAAAAGGTATTTAATTGGACAAGTCCTCACCTTTTTCTGCAGTGACCTGAGATTGCGTGGAAACATCGGAAGTACTGCGTCGGCACAACCGCAGTTCAGGATTTATCTGTCGAAAGAGGTTGACCAGGTGGGTCGCTCGCAACGCATCTAGGCGCATCTCAGGGCTCATGCTCTGGAAAAAGAACTTGTCGCAGCTCCTCTACGTTTATTTGGCAATGTTTTTTTTTGTTAATTTTGGAAAAAAAAATTTTGCTGCCAATTGCCGTCAGGCCGAAAGCATGAATTGTGGTTGAGGTGAACGCTCTTGCCCAAGGAGCGCTACGGCAATTCACTCAGTGGCCGTGGATTGAACACCCAACCTTCCAATTGAGAGGCGGGCACTTTACAACTGAGCTATTGCCGCCCCAACAGCTGGCAACGCTTTGTTTGCATCAGCTACGCAAGCAGACTAGATGGAGCGTTATTTTTTCCATCGAATTGTTTTGATGAGCCAGCGATTTGTTTTAACCAACTTTCAACGTCCTGAAGCAGCATTATATTGTGTGCTACTTAAGACAGTTCTGCAAGATCAAGCCTTGGTGGCACAGTGACATTTTGGCTTAACAGTTACATTTTCACAGATCAGACACACGAACCTGCCATATTGCTTCGCCTTTCTGCACATGTGCGTTGGTGTTTCTACTTGTGCTGGGTCCTTGACTTGAGCCACTTGGGGCAGATTGTGTCGGTGTTTGATTGGTCGACTGCGCAGCTGAAGATTAGAACCAGAAATGGTTAATTAACTGCCACTGCAATAATTTAATAACAGGAACTACCAGGATGGATGACATCTATACGAGGTTATCGGTTAGCAAATCGCCTAATCTTGTCGTTATACCACAAAGTAAGGTTCACTGATGCATTTATTTTACCTAGCTGATTGCTAAGGTGTTGTGACCGAGAGCATTAGACAGGGATTCGTCGCCAGCAGCACCAAACAGATTCTAGCACGAGGCAGTTAATTACATTTGCCAGGATATACACCAGTGTTTCTCAAACTTTTTTATTCCATCGCCCCTTTTTCACACTCGACACGTCGTTTTCGCCCCCCCAAGCCTGATAAAGCAAACACAAGGTAGCAAATTTAAATTTTATTTAAAGCAAGTATAAAATAGCTGAACCAAGCCATTAGATAGCTGAACTAAGCAACTATATTACGACGCTAATATTACGTTAAGAATTCTTGTGAAAGTAATCCACACTGTAGCCGGGACATAGACGATCGAGCATAAAATTTAACGGATAAATTGCTTTAGCAACAACCTCCAACGATTCTCATAGTAAATTAAAATTGCAAGAAACTAGCAGGTCATAGCAGGGGTACTGGGGTTAACTCATGATCGATTAGTGGTTGAGCATTTTTGGCCCATTTGTGTTGCTTCGCCCCCTATCGCCCCGTTTGTTTTTTTCGCCCCCTTGCCTCTCAACATCGCCCCCAAGGGGNCGATTCCGCCCACGTTAAGAACCACTGGTATACACTGTACTAAGATGTCAGTGAGAAGACGCCAGACATCAGGTTNACGAATGTAGCATGTCGAAACGCCAAACATGCATGTAATTTGAGAGGGCACTAACCTTAAAACCTTAAACACCAAAACCTCTGTATGGCGTTTCCTGTCAGGTACCTTTTAACTTGTTAGTTTTGTCAAACTGCATATTGTAAAACATCGATTATTTAGTTTCCTCTCAGCTGCCCCCCCTTATACTGTATTTGGCAATTTCGACATGCTGCATTCGACAACCTCTTATGTTTGGTGTCTTCTCACTGACGCATCGTATGTTAGTACAGCGTCCTGGCAAATTTTTCTCATTGCTGCGTGCCGGAACCTCTCGTATTTAGCGCCTCTTCTATTTGGCACCTCTTTATATTTGAGCTTTTAGTTGAAAATATTAAATGGTGTAGTTCAACCATCGCTAGGCTCCCCATGGCACATACTTTGAAACCCTTTTTAAAGGGACCGCAGAAGCCGATATATTGACAACGACTTTTCCAGCCATAACTCGCCAGCTGATTAAGCTAAAGAGAGCTGTTCAAACCCTCTGAAAAGATACGGAGTCTTAGTTTATTAAAAAAATAAGGAAGTATTTATCTGAGCTTTTTTGTGGACGATGTCGTAATAGTGGCAGATTTAGGATTTCTTAGTCGACGTTTTCTTTCCCTGGGCCCCAAACCCAAGGGGCAATTTTTTCTTTAAAAGCTAGGCGAAAATCCGCATCTTCAGAGCCGTTGATTGGCCTAGCGTTTGTAGTTAGCATGCTGTGGCCTGAAAACCACAAAATAATCCAATAATAAATTCCTTAGGGTATTAATTATACAATTTCTTGTTTTTAGGCCATAACTTCGAAATCACAAACGCTAGAAAGCCAGCCAAGGACTCAAAGATGAGGATTTTCGCCTAGTTTTTTTTGAAAGAAACAAATGATTGCCCCATATGATTGCCCATGGGGTTGGGGCCCAGGGAAAGGTAACGTTGGCAAAAAATCCTGAACCTACCCCTGGTATGTCGTCCACAAAAAAGCTCAAATCTAAAACTTCCCCCAATTTTATTAATCAAAACTAGAACTTTACGCATCTTTAAGGTTTGAACAGCTCTCTAGCTAAACAGCTCTCGAGTTATGGCTGGAAAAGTTCCGGCTTCTGCGGTCCCTAAAGTGTTGCAGAAACTTCGATATAGCGCAAAAACACCAAAAATTTATAAAACGTTTACCTTGAGGTGGTTTTGCTTTAGTTGTCAGTCGAAAACCTGCCATAGCCTTGGCTGACTCTTGAACAAATATCCTGCTTAACCGTTGCTGGTCTTGTTACAGATTTCTTGCATACTTAAAACTTTTTCACCTGTTAATTGAAGAGACGAGTACAAAGACCGTGAAGCAACAAAAGCTGTGAGGGCGAAATATGTTTATATTAATGCTTTTTGTACGCATTGATGAAACAAACGTCCGTCTGGGCCAAAAAGCTTACGTCAGAGTGAGGTTTCGACCATTGAGCCCAATCCAAGCCCACTATGAGCAACTAATTTTGCTTGTGCTGAACAAGTCAACAAAATCACACATGCTTTCGGAATTGTGAGCAGTCAATGCGTTTGAACGTTGCTACAGTTCAGCAATTATCACCATCTAGCGAAATAAACTGGCTTTTAGTAACGTGCTCGATTCCTCTTTAAATGTAATTGTTCATATGTATACGAGTATTTATGTTTTGTTCCTATAGAAAACCTCACCATGATACTATTGGCAGTAAGACGGTAGAGTGTTTTTCTCCGACATTTCGTGAAGCGGAGCTGGTTTGGAAGCGGCATACCGTCATCCTAACTTTCCTCCTTATATACAGTAGTTGCGCTTTGAAAGCAAGGTCAGATGGTATACTACCGATGTTATCGCTCTGAACAGTGGAAAATAATCGATGTTGTTCTTCAATCACCTCACGCAAACCTTTGCAACAAAGCTTAAATTGAAATTTAATGGTATACTGGCTGTAACTCTCTCAGGCCACCTCGTTACTGTCACAATAGTTTTTTCAAGTTTACTTCAAAGAAAAAATGTTGATTGTGTTGTCATAGCTGTTATAGCTTATCACAAACCAGATATAAAAATCAATTTGACACTCTTTTCTGAGCTTGACGGCGAGTTCGGTCAGAGCGCAAAAATAGAGGACGCCCAACTCAAGTGAATGCACATGCGAAAATCAGTGCGCTGCGCTTGGGCGAACGCTACTTGATTACTGCGCCGCCTTTCTTGATGACTGGCATGTTTAAAGTGATCCGCACTTGTCAAACTAAAATTAAGCAAATTAATTATAAATAAGCATTTGCAACGCTTTGAAGGAAAAGTGAAACGAGTTTCCAATACCTACAAAGTTACTATTAGCGAACCGCTTCTTTATTCAAGATAATCTTTAACTACAAAACGATAATTAAGCGTTGCAAATGTTTTACTGGTACCGAATTCACTTTAAATTTAAGTTTGTCTTACACTGAAAGAAGTTGGAGGAGAACGTTTTTTCAGCAGAAATTAAATGCTATATTCTTACATACTTGCCAAAGTTTTTGCCTTGGCACGAGGAAAAAATCTATTGATTTAAACATGACCAAACTCCCTTATTGGTGAGCAGCAATACATGTGAAATCCACGGTGATGCTTCCAACTGCAGAAACACAAGATGAAAAGTAATTGATTGGCAATCGCATTCAAAAGTAATTTTTGTAACGTACAAAACTTTTACAGAATATCGTCAAATACACGCTTATCTGGGATACTAAAAACAGCTTGTTCTTCTTTTTCGAAAGACAAGAAAAAACAGCTATTTTTGCGAAAAAGATGAAAGAGTCTCAATTATGGGCGTCGGAAGAGGGGGTCAGGGTGGCTAAATTCCCCTGGATTTTTAAATTTGACATTTTCCTATTAAATTTTTAGCAAAAAAACTGTTTTCTTAGTTTCGTGTAGGTAAAATTAAATTTAACCACTTTTGGCCCTCGTGGAAAAATGCTTGTGGCTACCCTTGGAAAACCCAATATTTGCCCTCCCTCGAAAAAATCCTTCCGACGCCCATGCTTCTGGTTGAAAGATCGCTGCCTGTCCCATTTTGCTTTATCAGATTTCAATTGTGGCGGTCAAAGGTTTTCTGCTCGTCTTAGACAAAAAAATTTATTTTAGCAAAAACACAACCATTCACCTCAACCTGCAAGTTATTCTACAATAATTTTGATTTTGTTTATTGTCTGCAGCACAAAAATGTTTTGCGTACTACCACTCAGAAACCACCAGAAATATCATCTCATCAAAAACACAACTCCGTCTTTTTTTCTTGATCTCTGCGTCAGTGACGTANCAAGGGGGCTCCCGGCNCCGGGCAGCACCTTCTNGGGGCCGAAAAGTTTTTCATAAAAATAAATTTTTTAAAGTTGTCCTAACTTTTCAAATTCTGTGTTCAGAAGCTCTAGAGTGGTAGCCNAAAANTGTAGGAAATGTGGCTGTGGGACGGNCAAATTGATGACATACTTACTCATCCAGTGTTCTAAAACACCCCTGTGTTGGTCTTGAAATCAGGACCTTTTCAACACACTTGCTTAGGGGGCAGTTGTACCCAAGTCCCTACACCTTCCTCCTTAGCCAAAGCCATTTCACTCACCCCAGGCAAAAGTCTTATGAACAAAGGTCAGATACGACATTCGACAATAGGCTAGCAAGCATTACTGGCCCGGTATAGTTCAAGGTTCATACTGCCTCCAGCTCCACTCGAAATCTGATGAAAAAGTCCTTGCATGAAATCACGGTAAAAATCAAAGTTAGTTTAACCCTTATTCACCTATCGTGCGATCCTTAGCAACTTCCGAACGGCACTTCGATACCCCACCCAGTGGCGTAGCAGCCATTTGGACATTCTGGATTTATCCAGGGGCGGCAGAACCAGAGGGTGTGGCAAAAGTTGGCCTAAAACAGTACATTGTAGAAAATAGTCTGCACGTCAAAGATATTCTGAGCACATAGTTTTTCGCGGTTTCGTTACTCTTTGTTTCCTAAATTCAAATTGTTTTTCTTCGTAATTCTGTTGAACACACCACTTAAAACTCACAACTACTGCACTTTTGCCAGGTTTGTACACGCTTCACGTTGCTTGACTCGTCATTGTTACCTGTAATGAGGTCTCAATCGCATNCGTAACAAAGGAGCTCTATNACATACCGACTGACTTGATGCTCTGTGAAGTTGTTCGGTATTTGCGAATAGAGTGCACGAAATNGATTAAGCTTTTGGTCTGCAGTTGAAACAAAAAGCGAGCGAAAGAAAGTAGATGTTCTTTCAGAAAGAAGAGAGAAGTTAGGGAAAAGGAATNGAAANAGAATGAGGGCGCCATGTTGAAGTTCGTAAACATCTCTTCGGACTCCACCACTGACCCCACCTGACACCTATCGGCATAGGCGTACGAGGCGGGAGGTCGGGGAGGGCGGCCGCCCCCCCTGTCTTGAAAATTTTTAGGGCAAACTCTGTTTTCAGGGCATGCACAAGTTGTTCAAAAATCCTGAATGATAAAAAATGCATATTCAATGCATTTAATTCAGGGCAAACTCTGTTTTCAGGGCAAGGTGAAAATATTTTTGGTACAGTATATTCAGCCAGTAAAGGCAATTACCCTAATGTTTCTTTTCAGAGAGAAACTACACGCAAGGAACTTCACCGCCTTGAATTAACAAGTAAGGTAACTACAGGAGTTAACAAGCAAAGTAACTATTTGCCTATAACGGCACTTCTAGGGGATTATATAAGGAAAGTTATTGCCGAATTGAAGTTATAAACGAATTGAAATGCATGTAGAAGATGCCATCGGGACCGAACAAAAT
>JGI24158J21664_10014687_pt1 | contig 10260 bp, 5 predicted proteins | sample Ectturendosymbi3_FD_21664 | JGI IMG/M metagenome (IMG submission 21664) | reverse complement strand
GTAAGAAAATTATTCTACTTTCACCACTGCACTACACTAGCCCAAATTACACGGATCGCCCCCAAGTGAATATACACTGTATTGAAAATTTTTTCTTGCGCTTGCCCTGAAAAAACAAAGTTGCCCAGAAAATCTTCACTGTAGTGAATATACTTTTTATACTCAGGATTTTTAACAATTTGTGCTTGCCCTGAAAACTTTTTCCCCTGAAATTTTTCACTGTATTGAATATATTTTTTACTATTCAGGATTTTTGAGTAACTGCGCTTGCCCTGAAAAACAGAGTTGCCCAGAAATTTTTCACTGTATTGGTTATACATTTTACATTTAGGAGTTTTGAGCAACTTGCGCTTGCCCTGAAAAACAGAGGGTCGCCTGAATTGACAATACTGAATGTATATTTTTTATCATTCAGGATTTTTGAGCAACTTGCGCTTGGCCTGAAAAACAGAGTTTGCCCTGGAATTTTTCATTGCATTGAATATGTATTTTTTGTTATTCAGGATTTTTGAGCAACTTGCGCTTGCCCTGAAACATAGAGTTGCCCTGGAACTTTTCACTGTATTGAAATATATTTCAGCATTCAGGATTTTTGAGCAACTCGCGCTTACCCTGAAAAACGGAGATGTCCTGAAAATTTTTGGTGTATTGAATATACTTTTTACTTTCTGGATTTTTTGAGCATCTTGCGCTTGCCCTGAAAAACAGAGTTGCCCTGGAATTTTTCACTGTATTGAATATACATTTTACATTCAGGATTTTTGAGTAACTTGCGCTTGCTCTGAAAAACAGAGGGTGCCCTGAATTCACTGTATTGAATATGTATTTTTTATTATTCAGGATTTTTTAGCAACTTGCGCTTGCCCTAAAAAACAGAGTTGCCCTGGAGTTTTTCACTGTATTGAATATATATTTTTTATCATTCAGGATTTTTGAGCAACTAGCGCTTGCCCTGAAAACAGAGTTTGCCCTGAATATTTTCAAACCCGGGGGGCGGCCGACCCCCTGCCTCGTACGCCTATGGTTGTTAAGACAACAAATCTGATGTTCAGGAAAATTTTTGATCTTTGATGGTTTGACAAACTTCATATTGAAATGGATGTGATGTGGTTCTGAAGGTAGTTGTGATGATTTTTTTGTTGGATATTGAAAACGTGCCGACTGCTGTCTACATTGCAAAATTCTAGTTGCAACTGTGCAACAACGTTGAGTATATTGGTTATAATTGTGAACTTTTCAGTTACTGCTACATGCGTTTATATTAATTCGACCTATAAATTGAGCATCTCCATGGACATGATTGTCGAAACTTGGGTCACAAAATTGCTAACCTAGAACGTCTCACGGAGCGTCAGTGGCCATAGATATTTTCTCTGGGTTAATACATTGACACATTTATTAGCCTATATCAGTTTTTTGACGATATAATTGACAAATTTTCAGTAGAAAATGCAACAAAGCTTTTTTCAAGTTAGATAATTATAAGTAAAGGATTATATTGTAATCTCGCTGTCTTTTCTTTGTTTTCGTTTAACTTTTCAGGGTATTATATCCAAAGAAATGCTTTAGGATTTTGCACTTTTATATTTGTCTAGTAGCTTTGCATAAAATCATTTGCCTTCAGTTTTTCATACGCATTTTTCTGACTGTCCTTCTCTTTAATGTATTCGTGAGTCTGCCCTCTCAGTTCTTTATTACGTTATAAAAATCAATGCTGTGGGAATGCTCCAGAAGTCTAGAACCCCTACAACAGGAGTGGCCAACTTTTTGCACACCGTACGCCAATTTTTTTAAACCCGAATAGCCTACCAAGGCGTCATACGATCGGCTATCTTGTAACGATGTTATTTAACATCGTTAGTGATTTTCCAGGTAATGATGTTAAATGCAAACGGAATATCTGGTAAAGCAGCAAATAAATTTCATATTTACTTAATTTTTAATGAGTTTCGTTCTGAGCTGGCTTCGATTTCACAGGTTTTTTAATGTAATGGAGGTAAATTTTTTACTGACAGCACTGAGCAGCAGATAATTTTCAAATTTGAATCGGTAAGGCGCGACCTCGCTTTACTTTGAATAAATTTCATGGACAAAAATGCTTTTGCGCATATGAACGTTATTTCAAAACGAAATATAACTCTGAGCAAATTTTCGTAGTTCTGGGAAATTTTCGCCTGGTAAGGATCGCCAGAAATGAATCATATCAGAAACACCAGGGACTGGACTGAAGGAAAGTCCTTCAAATTACGTTTTCAATATGGAATTTGTTTTGAAGTGAATGATTTCTCCCTTGTGTATTGGCATTTTCATATTCTGTTGTTCACTAAGTGAGAATGGGTTTACAAATGCAAAAATTCAATCTTCTTCAGCAATATCAAAAAAATCTTGCAATAACTTGATCTTTTCAGTGCATTTTCTCAATTGCCAGTATCAACAGCACCTTTAATCTGCTCCTTTAAATACGGAAACTGGCTCACATCCTCATTTTCTAACTACGAAATAAACAGTTTTGACTTCATCTTGAATGCATTGATATGATTCATTAAGTTAGGAAACAATTTTTTCTTGCACTGTAGTTTGATATTCAGATGATTGAGGTAGTCATCAATCTTAACGAAAAACTCCAGATCAAATAGCCAGTTATTATCACAAAAAAGAGCTCTTTCCTCTGGTGGCTCGTTTTTTTCTTCTGGAACATCATGTCCAGCTTATTTTAGAGATCCTAACAGACAACTCACAAGGGATTTTTATGAAACAAAAAGCCGATAAAATATTGAGGCTTCCTACCTTGCTTTATTACGATCACGAAGATGCGCTACTTGAATCACCCAAGGCACAAAACTTGGCGCATGCGCCATAGGTTGGCCATCCTGCCCTATAGCTGTCACCAGCGGTGATTGTGACAAGACCTGATGAGAGAAATAGGAACAAGCGAGAACGCTGCATTTGGGATCTAGAGGCTCCGACAAATCGTGCTTTAAAAAACAACAGTGCAACTCTGGTCGGTTTTATGCTGTGTTGTCAGAAGATATTTGTCCCATTAAAATTCTGTCATTAAGATTCTTGAGGATTTTTGCAGATGAAAGCTTTTTGCCTAGTTTTTGCGTTTTTTCACTAATTGCTGAAATTCGAATGTATTACTGCAATTGGTAATGTCGCAATACAACAGTTTCAGTTTGAGTGTTCAATCGTGACCTAAAATTCAAAGTGGAGATAGCTTCACGCGAAACAATAAGATTCTTAACTCTACGACAGTTAATGATTTCCAAGATTCAAAGGTCTTAACGTCAAATGCGTGACGTCACAGTCATATGTAATTTTCAGGCGGGTCTATAAACAACTATATGCAGGGCCAGAGTCAGCTTTCGACGCCGCTTAACTCCCAACTCACTTTTCACATCTATGCTGCCACGAAAGGTCTGGGTGGGGGGCGCCAAAACTGGCTTTGCCCCCGGGCGCGGGAAGCCCTAGGTACGCCACTGCGCCAAGGTAAAGGGAAATAATTGATGAAAACGTTATGACTCCACATAATTGTGATTGAACCGTCACAATACATGTCATCACAAATAAATATCCAGAATGAATGCTATTGTTCCTAAACAGTGACTATGGCGCAATGAAGAAGACTTTGAAACTGAATCGCTCCTTTGCCAAAGTTTGAGCTTCAAGACAAAATTTATCTCACCGCCATATTCACGCATGTAGTTTTAAAACTGTGCAAAAACAAAAATATTGATTTAAGGGTACGCTTACACTGGAAACAAGGATAGGTTATATTTGTAATATCCACGGTTATCAGAGAGGAATTTGCGATGGTCTTCAAATGAAGCTTAAATAACCATTAGGTGGTACACACCAAGCTGGTGCGCCAAAAACAGCTGCGAAATGCGTTACTCCAATTGTTTTTACCTGTGGTCATTAATTATGATTAGAAAAGGTCAGATACACGTTTGTGTTCGACTAAAAGCTGAACTAGGATAGATTCCTTGAGGCAGTTTGGTTGATTTGTACTGAAGGATTGCTTTGGCTTGCACTTCAAATATTTTATTAACCTGAAAACTTTGTAGTTGGGGGGCATTGCCCCGTTGCCCCCACCTGGCTACGCGCTTGGTGGCAACCGTATTCTGATTGCGGGCTACAGACCAGCGCAGGAATTTGTGATCGAGCGAAGTTAATGTGCACACCGATTCGGCAATTCAAATTAACCAACACAATTTTCACCAATCATGACAATTCAGTTTACATAGGAAATCTGTGTACTACAGATAATCCAGTGATAATGTTCATTTTTCTCATTTGTACCCTGGTTTTATGCTGGGCAAACGTTTCCCACAGTAATGTAACTATGAAATTTGCACATGTACATCACTTTTCATCACAAAATGTTGGGGGGGACAAAAGATATTATGTCCCGCCCTGTCCAAAAGTTGGGGGGGTTATGTCCCCCCGTCCTCCCCTTAAACTCGGTCCCTGGTTATGGTCAGTTTGCCAATGTTTTGCTGCCCTTTCAAAACGCCATGTCACTTGACACACACGAGACAGCCGAAACATCCGGCGTTCTACGTTCCCCTAATTTACTCTCAAACCTTTCCCAATCAGCTTTAAACCCGGATTAGTAGTGGTATCGGAGAGTTTATTGATGCACAATTTTACGCAAGCTCTGTGCAAAGTTAAAACATCCCGCCTGAAACACTTTGCTGAGTTATGTCAGATGAGGTAGCAATGTTAACAAGACGAAATGACCGTGATGAAATTTTTTGTTTTCACAAGTCGCAGTAAAAAACGCGCATTACATCATTTTCAGTTGCATAGGTGTAGGAGCTGGCAAATTTTTGGGAGTGCGAAGGATTTTTGCCCGAACTCTCCCAAACTTGTGCGAACAGAATCCAAAAAATGTGACCTTCAAAAAAAAGCTCTTCATGTCATTTTGGGCGCCTTTTTTCAAATCAAAGCATGTTGGGCACCATTTTTGCTAATTTCTTCAAGGAGTTTGCTCAGATTTTCAGGGAGTTTGTGAAGGTTTTCTGAGATTTTGTCCTAATTTTACAGGATTTTGCCCTGATTTTAAGAGGTTTTGCCCGGATTTTCACCAAATAAAAACTTTTGGGGGTGCGCTTGCACCCCTTGCACTCCCACCTCCTACACTAGTGGACAGCTGCATCAGTGCGGCCTAATTAGCCAAAACCTCACTCCTTCCAAGTCTCATATCTACCTCACTCGGCAACCACCTTGGTTTTCATGCGCGTTGCAACCGCCGAACTGTTGTCTTCGTGGCAGTATTCTGAACATCTGATGCATCGCCAGGCAAGCCGACCGTAGCATTGAAACAGCAAAACAATTCTGTGTTTGCAGTAAAGTACTTTGGCATTTCCGCACAGCATACACATCTGCGACAGTATCGCAGCAGGCCAAAGCGATGCGGTACGCATGACAATGCACAGACACCATAGTTTCAATTTCCGCTTACAACTTCTGCGCCAGAAAATTGTGTCGGCCTATCATTGCAGCCGTCTGTTGTACTGTAATAGCCACGTACATGAAAACATGCTTTCCTCAAATCGTTTTACTTCAATACAAGGCAATACCATATCTTTGCTTCCAAAATTTAGGGTGTAATTGAAAAATTTTAGGGTATGATTTTGACAGCTACAGTAAAAACGTAAAAAACACTGCTCCGAAGATTTCTCAATGAAAATTTTAGCTGGAATAAAATCGCACTTAAGTGTCCTCCACACATGGGCATCGAAAGAGGGGCAGAAGTCCAAGCCTCTCCTTGGATTTTGAAATTTGACAATTTTCATACTAAATCTTCAATAAAAAAGGTTGTCTTCTTTGTTTCGAGTGGGTAAAATGAAATTTTACCAATTTTGGTCCTCCTGGAATATTCTTTCCACCACCCCTGGAAAAATCCGCAATTGCTCCACCCTGGAAAAAATTCTTCCGAGGCCTCAACTATTTCGCGGCATCTTTCCTAATGTCACTTGGCAATTGGCATAAACTTTTCCGGGAGTCTACGGAAGGATATGCCCCGGTATTTAGTGGATTATTCGCAAAATTCCAAATTTAATCCTAAAAACATTATGTTGAAATAAATTGCCTGCGAATTAACTATTGATTACATAGCAGAAAATGTAGCTTTCACGTCGTAAAACTAATTGAAAGTTCTTTAAAAAATGGGTACTCCTCAAGCGTTTACGGCTTCTGTTGCAATGTTAATGTACAAATGCCTTTATTTGGAAAATTACAGAAGACTGCGTTTGGTTTAATTTCATTTTTAAGCCGTACTCTCAGTCCCGTCGCCACGAGGGGCTTTGGTGGGCTTAGCCCCCCGGACAAAGCTCCAAGCCCCCCAAAGTGAAATGTGAAACACCATAATCAGTGGAATTTTTGTCAATTTTTAGAATGTCAAGCCTCCCCGCAGAACCGCAAAGGCCCCTTATTGAAAATTTTCTGGCGACGGTTCTGCGTAGTTTTTTACTGATTTCCAAAGAACAAAACTGTCTAAGGTACGCATCTACAATCTTATACTTCGGTTAAAATTTGTCAGATACAAATCTTGGTTTATATTTGATTTTCGCATTGTGACTCAGCTTTCAGTTACTGTACTGGGGTAAGTGTTACAGCAAACTTGGTATCGAAGTTTTCATTATGGTAAAATCTCAATGTTAAAATTTTACAATAAATTACAGAAACTATTTCAAAGATGCCACCTCTTTTGCACTCAAGAAAAACTTTCTTACTGGTGTTACTACTGCAACACATGTGCATAAGTATATCAAGTCTGAAGCGATGGTGAAATATGAGGCCGTCCTTACGGGGGAATTCAAGCACAGGACGTGCAGCAGCTGTGGTTTAAAGCAAGGAAAGAAGTGCCATTATTCTTTAAAGGTTTGTTTGCGGAAAAACCTGAGCAGCCGCTAGCAAACGAAAGAGCAGACGGTCATTTCGGGAGTTTTCAGTATGCTTAGGCCGTGTGTGTTGGGCTGAAGTCCTTGTGGAACTTTTGTTGAGATGGCCTCGACTGGTACATGAGGATCTGGCCTGGTTGTTAGCGTAATTGTTTTGTAAATTACGACAGCCTACGTGATTCTCGACAGTCGCGTCGCTTGAACCACTGGCCGTGATTGATAAAGCACGATTGCTTCCGCTGTGTCGCCAGGGATTCTTGCTGTGTAGCAACTCGAAGCGCAGCAGGGGAATCACAATTCTGCAGAGAAACTAACGCATGCACTAAAGGCGCACTGTAGCTTGACAGATGTTGGGTTGCACCATACTGTAGCTGTGCGCTGTCATTGTCAACATTGCACAATTTCTGTGACGTTAGCCTCAAAGGCCTACTGCTGAAGTTGAGTTAAGATGGGCTTAATATTCATGAAGTAAAGCATATTGTTTTCACAATCCCTCCAACTGAATGTAAATGTAAAGATCAAGTTAGCTTTAATCACTTCGTACATCTGAGACAGAAGGCGGTGAAATCAGGGTCAGAAAGCCAGTTGCTTCCATGCATTAGTCAAGCCAGGCATGATTATAAAGTTGTGTGATAAAAAAGGACAGTGGTGAGAGGTAATAACTAAGTAAGCACAGAAACAGGCAAGCAAAAATAGGCATCTGCAAGTCTGCTGTAAATCGATGCATACAAAACGCGCCGAAGATTTTGAGTGTAGACCATGCCTACGGGTCGACAGAGTAGTTGGTGATTTATGACGACAGTACGACGCTGCAGTAATCACCAGTTGCTAGTACCAGGCCCGTCGCCAGGATTAGCAGCAGGGGGGCCAAAAAACAGATGGAGGGCCCAAAAACCAGAAGGGGGGCCACATTTTTAAAACACAGTATTGGATGTATGCAGCAACCGGGGGAACAAACGTGAAATGGGGGGAACCGGTTTCAAATAGGGGGCCGGGCACCACTGGCCTCCCCCGCTGACGACGGCCGTGGCTAGTACTGTGTTTTTGTTTGCAACTGTAGGAGAAAAAAGCGCCGACTGTACTGAAAGGTAATAAAGTCATGCTTTCACTTTCATACGACGCATCGCTTCGAAGTCAGCCTATATGAGCGAGCAAGTTACTAGTGGACAATGTGATGCAAATCATATCAGACCACTCAGAAACCAAACAGATGCGTTCTGCAACACCAGGCGGGAAGTGACGCTTGAGTCTCCACAAAAGATAAAACTTCCCGTTTAGCCTCCGATTAAAATTTTCAGCTCCTGGCTCTTCAGTGCACCCTTCCGATTCTCAGTCTTCTAATCATGATTTGATGCAGTCTGGGGCAAATGAAGATGGTAGAAGTTCGTTTTATACTACTTTTATTAAGATAAACTTTGTTTAGAAACTTGAACGATGAAAATCATAGTTGTGTCGAAGATAAACATAAAATTGTTATTTCCAATTTTTCTGCAAGTTAATTACATTTTTAAATGCCGCCTAAACACCTGTTTATTCTTCACTTGTTGGTAGTGAAGTAGCGAATTCCGCGATTATTTTTTAGCGACCCTACAAAAATTAATGAGGACATCATTCAAAAGCACCTTCACTATGTTTTAGCTCCTCGCTTGTCACCCCGATGTAGTGAAAACTGTGGTTCTATGCAAGCTATAGATCAAGGGTGGGGAACCTGCGGCCCATGTGAACATTTGATATGGCCCGCATCAGAATTTTCGTTACCCAAGTTAGAGTACAACGTCGCGTCAAAACGAAGCTCCATGATAAGCGGGTACTTAGACAGTAAGTCAAGAGAACTCATAGTTACAGTAGGTAAAGGTAGAATTTTGATTTTGCGGGCCACCAGCGATAATGCACCTATTTCATGCGGCCCGTGATAGTAAATAGGTTCCCCACCCTGCTATAGATAAAGAGATTTCAGGTAAGGCTAATCTTCAATGCCTAAAATCGATTGTCAAGTAATTAATCCAACTACTTTTGACCTATGGGCCATTTTATAAAACCGTGACAACTCGCAGGCCACTTCCAACAAAATGATGTATAAAAAAAGATTCACAAAATTTGATACTAAAAAAGGGAATATATAAGTGAGTGCGCCATTGAAATTATTACACAGTAGCAATTTATTACAAATCTTTATCAATGGGATGCCTGCATGTGGTCGGTGCTTCTCTGACACTATCGTTCCTTTATCAATACCAGTGTTAGTGGTAGCAAGTGGAGACTATCGTCCACTGTTTCGTCTGCTATTCGATTTCTGTTTTTAGATTTGACTTGCTTCATCCCAGAAAATATACTGTTACACACGTATGTGTTTCAAAACATCGAGTGCAATTTTTGGTGCGAAATCTTTCAGTTTGAGAAATCTATCTTTGCGGACTGTTTTCTAGAAGCGCTATACAGTGCAGTCCATGGATCTCCAAACTTTTTTGTCCGAGGGCCACATAAGCTGTTACTCAACAGTCGGAGGGTCAAACATCTTACGCAATGTGATTGTTTCGGGCAGGGGTGGGGAACCTGCAGGCCGCGGGCCAAATGCGGCCCGAGTGAACATTTGATATGGCCCGCATCGGAATCCTCGTCACCTAATTTAGAGTGCACAATCACGTCAAAACCAAGCTCCATGACAAGCAGATACTTAGATGTTATGTCAAGAAAACCCCTATCCCCCATAGTTGGACAAAGGTTGAATTTTTGGATTAAATAAATTGTTTTTGCGGCCTGCCAGCGATAATCCACCATTTATGCGGCCCGTGATAGTAAATAGGTTCCCCACCCCTGGTTTAGGGATATGTTACATTCTACCAAATCAACAGATTTTCCGTGGTAATATTATTTTTCCTTATTGGCAAAATGCCTGTGTGGGCCGGATGAAATGGCTTCGCGGGCCGTGGTTTGGAAACCCCTGGTGTAGTCTAAGGCCGTTGATATTGTACATTTTGATTAAAAGATGTTATGCTTGTTCTACTTAAAACTAGGGGAAGGTCGGGTTAGTTGACTCACTTTTTACTTTTATATCTTGTAGCTCCGCTGTTTTTTTTTAACAGAAAGGTTAATTTTATACGGTGTTAAGTTTAACCCTTTGCCTCGGCCCATGCTTTGTTTCAGTTTGATAATATGCCAGCAATTGACATTTTCGGTGCTTTAAAAAAATGGTCATGAGTTGGGTCAACTAGCACTGAGGGAGGATTGGTTGACTCACCCTGTTGGATAGTTGAAAAAAACTACAATGGCGACAGTCTTGGTTTCGTTTCCGATAGTAGTGGACAGTGGCGATTAAATAATTTTAGTTTGCACCAAGGAAGGGCCCTGTCTT
>JGI24158J21664_10014685_pt1 | contig 10260 bp, 6 predicted proteins | sample Ectturendosymbi3_FD_21664 | JGI IMG/M metagenome (IMG submission 21664) | reverse complement strand
AACTGTTAGAAAATAAATGAAGGAACAGTCGGTCTCAAAACGCGTTAGTGACTGACGACGTCATTGACAGGTCCCTCCCGAGCAAAATTCTTGGCTGTACTACAGGTAAACTGAAACTGGTCCTTTCGTACCTCCGAGCCTCAATGACTAAGAGTAAGTCAGGGCAGAAAATGTGATCTAGATTTGATGGGGAAAGGAGCATTTTTGTGGAATTTAACCGGAACAGGCTGGATATATTAATGTTTCGATAGAATTGTCTTTTTCGAACACAAGTGATACATGACTTGTATTGAATAATTTTTTGTACAATCCAAATTAAATGTGTTTGATTTTAAAAGAAATTGACGTTTGCAGTTGCAATATGTTGTTTGATTTTTTGTAAGATATGCAATTTTGTCAGGCAACACTATGTAGGCCTATAAATAATGATATCATTATTATTTGAATGTTTTGATATTCTTCATAATAAAAATAAATAAGTATATAAGTATGGTATAGTCCTTATGGATAATTTATATTTTATTTGCTGAAAATTTCAAAGCGAAAATAAACACAAATATTTTCCATTTAAAAACATTTAGTTTCTTAATGGTTTCGAAAAAATTGTGCCTACATATAATAACCTACACAAATTATTAGAAATGGCGCACACTTTAACTCTGTTATTGGCCCATTTCGCATAGATACGCCATTGCATTTTGCACCATTGAATATCTGCAGCTGTTGCTACAGTGTGGGCTAGTCTTGCCTTTACCCTGTATCTTACCCATAAAAAGCAACAAGAGATAGACCCAGGCTTAACGAAAGTACCTCACTGGCCTTGTGTAATCTGAAAAATGGATTCAGGCGTTTTGTTCCACACATTATACGTAAAAATAACCAATCCTCAACCCCGCAAAAAGATAATGGTCATCGTCATTCATTACAATCTCTTCTATAGCAGGGCCTCCAAACTGCGGTCCGCGGGCCAAATTCTGCACGCGAATACTTTTGTCAAAAATGAAAAATTAATTGACGTAAAACTTTTTGATTTATTAGAATGTAACATACCCGAAACAACCCAATACGTAAGATGTTCGGCCCACGCACTTTTGTGTTATAGTTTATGTGGCCCTCGGATAAAAAAGTTTGGAGACCCTGTTCTATAGATATCTGTTGTTAGCGGCATAGTACAAAATCGTGCATTCAACAAAACAAAAATGCAACTATAATTACAAAAATGCTGGAAATTCTCTTTTACTCCCAAAACTTTGGGGCCCCTCAAAATCGGAGGCCCTAGGCTTAAGCCTTTTTAGCCTAATGGTAAATCCGCGCCTGCGCGAAAGCCTTCAATGTGGTACGCGAATAGGCCTACTTTCTATTTTTCTTCACAAAAAATGTATTCACAGCCATAGTTTTTACTTGTCGGGTCCTGTTAAAAAATCCCTGAAATTTTGTGTAGCCTACGTGCCTTGTTGGTTTCTAAAAATGGCCGTTATAATTTCTCACAGCCATTTAGTTCATGTTGAATTTGTGTCAGTTTTGGTTTTCCAAACCTTTGATCGAATGATATTTGACAAATTACGTTTTCTGGAACAAGATGGTACATGGTGACAGCACGGGACCCACAAATGGTATGCGATCAGAAAAAGTTTGGCAACCACTGTCAGCAGTACTGCCATCGAACTTAGTAAGACAGACACGCGTTTTGACCTGTTCATTGCGCGTTGAATCACTGCACACCTTATTTGCAGTATGTGGATCTGCTTCAGTCTCAACTGGCAGTAGTAACAACCAATTTCTATCTATAAAGAGTGGGACGTGTTGGAGCGCAGATATAACGATCAGCATGAGAATTGAGCATGTTTGATAACGTACGATAATAATTAGAGGAAATTCGCCGTTCATTCAAACGATGTTTTCTTACTCTAGCATTGAACTGAGTTCTTTCAGAATCTACCTGACCGTGATAGCATGCTGACTTATAACTTTTTAGTCACTTACTATTTTAATTCATTACTATTTTAATTCATTGCCTTGCAGATTTTACGTTTTTACATTTTTATTCTGTGGAACTGACGATGCTCATTAAGCGAAATTTAATATTCCCGCTTCAATAACTGTGGCCAGATTTTTGTGGAAGACTTCTGTGAGCCTTCACATGTAACATTCATTCAAACGATAATTATTTGGTAACAATGAGGTTCATAAGCCTTTCTACAATTCTCGTGCCCAAGGAGTATCTGGCAAAAATAAACAACCTGCCCAACCACCATGGCGCGGGGCCCAATGCAGTCGCATCGGTTGCATCGACTTAAGGCCGGCCCTGTCTGTGTGCAATAAATGTTATGCTGAAGCCAAAACGAAAACTTCTCTTTCCTTTGTTAATCAACGCAGATATGCAAAAATTTAGCCGTAAAAATCTTGAACATCACCATCACAATAGCATTAAAAAAAACAAATAGAGAAACAAAGAAGAAAATCAACAAAATGTGAATCTAATTTTGAGACCGAACAAGTGCGTGATGCTGTTGTTTTTCTCAACTGCAGTTAAAATCATAAATTAGTTCAAACAAAATAACTATTTTCACCTGAAGCAAAACAATGCTATTTCTATTTCCAACTGAAACAATGATTAATTGTGATCTGTTCAACTAACTGAAGAACAATATTGTGTATATTTTGCCACTGCGAAACAAATATGAAGAAATCGAGCTCGGACGAAAGCATGTTTTATGATTGTTTACTTGTGCATTCAGCACTTCTCTATCAGCAGAAATGTTTGAAGCTTCTTTCTTCGTTTTTTTTGCCAGATATCAGAATGGACGTATCGTTGCTCAACAAGGACGCTCACCAGATCGATTTTATTTTATTATGGCGGGAAAAATCTTGGTTGTCAAGGAAATTCATGTGTCAAACAGTGTTATATCCAAAACAGTATCGGTTTTAACCAAGGGCTCCACAACCAGTGTAAGAGGATTATTTTGCCAACAGCACGAAATCTCATTACGCCAGTTTTAAATTTTATATGAATGGAAGATTTTACCAGTCATTAAAGAAAGCTTTGCCTAGGAACGATTTAAAAGTTAAATTGTGCGAATATTTCCCAATCTTTTTGCGTAAAACAGGTTGAAGAAATGGAAAATGAATCTCAACGTCAGCGGAGTTTGATATGTCGCGGCATCGTTGAAGTTATCGTCGTCGACAAACACGTAAGCGACTCGTCTTTTGCAAAGTTTGGAAAGTTGAGAGAAAAGTTGACCTCATTCTCTTTCGTTTGACTAATGCATCTTTCTGCAATCCAGGATTTTTTTGCCATGAGAAGCAGTAAATCCGACGGAGCGAAAGATTTTTTGTCAAAACACCCTCTTTTCTGTCTGTTTCCGATGCATTTACTGACCAACAGTTCAACTCAGCTGCAATATTATCCGTGAGTCAAACTTGGTATTTAATGCCGCCCGTACGTAAACTTCATCAGAAATGAATATCTTGTCAACACTGTTCTGACGCAAAAGATAGGCCTACCACATGATACACAATTTAAGTACCGATATACAGGATTGTCCATGGTACACTTTTTCTGTGCCATCCCATTGGAAACCTGTGACTCCCCCATCCGGATTCGCCAGGAACTACTTATGTGAAGTTCATTATGTCATGTGCAAGCCAGTGGCGTTCAGAGGGTGGGCGAACGGGGCGAAGGCCTCGGGCATCCAAGGCAGGGGTCATCCAAAGAGTGAAATTACAAAAATTAAATGCTGTAACTAGACAATTTTTCTATTGTAGGCTAAGGCTACTAACACATGCTGCATGGATTTAATTTTTCGGAACTTGTTTTCTTGTCAACACTAGTTTTCACGTGCTCAAATGCTAGAAATTCTCACATCCTTCAATACCAGGAACCTACACTCTAGGTGTGCGACGCACAACCAATCAAACTGATAGTGACGTGACTTTTTCCAGATCGTGCATTCAAAGGAAAATCACAAAAAAGGATTGAAAGAAAATTGTGGACATTTAATTGATTTTCTGCGACAAATTAAAAGAATGTCCTATTTCAACTTGCTTGATTAAGCTGACGTTTTGATACATCATTAGTTTCTCGTTTCATTTGTTGATGTGGCAACCTTGGCTGTGCGCTAATACAGCCGCACACCTGCGCTTGCAANATGTGCNTCCTTTCAAGCTTCATCATTGAATTGGCAGTTCAGGAGGATTGATCACAACGGCTCACACAAGCCCGTATCTGTTCTGACCCCCAGTACTTGTACATAAAAGCCACATCATATAATACAAAAGTTTGCTTGCGTACACTATGCGCATTCTTAATTCTTGTGTAGTTTAGCAAGTTTGAAACTGTCAACCCGGCGTGTCCGCCATCCCAGTCACAAACCGCCTCTGCTCGACTGTTTTTCGACGAGACATTGGCGCAGCCTGATGTTTTTACAGTTGTGAACTGTCCTATCGTAGCGTTGAGTGTATTTTACTCCACTTTTTTAATGCGCAACCTTTTATTTTTGCAGTTGTGAGCTGCGCTGACGTAGCATTAAGTGTTTTGTACTCCCCTATTTTAATTTAACGCGTTGCCGGATATTATCGCAATTATGAACTGCACTGTCTCAGCGTTGAATGCTGTGTTTTGCTCCGGTCTCGCAACTTGGAGCGCTGATATAGTTTACGTTCATTACAGTGACACATTGTACAACAACGAGTAAGGAAAGTCAATGGCAATTTTAGAATAAAAAAAAACTGAGGGGGCCACTGCGGGGCCAAGGAAAAAAGTAGGGGGGGCAACATAAATGTCTCTCCTGCATGGTGATTTTCCGTTGTAATGAAGATTGATTTGCTATGATTAAACCTATCGAACTCCACATAGGCTTGTGAATATTGTCAGAACCGTCGCCAGAAAGTCTTCAAATAATTTAAAATTATCTGGGTGAAAGTTATCTGCTGTATATGTGAATCAAACGAACTTGACGTGAAATTAAGCAAAAAACTGGGGGGACCAAGCAGGGGGGAAGCTAATAGCCCACCCAGCACCCCCCCTCTTTAGAACCGCCACTGAGGAGAGTGCGTGTAGAATAATATGTGTCAACAAACTTCGCCAAAACGTTGGTTTGCAAACGTGAATATGGCGTCATATTATGGCGTCATATTGTGGCGTCACAAACAGCGTATATCCAGTAACAATGACCACCAAACGTACTGCCCAATACTAGAAATTGATAGGGAGGCACAGAACCGGAGGAAGGGCCCCCCGTACCCACTGGCCGATACTAGGAAAAATAAATTGATCTTCCCACCACCCATACGTTCCTGTTATCTAAGCTTTAGCCAACCTTTGCGAAATGCATTGTGGGTAACTTCGCTGTCAGAATTTGTCTTGGTAAGCTCACAGTTGTGTAGGTGACGTTGCTGAATCCACGTTGATTGTACGCATTGTTAGCACAGTCTAATAAAAAATAATTCAGGAAAATGAAGTTGTGGACCTGTAGCATAACTAGATGTTTCAGCCAGGATGGGGAACGTAGCTGAAGGAGGCTCTCTGGTCACTTCAGGCCCACTTGCCAACACCCAGAAAAAATGAGAAGTGAAAGCAGGGGCAGATTAAGGTTGTATGAGGCCCCTGGCTGAAACTTATAGAAAGGGGCCCTTTCTAACAACTAGACATTACACTTTTTACCCACTTAGGGATTGGGGGCCCCTGGCTGTAGCCCAGTCAGCCCCCCCTTAGTCCACTACTGAGTGAAAGTGTATCCGGGTGTGGATTTCTATACTAAAACCAAAAATCACCAGAAAACAGTCCAAACAGCTTCTGAAAAACGCAAAAAAATAATCTACTGAAAACCAAAAGAATACTGAATGCCGAAATATCAGCTAAAAGGAGGTCCGGGTTTTACATTTAGCTTGGCAAGGAGAGAGCTTGCACTTTTGCACCTCCGCCATACGCCACTGTTGTAGACCTGTGTTGCATCCTTTCACTGTACAAGAATAGATTACCGGTTTCCAAGGTATACAGTCGTCTACGTAGCGCACGTCTGTAATATCCGCTGTGTCTTGAATCAGAGTTATCTAATGAAAACTCAACATTCTACAAGGCTGGGGAACCTATCTACTATCACGGCTCATATAAATTGTGGAAGATCGCTGGCGGGTGGCAAAAATAAATAATTTTATCTTAAAATTTAACTTTTGTCGTCCAAGAAAAATAGGGACAAAAAACTATGAGGAGTGAGAGATACTTCTCTTGACTTACTGTCTGCGGACATGTTAAATACCTGCTTGCTACGGAGTTTCATTTTGACGCGATGCTGTGTTTTATATCGGGCAACGAAAATTCTGAAGCGGACGATGTTAAATGTTCACGCGGGCCGCAGGTTCTCCGCTCATGCTTTACACCAATGAGAAATCCAGTTATTCAACCTATAACACTGTACGCCAGTGGTTGGCAAACTGTGGACCTCAGCCTAATTGTGGGCCGTTCAGCACGTTTCACTGACCGCGCAACACTTATTGTTGTGGGCCGTGTGGTGCGATGTAAGAGTTAAAGTGCTGCCCCGGTTGAGTGGAATAAAACATAGACCACTGCAACAAGTTGTTGGCAACAACCATAGAACGTTGATTGTTTCACGTTAACAAGGCATTGCTGCTGTCATTACAGGGCAGGTCTGGCCAAGCCCTGGCTCGGGAGCCGCATGCGGCTCTTTGCCTGGTTTCATGCGGCTATTACGTAAATACCGTAGTTATTCGTGTATAAATCACAAAATTTTGTCCAATTGTTCACCTTGAAAGTCGGGGTGCGACGTAAACACGCACTGCGTGGAAGCGTGCTTGGTGGCTTGTGCAAGCACATACACAGGCGAGCGCAAAGGTATGCGTGTTAGGAAGAGATGGGTGATATTCATGTGAGCCCATGTGTATAATGTGTATGGGGCGCCGTTCGTAAAAATATTCTATCTGACTGATTTAGCACAAAAGCTGCTATCTCAGCGCATATTTAGCTATCTCTGTGCAGTATCTCTGTGCGGATTTAGCTATCTCTGTGCGCATTTAGCTATCTCTGTGCAGAGATAGCTATCTCTGCACGCATTTAGCTATCTCTGCGTGCATTTAGCTATCTGTGCGCAGAGATAGCTGTCTCTGCACGCATTTAGCTATCTCTGCGTGCATTTAGCTATCTGTGCGCAGAGATAGCTGTCTCTGCGTGCATTTAGCTATCTCTGCACATATATAGCTAAATCTGCATGCATATATAGCGCTGAAGCGTGTAGGAGGAAAACATGTGAAAAATCAAAGAAACGAAGGAAGCATACAGTAGCCTAGCTTTTGCTAGGATCACTGAAGGAGAAGACAAAATTTTTCTTTAAGCAGGACGCATTGCACCTTATGTTTGCAGCTTGAGCTGCTTTAAATCTCGCACCTTGACTTCGCATTTCAGTGCAGGGATGCTGGTTATGTTAAGTAATAAGTAGGCTAGGTATTGCAGCTTATTACATATACGAACGTATGCATCCTTCGTTTCTTTGATTCTCGAAGCAGTAGGGTTTACTGTGATAATGCTACTAAAGTGATGTGTGTTGCCAACGCTATATTCGGGCAAGAACGCCTAACCGAGCAGTTCCTTTCGATGTGCTTTTTCTACGACAGCGTTATTCTCTGTACAAAACGGTTTTTTTAGCTATATACGTGCAGGGATAGCTAAATGCGCGCAGAGATAGCTCTCTGCGCAGAGATAGCTAAATCCACGCAAAGATAGCTATCTCTCCGCAGAGATAGCTATCTCTGTGCATATACAGCTAAATGCACGCAGAGACATAGCTATCTCTGCGCAGATATAGCTCAATGAGCGCAGAGATAGCTAAATGCGCGCAGAGATAGCTACCTCGGCACAGAGATAGCTAAATGCGCGAAAAGATAGCTTTCTCTGTGCAGAGATAGCTAAATGCACGCAGAGATAGCTAAATGCGTGCAGAGATAGCTATCTCTGCGCATATACAGCTCAATGCACGCAGAGATAGCTCTCTCTGCGCGTATATAGCTCAATGCACGCAGAGATAGCTATCTCTGCGCAGATAGAGCTAAATGCGCGCAGAGATAGCTAAATGCGCGCAAAGATAGCTATCTCTGAGCAGAGATAGCTAAATGCACCGCAAAGATAACTATCTCTGCGCAGAGATAGCAGTTTTTGTGCTAAATCTGTCAGATATAATATTTTTACGAACGGCGCCCATTCATGTGGCTCTTTGGTTCTTGGTCTCTGACTGGTTGGCCACCCCTGTTGTAAGGTTTATGACATTAATATAGCATTGGTATGCTCAGTGCCGGATTAAGGTATCGTGGGGCCCTACGTTAAAAAACACCTCAACACGTAAAACAAAGTGTGTGGGCAAGGCCAGTGCCATATCAGTCCAAGTCTGGGCCGCCCCAAAATTCTTACAAGAGCTCCCCTAATGGTGGTTTATAAAAATATTGTTATGCTACATCTCGAAGCCGAATGGACTTCAAAACAAAATATTCTAATTGCAGACACAATATTTGGCAGACCAGGCCCTTAGCCAGGTTTTAAGGTTTAGGGGGGAAAATACATTTTTATGGGGGAAAGATTTCAATTTTTGTCATATGTTTGAAACAAATTTTTCTGAGCACAACAAAATTTGGAGGGCACAAAAAAAATTTGGGGGTAAATGCCCCCAAATCCCCCATCGTGTCGGCGGGCCTGGATAGAACCGTCTCCAGAAAGTCTTCCATTGAGGGCTTTCACGTTTGTGCAGGGGGGCTAGACATTCTGGAAATTTACTTTTAATTCACAACATGAACAGCATTTCCAGATTTTGCAAATTAATTATAAATATTTTCCCGCAAGTAAGCATAATAGGCTCATAGTTTCCAACTAAAATTTTTCAACCAGCTTAACACAAGGAATTGGGTTGTAAATAATTGTCATTTAATTGACGGCTATTATTTAGAGATGTCATAACGACATGCAAATGTAAAAAAATTGCAGGAAATTAGAATCAATCCTATCGTTCAGTTATCAAAACATTATTACCGAAGGAGCAAACATGAGGCCAGTCAAAGCATGTGCGTCGCGATGAACATTTTCTTTCATTAGCGCAAATTGATGAACTTCACTATGAGCTTAAGTGAAATATGCTTACAAAGCGTGCGCAGTGGGCTTTTTACTGGCCGAAATACGCATGGATAAAGCTTGCTGGTGTCTGGACTATTAATCTCCTGGTGCATGGCGCATGTTTAGATTGATAATATTTTGTATCTCAAATCACCTAAAAATCTTAACAATTATAGACTAAGGCCTGCGTGGACGCAGCGGTTAACATCCATAACCCACTAAGGCACTAACTGCACTACTCTGTTTTGGGACACCCCCCAGCAGAATAGACTCTTCTAACTACACAATTAACTCCAGCTGGCTGTCTGAACAGCAGGCTGCGCAAATGTGTAACTTTGGTTGTAAGCACCAAAGGTATCTTGCTGCTATGCAGTACAAAATAAGAGAAGACTACCTGGGTTAGACATAGTAGCCTACATCCTTTTACAACAATCACTACACAAAATACGTTGATCAAGGGGAAATCTGACTTCTGGCCGTATACAACTAGGCATGTAGGTAGGGCCGGATAAATGAACGCGAGGCCCATCAGGACAAAGTAGTGANCGCAAGGCCCCCGACACGCNTAGCNCAAACTGCCCAGTTCGCTCCAATGTTGCCACTCTGTTGTTACGGAAAAGTAGTAGATTTCATGATAAAAAAACACTAGATTCACAAAAAAAAAATAGATTACAAAAGCAAACTTACACACAGTGAAAATGTCCAGAAAATGCGTTGCAATGCCAACCACAGAGATTGTGCAACTCATTGTAAACCAGAGACAAAGAAAATGGGAGATAGCAGCAACGCTTGCGTTTGTACAGGTCAGTGAAGACAAGTGGCTTCGCAGCGGTTTAACTCAAAACATACTACATTGTCTTGTGTAATTTAAGATCTAATTAGGTAGAATTTTTAGCAAATTACAATTGCACAAAATCAAAAGGTCTCAATTACAGTTACAATTACACAAAATTGTGCAATTAATTACATTTAGCTCACTCATAAAAAACACTAGATAGCCATAAAAAACACTAGAACACTAGATGAAATGAAAAAACACTAGATGTAGTCAGGAGCGCAGCCAGGATTTTTCTAAGGGGGGGCTGAAGTTATGGAAGCAAAAGCCTTGAAAAGGAAAAATTGCTTGTGATTAGAATAGTCAAGGAAAGCAC
>JGI24158J21664_10014684_pt1 | contig 10261 bp, 5 predicted proteins | sample Ectturendosymbi3_FD_21664 | JGI IMG/M metagenome (IMG submission 21664) | reverse complement strand
CCAACCTAACCTGATCGTAAACCTGTCACCTGTGCTATGCTAACAACAGAATCATACTAGCCTACACGANAATTATGCAGAGTATTTACATCTCTATGATGTCATAATCCCATNTAACACTAACCAGTTTGTGACAAGTATGATATCATAAATTCTTCATNTAACCAGTTTGTAAGTGCGATGTTAAAATCAGAGATATTACTGNGGAGCATGTTAGGCCTCGCGCCCCCCTTGGAAATGGGCTTACGCCCCCCTGGTTAAGAACCATTGCTCTAAGGTGAGACAGCCAAATCATCCAACTGATCCAAGTTAACGAAACATCACATGACAGTACGAAGTGAGGCTGTTGTCAGAAGACACACACAAAAAAGTGTGTCTGTTCAGATTTGCAAAGCCGGATGATAAGGTATTTCTTCGGATTGATAATATGCATCGAGCATACTGCCCCTTCCACCTTCACCAACCATTTTGAAAGCAAACCAAGTTGCTGAATAATTATATCAAACTGTGAATATTAGTAACATAAGGTTTCATGCTTAACATTTGTGTGACGAGTTGTCATGTTCGATTTGCTATAAATACCAATAAATTCCTGAAAAAGTTAAATCCAGATTTTTTCACAATTTTGTGCGAACTTAACTGGGATACTGCAAGCAGTTCATGCATTACCTAAATAAATTATCCAAAACTCTAATAAAAAAATTCCTTGTAAATTGAATAGTGTCCACAAAACACAAATTTCAGATGCAGGTTAAGCAAGGATTAGGTGCAACAATTTGCCACTTCGCGGCGAATTTTGAAGCGTCCATTGGTTTTCCACTCCTTCAGTGTCTCGTTTTTGCGTACCGAGCGGTAGCATGGTACACTACGGCAATGCAACTGTTTACTCGTTGAATGTGAACTGATGCTAGTAGGCTGAATCAATCCAAGTTGATCCATGTGAATGCAGTGATTGTTACACCCTTGAGTGCAATGTTTTCAAGAAAACAAATTCTTTTCATGATGTCATAAAGGGGCAATCATCCTCAACTTGTGGCCCACTGGAAATTTCAATAAGCTTCCCAGCAAATTTACATTTTTTCAGGCCCTGTACATTATTCAAAACTGCATAATTTGATGGTTGGTGCATAACGCGATGCATGATGACTTGATGTAGCTTTAAGAGTCCTGCGCGGGTCGGGTTAACCCGCACAGGTTGTTGATACCCACATTTGCGGGGTGGGAACCTGTGCTGCTATGCGTGCGGAGCGGGTTGAATTTGTTGCGGGAAAGTTGGGAGCAGGTTGAGATATACTTTGTGCGGGTAATTGAGTGTTGAGCCAAAACACATGAACTCAATCAGCTCAAAAATCGCAAAACACTTGGATGTACTGAAGTTGCCAGCATTGCACTTACGGCAGTAGGCCTGCAGCAATTATTCCATTATGACATAACAACCCATTGTTGCAAATAATTAGCTCAGGCTCTTGTCATGTGGTGGGTAAGTGACCAGCTCTGTAAGATCTTAGTGTCAGATTTGTTGCTGAGAAAGGATTTCTTTCCATAGACAGTGACCATTTTCCAATGCTACCATCATACTTGGTGAGGAATAATTCAGTCCAGCAGCCCTTCTAAATGGAAAAGTCAACGCTTAATGTACAGCTATTCACAACTGAATTGAAACGTGTTTTTTTATCACCTCAAATGTGTTGACTGTAAAAGATCAAATCTGTGGAAAAGTTTTGGTTTGGTTGCCAATGAAAAGTATGACTAGCTTGATTTTGTTGCTTGTTAGACTTTGTTAGACTCAGGTGTTATGAGTAGGGCAAGTTTTTTCAACTTTTTTCGCAGCTTCTGAAATATGCAGAATTTTATGTAGTACAAAGTTTTAACACTTTGAGAGCCGGCCTACGAATATATTGTACCTAGATTCGGCCTAAAACCAGCAGTTTTCAGCTGCCTTACCAACGCCATAGCTCCTCTGCCCATTGCGCTAGAGAGCTGTTCAAGTGCTCAAACAGATTCGCCAGTCTTCTGGTCTGCACTCGAAAAAAAGTTTTTTGGTTGGGAGTGTTGGATTTTTTCTGAGTGACGTCATAAGTGAAGTACTTTTTGGGTCATTTTGGCTCATGTTACCTGGCCTAGGGCCCAACCGCTAGGCCAAAGTATTTCGCTGAAGTTTTCATTGGAAACTAGGCTCGAGTCCAAATGTTTTGAGCCTTTGATCAAGTTTCTAGCGTTTCTGGTTCAAAAGTTATGATCTACAATAAACAAATTAATTAATTAACTAATTAGTCAAATTATTTTATTACTTTAGATCATAACTTTTGAACCCGAAACCTCAGCAAGTCATGCAAAGTATCAAAAGACTCAGATTGTAGCCTAGTTTCCAATAAAAACTTCAGCGAAATACTACCATCTAACAGTTGGCGCCCAAGACCAGGAAAAGTGGGCCAAGGTAGCCCAAAAGTTCTTTGCTTATGGCATCACTCACAAAAAATCCACATGCCCCATGCAAAGCAATTTTTTAGAGTGCAGACTAGAAGACTTGCCACGTCTTTTGAGCCTTTTACCAGGTCTGAACCGCTGACCAGACCGGAGAAATTCCCGCGCTAAGCCACATGCGTTTCAGTGTTTTTTTTCTCGAAAATCCCCGAAAGCGGCCAGACGCCGAAGTGTTAAGCTGGTTGAGGAATTCTATATTGCAACTTTTTTCTTTTTCACATGCAACGTTTATCAAGTAGGACAATTGCGCAAAATGTGAAAGTGTTATTAAAAAAAATATTCCTTAGAACTATTTCAGTGTGGTTATGCTCTCTTTGATAAACCGATTTGGACTGAATAGTGACCAGAAAGCAATTGTAGAAATGACATGGCCAAACATCATGCTAAGCAATGTCATGCAGTGTGGAGCAAAGTTTTAGCATGCTACGCAAACTGTTGCTAGTGATCGCCATTTCTGTTGGCAAAAGATCGCCAAATAATGTTTGGAAATATTGAGCATTACATGTAAATAAATTGTTTGAGTAAATCACCGTTGTGTAAAATGCTTGTGCATAAATGCCACTTTTACTGCAACTTTTGTTAAAAATAAATGCATATTTCTCACGATCTTATTGCAAAACACAACACCTGAGTTATTTGTAGTTAACGGACAGCTGCGGGTTTGAGACCGAGTAAGTACAGGACAGGTGCGGGTTAAAAGTGTGTGGGTGTGGGCAAGATTTCTCAAATTCATGTGGGTGCGGGCGGGGCATGATTGAATTTTAAAGGTGCGGGTTGGGAGGGGTCAAAAAATTTCAACCTACGCAGGACACTTGTAGCTTTACAATAAATCATTACATTTGTGCAGCTCCAAAATTGAACATCTATGTTGATGTAAGTAGCAAATCAAACATCATTTTATATTTTATTAATGAGGTTTCAAATTACTTTACATATAAAAAATGCAAAAACATGATTTGGAATTGTAATGAAAAACTTCAGTTCAGTTTTGTTATACTCCTAGTTTTTTTTTCGTTGAGACATTTCAGTCATATTTTTAGTGGGACTTTTTGGTCACTGATACATTTCAGTCATTTGTACCCAGGGGCGCATCTAGGGGGTCTGTTTGGCTGTTATGACAGACCCCTTTGAACTGCAGGTACTCAGCATTAAAGCCGATAAAATATCAAACACTGTAACTGCAGGTCTCTAATCCGGGTGTTTTCGACCAGGCAACAGCCTACACTTCCATTCAAATGTTGCATAGTACTATTACAAAACAACAACATTACTGCCTTGTCTAAATAGCGCCTGCGCAGTGACATGAAGCAATCCACATTTTTGAACACTCGAAAGTGATATTGTGTCGAATGCACGTGTTTCTGAATTTCCTCCTCTGGCAGCGCCGGCTCTAATGCTGTCGGAATCGCGTACACTGCCACGCATACGCATGAGCTGTTTTGTAATATTTCGCTTCATGGCGAGAGGACAGTCTCCAATCACAATCGTTTTGTTTTGCAGTTTCAGGCTCATTTTATGTGCTGTTTACACCTACTGGGTTATGATAAAATTAAGGTCAGGCTTTCCTCAGTGTCAAGCCAAGTAACGTGGGCTCGTTTCCACTGAAACTATATTTTTATAAGCAACTTCTCATATTCAAAAGCACAACAACTAGCCTCACTATGGCCGCATTATCTGAACAAAAATCAGTCAAGCGTCGCATTTTGAAAATAGCATTTTTAGAATTAAGTAGTTGACAATGTTGTTTGCTGCACAAGAAGTCCTATCTTGATTTTGAGTAATTCACTTTTACACTGTGATGCGAAGTAATCACAGCAACTGCAACTCAATCTTTCTCGGCAGTGATTTTGCAAGCATATTTATAACACCGCCACAGTTGATAGTCATCGCTCCCCAAACGCAGTTGTGCAGCTGGTTATCAGCATCGATTTTATAAGTGTATGTACGTACTGGATAAACAGCTCTCATTGTTGTATGGCTGACATTTGCTGAACATTTGACAAGCTAAGTATCTTTTCAGTACCATATTTGTTGGAAACAACAGCGATTGTGATGTAATAAATGCGCTGTGCCCGGAAGCAATGATAGCTTGGAAAATTTTTTTCTTATGCGTTTTCACAATGAAATCAATACCACTATCTATTCTACATACAGTCAGACCAGGGGTGCATCCAGGTGGTCTGTTCGGCTCGCATGACAGGCCCCTTTATAGCACAGGTAGGCTACTCAGCACTATAGCTGATGATAAAATATCAAATGCTGTCACTATAGGTCTCTAATGCGGGTGGTTTGGAACAAGCAACAGCCTACATTTCACTTTTAACGTTGCATAGTACTATCATGAAACAACGTCTCTGCCTTGTCTAAATGACACCTGCGCAATTCAGATTTTTGAACACCTTAAATTAATATTGCGTCGAACCCACGTGTTTCGGAATTTCCTCCTCTGGCAGTGCCAACTCCAATCCAAGCAACGCTGTCAGAAGCTTGTACACTGCCAGGCACATGCAAAGCTGTTTTGTAATATATCGCTTCATGGTGAGAGGACTCAGTGGCCAGTCGCGATCGTTTTGTTTTGCAGTCGGCCTAAATTTTATCTGCTTTTTACATCTACTAGGTTACCACTAAATCAAATAAGCTAAGGCCTTCCTCAGCATCACACCAAGTAATGCGGGTTCGTTTCAACTTCAGCTATATCTATACGAGGAATTTCTCATAATGAAAGGCGTGACAGCAAGCCTCAGAAATTGTGGTCGCAAATTGTGGAAGTGCTGCATTTCGAAAACAGCTCTTTTAAATTGAGCAGTTGACAATGTTTTCTGCGCAAAATGTCCTATACCTATTGATTTTGACTAAGTCACTTTTACATTACGATGTAAAATCATCAGAGAAATTGCAACTCAGTTGTTCTTTTCTGCAGTTATTTGCCAAGTATAATTATAGAACTGCCATCTTTGATATACAGTGGTCCACAGACGCAGTTGTGCAGCTGATTGTCAGCTTCGGTTTTGCAAGTGTGTGTACGAATGGATAAACAGCTCTCATTGCTGTATGGATGATATTTGCTGAATGTTCGACAAACTAAGTATCTTTTCAGCACCATGTTCCTAAGAACAAATATCGATTGTGATGTAATCAATGCGATGTGACCAAAGGCAATGATGATTTGGAAATCTTTCCTTGTGTGTTTTGATAATGAGGCCAATACCACTATCTATTCTAAATAGTTACTTGTGCTAGGCTACTAGCCCTACTAATCATTGTAATGAAGTTTGATTTCAACAAATGGTTTGTTACGGTCCAACAATCTGAAACAGGTTGAGTGCAGAAAAGGCAGAAAATTTAGTCAAAATACACTGATTTACAGAGATGAAAAAGATAACCAGTAAATTTTACTCAATCTGTTTGAATTGTTCTTGTGTCTTCTTTCAATTCTTTCAACTTCTGCTGCTGTTTGTTTTCTTTGATTTAAAAAAATATTATAGTTGACTCCACAAGTTTGCTGCTTATGTAACTTTTCACTATTCTGTAGATTTTTAAAAGAAAAATGAAGTATATGTGGGTTTAAGAGAAACGGGTGTATTTTATTAGGCCAGGTTCAATTACATCAACCCTGGTTTCTGTACTCTTCAAATTGTTGCAAGTGGTCTGCAGCACCCATTCCCACTTGCTTGCACCGTGGGCTATTTTGTTTTTACAGTGATGGCTGTACCGGTGGTGGGTCAATGGCAGCACTGCACATTTAACTATACCCTTGTACCCACCCAACAACGCAGAGCATGAGGCAGGATAGCCCACAAGTACCATTTTTTCAGTCTTCAGTATAAGCTGGCTGGGAATCGAACTCAGCCTACCAGCTTTGATGGCTGACTCAAGCATAACCAACTGTACCAACCAGTTAGTCACACAAAACTTTGAGATCATTATTTTTTCTATGATAGATATTTTGAAATACCAATAACAGGTGGTGTTTCTGTCTATCAAAGCAAAGATCCAGACAATCAGATGTTTCAAGATTGAAGTTCCTACAGATGTGCAAAACCTGTGGCATCACAAAATATGACGTCAAAGCCTGGTTAACACGTTTTGAGCCAGTGTACAGATATATCATGCTTTGAAATCACGCATTGAGCTAATTTTTAGTCAGTTTGCAAAAGTTCTCTATAACTTGTCAGTCGATTGTGCTAAAGAGCCAAACCCTCAAAAGGCACAGCGAGTCTTCCAGGTTGCAATGAAAAAAAATTTTTTTGTTTTCTATTTTTTGTGGGTGATGTCATCAACGGGGAAGGTTTTTGGCCGTTTTGGCTCAGGTTACCTGGCTGGCCCTGAGCCCAAACCACTACATGAAAGTATTTCACTCAAATTTTTATTAGAAACTAGGCTAGAATTTAAGTCTTTTGAGCTTTTGATCAGCTTTGTAACACTTTTGGGGTAAAATTACCAATTTATTTTTGTAAAATTATAAATTTTGGAAAAATTACCAAATTTATATTTTTGGCCAGATGTAACTTTTGAACCAGAAATGCTAGAAACATATACAAAGCTCAAACAACTCAAATTCTAGCCTAGTTTCCAATAAAAACTTGAGTGAAATACTTCCTCTAGCGGTTGCACCCAGGGCCAGGTAACTTGAGCCAAAACGGCCAAAAACAGACTCCAGTTATGACGTCACCCACAAAAACAAACAAAACCCAAAACATTAAAGCCTTTTTTTGCAAACTAGAAGACTCGCCAAATCTTTTGAGGGATTAACAGCTCTCTAGCACAATCAACTAGCAAGTTATGAACGTGCTAAGACTTCGCCAATATGTGAAATTACACCTTTCAGCAAAACTTGGCCAGCTCCAAAGGTGTTGAATTGGTAAAATGATATTGCTTGAAATCAGTGGCGCATCTACAGCCTGGAAAAAAGGGGTCTGTCATGGAACAGCAGCTTTTGATACCACTTTTCAGCATAAAACTACACTTTCTTTTAAGACTAGAAATCAACCGATGAATTTTGCAATGTTGCCAAAGCATTCACATCGGTAATATTTGCTCAAGTAAAAGCCGCTACGCTAGTTTTCTGCATGGAGAATTTGGAAACCCAAGTTGCTATTTCATCTATGATTAATTAACGCAAATTCTTTGTACTGTTCCTTATGCCACGCAGCCTTCTGACTGCATCAAGTAGTGCGCAATATTCAGACCACCCCTCAAATTTCCCAATAAACTGGTCTGTAACATTCGCTCCCAAGTTTTGTGCAGTAAGCTGATGGGTGCCTGCAAGCAAGACCGTCGTTTTTGAATATCTCAGTGACCCAGGTTTGTGCAGAATTCCATATTATAAGCTTCTTAATCGCGCTGAAGTATTGCCTTTCAACTGTGGTTTGAGTGTTGCAAAATATCGGCATCAGTTTATCAGCAATGAAAAATAACATCGGTATCGGTCCAAAAATGTCTCATTGATCAAGCTCTACCTAAAATGCAATCAATCAAACTTGATTAGTATGAACAGCTAACTACTTAGAATAAATACTATAGTGGTTCTTAACGCATTGTCAAAACACACAAGGAAAGATCTCCAAATTATTATTTCTTTTGGTCACAGTGCATTTATTACATCACAATCGATATTTGTTCCTACAAACATGGTGCTGAAAAGATATTTAGCTTGTGGAACATTCAGCAAGTGTCAGCCATACAGCAATCAGAGCTATTTCTGCATATGTACATACACTTATAAAATCGAAGCTGTCAATCAGCTATGCAACTGTGCCTGTTGAGCGCTGTCTATCAAAGATGGCAGTGTTATAAATATACTTGGGAAATCACAGCAGAGAAGAGCAACTGAGTTGCAATTGCTCTGATGGTTTTACATCGTAATGTAGAAGTGACTAACTCAAAATCAGCATAGGACATTTTGCACAGAAAACAACATCATTAAATGCTCAATTTTACAAAAGCTATTTTTGAAATACAATGCTTGACTGATGTTTTTGCCTAGATAATACGACCGCAATTTCTGAGGCTAGCTGTCGCACTTTTCATTATGAGAAATTCCTTGTAAAAATGCAACATAAGTTGAAATGAATCTGCATTACTTGGAAACAAACCCGTGTTTACTTGGTGTGATGCTGAGGAAAGCTTAAAAAAACTCATTTGATTTAGTGGTAACCTGGTAGGTGTAAACAGCAGATAAAATTTAGGCTGAAACTGCAAAACAAAACGATCGCGATTGGACACTGCCTTTTCGCCATGAAGCAAAACATGATTAAACAGCTCTGCATGTGCACGGCAGTATACGAGCTTCTGACAGCTTTGCTTGCAGTAGAGTTGTTACTGCCAGAAGAAAAAATTCAGAAACATGTGGGTTCGACACTATCAATTCGAAGTGTTCAAAATTATGAATCGTTTCATGTCATAGTGCAGGCGCCATTTAGACAAGGTAGGGACGTTGTTGTTTTGTAATAAGTGTTATGCAACATTAGAAGGGAAATGTAGGCTGTTGCCCATTCTAACCCAACCACATCAAAGACCTGCAGTGACAGTGTTTGATTTTTTATCATCAGCTTTAATGCTGAGTAACCTAACTTCGGTACAAACTAAAAGGGGTCTGCCACAACAGCCAAAAAGACCCCCTGGATACACCCCTGGTTGAAAAGTCCTAAAGCGGCTTTTACACGTAACACATATTTATTCGATAATTCATTGTTTCAAAGCTTTCAGAGAAAGTTCACATGAAGCCAACTATACAAATTTTATATTGAATTCAATGTTGTATCTTTGTTCACAAAAGTTTCAGTTCAATTGGCATCAAACACGTAACCAAGCAACATCTATATTCCGATCCTGAACTGAGTCAAAGAGCAAATTTGTCAACTACTGAAGGAGCAATTCATGTTTTTGAACACTTTAAATTGATATTGCATACAACCCACGTGTTTTGGAATTTCTTCCTCTGGCAGTGCCAATTTAGTTATTCACATTATTACACAAATAAAAACCTGGCGTATGAGTAAGTTTTCAAATTTCAAGATCCACAGGCGTATCATCCGTAGCCACTGCCAATTAAAAATCATAGCAAAATATTCAAATTGCCGCAATTTGAAAAATTCAACTCACAAATCCCGATTTTTGAAGTTTTTGAAAAAAAGGCAAGGCAAACGATAAATTATTTTTGCTAATGAAGCAGATGTCACGATTGAAAAATTTGGGGAATATCAGTATTGGCTATCAGTTCATGAAGATGAATGGCTCCAAAAAAGCTATATTGGTCGATCTCTATTCTATTCTCCACCACTAAACTTACTCAACATATGCTTCCGTATGATTTAGTTTTATAAATAAATGTTTTCGTCACCATGATGCTTTCCTGCATGCGCTATTTTTGTGTTGGTTATTCATTTTACTTGCATTCTCTGTTGCCCTCTCATTCATGACTAGTAGTACTACTAAATGAAAGGGCGTGCCTGGTAGGCTATAGCCTATAGGCTTAAGTACTTGCACTGTACCACAAATTGAAAATGAGATGACCTGAACTTGAAGCAAGTTGAGAAATGGGATTCTAGAAATGTACAAAAATTGCATAAAAAATGTTGCGACAAAACCAAGAAGATCGATGTGAATAAAGTTTACTTGAAAATGGTCAATGGTTTATTGTTTCATATGACTCAGCCAACAAGCAGAAGCATCATAAAGGCCATCACATGCAGTAAGCCAACCATTAGCGAACATTAGAGCAAATGAAAACACAATGGCACAATAGTTGATCAGTGTAAACAAAGAGGGGCGCTGT
>JGI24158J21664_10014683_pt1 | contig 10262 bp, 6 predicted proteins | sample Ectturendosymbi3_FD_21664 | JGI IMG/M metagenome (IMG submission 21664) | reverse complement strand
GTCTTGAAATGAAGCTTACATAACCATTAGGTGGGATACAGCAAGCTGGTGCGCCAAAAACAGCTGCGAAAAGCGTTACTCCAATTGTTTTTACGTGCGGTCATTGATTATGATTACAAAAGGTTAGATCAAGTTTGTGTTCGACTAAAAGCTGAAGTAGGATGGGTTCCTTGAGGCAACTTCGTTGATTTGCACTGAAGTAGCCTATTTCCTTGGCTTATACTTGAAATATTTTATTAACCTGAAAACGTTGGAATTGAGGGTGGCATTGCCTCGTTGTCCCACATAGCTACGTGCCTGGTGGTAACCATATTCTGATTGCAGGCTACAGACCAGCGCAGGAATTCTTGACTGAGCGTAGTTCATGTGCACACCGATTCGGTAATTCAAATTAACTAATACAATTTTCAACAATCATCACAATTCTGTTTACATAGGAACTCTTTGTGCTGTTTCTACAGATAATCCAGTGATAATGCTCATGTTTCTCAATTATTCCCTGGTTTTATGCTGGGGAAACGTTTGCAACAGTAATGTAACCATGAAATTTGCACGACTGCATTACTTTAGATCACAAAATATTGGGGGAGACAAAAGATATTATGTCCCTCCGTCCAAAAGTTGGGGGGACATATCCCCCGTCTCCCCCATAAACTCGGTCCCTGGTTTTGATGAAAATAAATGTAAATATATTGATGAAATCGATCAGGAAACGCCAGCTTCATCCAGGGACTGATCCAGGGAGTGAGAGGGGCGATCGCCTCCCCCTAAAACCTACGAGAGTAACTTTATTCACCATGATGTTTTACAATTCGAAAAACAACGTATCAAAACCAATTCCGAATAAGTCTTTGGTCATGGTCGAATTGTCTTACTGTTCGCGATTTAAGGCTATTCTGTGGTCAATTGTTTTGTCACAGCAGTGTTGTGAAGTATACTTCATCTCTCTGAACAGGAGCAAAGCCTAAATGCGACTTGACAACCAAATATTACCGAAATTGCCCCCCTAACGTTACTCACCGGATTTGGTTTCATCAGCTTTGCAGTTTAAAGAACTCGGTTTGAAAAGGAACGTTAGTGTCGAGAATGTTCCCTTCAAAAATTAAAAGGCGAAACTGGGATGATGATTATGTTAAGCATGTTTATTTTCATGCCAGAAGTGAAAGATCGAGCCATGAGCCGTCTGCTCAATGCATGTTTTGCTATTTTAAATATAGCAACCAGTTTTTGGCACATTAAAAAACGCCGAGTCATTTACAAACGAAACGGCATTTATCAGAACAAGTCCTCGCATTTTTTCAAGCACCAGCACGAATATTTGTGCAAACAGTAAAATTCCTTCCATTCATCAGTTGCAAATGACTCTGCTAGTACAAAGTCTCTTTTTTCCTCTTCAAATAGCGAATATGCTGATGAAACGAAAAAAAACATTTTGCAAAGCTGAGTCTGTAATCAAATCATATATGAAGATTGTATTCAGTTTGCTGCATGGCGGAAAGCATGCTGTGGATAAAGTAGAGCAAATAGCGTTGTCTAACAAAACACTCGATGCACTATGATTATTGTCACATCAGCCATACATCCACAAAAGGGTGAATGGGAATGCAGAAATCGATGGCAGGGGTGAACGAAACCAAAAAAGGTTAAAAAGCACTGCGCTAGATCACGGAAAAGTTCATAGTGTAACTATTGTAAAGCTCCCAGCGCAAAACTTCAGTCAAGTAGTACCGTTCAAATTGCTTTTGCGTGATATTTCGTTGAGAACATTTTTCTGAACGATGTACGTTTTGATCTGCGAGAGAGTGTATATCTTTCCTCAACACATATGTGAATGCAGACCCGTAGCCACGGGGGGGCATTCGGGGGCAATGTCCCCCGAATTTTTTTTTGCCCAGAAATTTTTTTATTAAAACATGTAATAAAAACAAAAATATCTCCCCCCAAAAATTTATTTTGCCTCCCAAACCTTAAAACCTCGCTACGGGCCTGTGTAAATGGACGATTTGTGCAGTGAAGATGGTCACAGAGTCTATGACCAAAAAGATTGTTGTGCAGTGTCACAGTAGCGAAATGATCGTTTTTTTGTGATAAAACTTTCTGTTTGAACAAATTAAGTGCATAGTCTACGAACCGCCCCAGTTGTCTCTGAAGTGTAAGCTACCAAATCGTATCGTTCTGGACGTTTTTCACCGGTGCTTCTGCAAAGTTCAAACGAGGGCATGTGAAACTCTACGTAGTTGCACGAAGCCTTTAAAGAGCCTCGCGGTCACGACTTTGCCCGGGGCCCCGCTTTCATTTAATCCGGCCCTGCATGGGAACAGTACAAAGTTACTCAAGTACTCAATAGCAATCTGATTTCTGAATGACTTTGTTAAAGAGAATTAAAATGGAAAAAAAACACATCTAAAAATTCTAAACGAGCTTTACGTAAAAGAAACGCTAACAAAACTACTGTATTGCTCAGAAGAAGCAACTATGTGTTTATTGTAGGATAATGCTAGCCTTACACATATCTCTTATCTGCAGTATAACCTTAAGCTTTGATCAGGTGCATATCAAACACGAACAACAAGTTCTTTCGCCTGATTCACACGTAGCAATCGGTACGATTCAGTGAACGCAGGAGACAGCCGATGTGCTGTGGGTATATCGACACAATAGTCGGCATGCGGATTGACCAATGGTCATATACTGAGATTCATGGAAACTCGTTAGAAGACCCTGTCGTCATCAACAGGAAATCTGATTAGGAGAATAAAACTAAATTTCCTGAATATAAGACATAAATTGGTGACGGATATTTATCGAACTGATCATATACCGGCAATTGACTCTATGCGTACCACAGTTTGCTGGAGGCCCCCTTGGATCTTGAGGCCCTATGCTTAAGCCTACATAGCCTGTTGGTAAATCGGGCCCTGACTGCATAAAAGCACAATCAGCTAAGTTCGATGTAATGAGGCTATGCCAATTTTACTGCATACAACAGGGAATTTTACAAAATGAGAATAGGCGTAGCAGCTGATAAAACCAAACAAGCTTTGTCTCAGCATCCCACGAAAATAGGTTTCCAGTAACAGTCAAGAAAAGAAAAGGATCAAATCACGACAGAATAACTATCTGAAGGAGTGAGCAGTTTCAAAATCTGCTAATAATATATATCGGTGGTATCCGGACTACAGCCACCTGGACAACTGCCAGTGCTACCGGACAACTGCTAGGTAGGACAATTGCCGAGGACAAATGTCAAATGTCACCCGGACAACTGCCACCTAGGACAATTGCCACCCAGGACAACTGCTACCCCGACAACTGCCACCTCGGAAAATCGCCACCCAGGGCTATTGCCACCGGACAATTGTCACCCACAACAACCGCCACCCGGAAAACTGCCACCTAGCCTAGGATAACAGCCACCCCATACGAACACATTCCCACAATTTCTTAGTTTGTAGTGCAATGAATGTTAATACATCATTTAAGAATGAGTTTGGAATGCTGTTGAAAATAGCTAGTTTTTTAGGTGCGTTCCAACACTTCGTTTTTTGGCACTACACCCCTCTGCCATCCGACAACTGCCACATAGGACAGGTGTTCCCAACATGGGGTACATTTGCCTATCCAAAGGGGTACATTTAAGGTTATCAATAGAAGAGCAAAATATATTTGCATATGATTTATTTCCAAATATTTACGTATGTATTAATGAATATTCTTTTCAAAAATCATTATATGCTTATTGTTAAACATATCAATGAATAATCGTGATAAAATGTATTGTCATAGGATATCTTAGGGGTACATGTATATCTGTCAAAATGCTGAAGGGGTACATACTTACCTGTTGAAATGCTGAAGGGGTACATGCTCATCCGTCAGAATGCTGAAGGGGTACATGGTATGAGAAAGGTTGGGAACCCATAGGATAATGCGTTTTACGCATCACATACAAGCTATCAAATTCAGTTTGATACAGTAAATCGCGTTGCAGCACGTATAGGTGCTCTCGCGGCACAGCGGTTGAGAACCTCCGTCCTACAACATTATTACTTCAGCATAGCAGAGCAAAAGTGGGTTGCAACGTTGCTGTTACTGCCATGTGGCTCAAAAATCAAAAGCTAAGGTAAAAGACTGAATAGAACGTAAAATTAACGGAAGAAAACGCGTTTTATGAGTGTGTGGAATGAATACGATGCGATAATGTGTATAAGAGAGTTTGCCGTGAAAAATTTGAAAAGACCCATAAAAAATTATGTTTTGCACTGACTTAACAATATTTGTGAAGAATAGATGCAATGACATCGACACGATTCACCAGCCAAAAGTTTTAAAGCTGAAGTTACGTTTCTTTAAACAGTCAGAGGTTGAAGAAACTTGTGATATACTACTAGATCCTTGTAAAGTTCAAATGGCTTCAATGGCAATACAGCAAAGAACTCAATACGCCTTAGGTAGGCTATAGCAATTTCCCGGGTGCCGATCGTCCTAGGTGGCAGTTGTCTGGTGGCACTTGTCCAGGTGGCTGTAGTCCTAGGAACCTTTATCAGTATATCGCTACCGCCTTCACAGATTAACACCAAAAAGTTCAGTATAATTTTAAAATTTGGCAGACCAGCTTTTTCATGTCCAGTCTACAAAATGAAGTCACTTGAACTTAAACTGTTTAGACTGGAGATTTAGCATCTTTGTGAGGATTTAAGCAGATGCAAAAAAGCTCGCCCAATATTTTGGAATCAAACTAGCGGCGGAAGTTGCGGCCAAGGTAGCGCTGTTTGCATTTTCAGCGAGGAGAGGATAGACAGTGGAAGCGCAGACTAGTTCCAGCGGAGTAGTAGCGGTGACGCCGCTACTTTCTATGTAGTGGTTAGCTACAGCTGCCTCTGAATCAGTGCAGTGCAGAGGTCTGGTGATGCCCGGGGCGACTGCTTGATTGTATGCCCCCATGCCAAATTCTAGTATTGCGCAGTGACGTACGGTTGTCATTGTTTCTGGATATACGCTGTTTGTGACGTCACAATATGACGTCATATTCATGTTTGTAAACCAACGTTTTGGCGAAGTTTGTTGACAAAACATGTATATTGTTCTACACGCACTCTCCTTACTCGTTTTTGTACAATGTGTCGCTGTAATGAAAATAAATTGCCAGCGCTCCAAATGAGGAGACTGGAGCAAAACACAACGCTCAAGCCTAGGACAGAGCAAATAATAACTGCAAAAATATCCGGCAACGCGTTAAAACAGGAGAGTACAGAAGAACACACTCAGTGTTACGTCAGCGCAGTTCACAACTGCAAAAATATAAGGTGGCGCATTAAAAAAGTGGAGTAAAACACTCTCAATGCTATGTCAGTGCATTTCACAACTGAAAAAACATCAGGCTGCGCGAATGTTTGGTCGAATAGCAGCCGAGCAGAGAGGGTATGCGGCTGGGATGGCGGACACCCAGGGTTTGCAGTTTGGAAGTTGCTAAACTACACGAGAATTGAGAATGCACATAAAGTACGCAAGAAAACTTTCTTTTTTATTATTTGACTGTTATATATAAAACTACTGGGGGGACAGAACAGACAGGGACGCCGGAGCAGCGGTAGGGCAGGGGGTAAAAGAGTTGAGGGCAATGGAAACTTATATATAAAAGACAAACAAAATCGTTACCAATTACGTTTGTTTCTGCTCGTCAACAATGTTGACCTAAAATAAAAGCCACCCTGAATTTTCTGGGTGCTCGAATAGTTGCAATTCGTATGTTTTAAGTCGATCTTGATAAACCATGATATTACCTATACTGTTATGAACAAGGCACCTCCACTCCCGTTGCCCCCCTTTTGAAAGGACAGGGGGGAAATGCCCTCGCTATGACCTCATTCTCCGGCGTCCCTGAGAACAGATACGGGTTGTGTGAGACGCTATGATCAATCCGCCTAAACTGACGAAGCTCAGAATGATGCACAAATTGCAAGCACAGGTGTGTGTCTGTATTAGCGCACACCCTGGGTTGCCACATCAAAAAACGAAAAGGGAAAGTAGTAATGTATTAAAAAGTCAGCTAAATCAAGCAAGTTGAAATAGGAAAGTTTTTAAATTTGGCTCAGAAAATTAACAAAACGTCCATAATTATCTTTCAATCCTTTTTTGTAATTTTCCGTTGATGACACGATCTGTAGAAAGTCACGTCACTATCAGTTTGATTGGGTGTGCGTTGCACACCTGTAGTATATGTCCCTGAAATTGAAGAATGTGGGAATTGCTGGGATCTGAATACGTAAAATCTAGTGTTGACATAAAGATAACTTTCGAAAAATTAAATCCATGCAGCATGTGCTAGTAGCCTTACAATAGGAAATTTCATCTAATTACAGTATTTAAATTTTTGTAGTTTCACTCTTTGGATGCCCCCCTAGCTTGGATGCCCGGGTCTCCGCCGCGTTCGCCCCCCCTCTGCACGCCACTGCCTCTGATTATGGTTTAAAGTTGCATAAACTATAGCGAACAGCTGAAATCTAAATATTTTTCTGCTAAGTGATGGCGCATAATTTGCTTAAATGATTTGTCACAAGATATAGACTTTCCTATGGAATTTTTAGGTAAGACATACAAAAGTAGACCCATCTCTGCAACCCCCATCTCTGCAACTGTGTGTTGATTGCTTGCAGCAAGGATAACAAAAATAGCTGCTAGAGAAATCATAAATGCTGAGAAAAAGTTTAACAAAGCGATAATGCCTATTAGTCAAATAACTCCCGGAGTAATAAACTTACTTTTGTTAGGATTAGAATGACTTTCAGTAATGCCCAGTGGGCGGTATTAGTTAGAAGTTTGGAACCACTGATTTAGCTAAATACGGCAATTTGCGTTTGATTGAAACAAATGAAAAATTTTATATACGATTCACTGTTACAAAAAACTGTTAATTGTTTAGAAATGCCGCATCGATCGCTTCTACCAGACGTAGCGTTACGAGGTGGAGGCAGGTGATTAGTTACCTCTCAACAAACATTTTGTGAAAATTTGGCCAAAATTGCGCCTGTATTAATTTATGACGCGCGTTTGGCGCAATTTTGTAGATCTCAAACCACGTTGGTTTCTGATTGTAGTGCAGTGTGGGGAAATAACAGTGACTGAACATTGAACTGGGAGCATTCGTTAGAGTTTGGATCTTTTTATTAATTTAGTCGTTCGCCCATTTCCAAATAAAATAATGGGGAGGAACGTTGAGAAAACCTGGTGAATTTAAGAAGAGTTTAGAACAGTTATGTCCAACCCAAATGGCTTGCAGAGCCAAAAATTATTTCATTATCTTGACTAGGGCCGTACATTAAATGACATGTAAATGAGGGCAGCACATTGCATGGCTTACTTTGATCTTAGCAAACTAAATTTAGCTTAAAGCTAACATACTGAAAGTGTTCGAATCTTAACTGCAATGGTAACAGACGTGAGAAAGTGGCCCTGAGCACCACCTGCATCAAAATAAGGACATGCTGTCAGTATGTAGGACATGTTTACTACAGCGAAAACCTAAACTGGGCCGCACAAAACCTTCGACTGGGCCGTGGGTTGGACGTAGCTGGATTAGAAAGTTGAACATAAAATGCAGGAATTTGGAGAAAATTTCTTTTTCCTCGCAAATATTTTGGTTGCCTGAGTGGTCCACGGCGCAGAGTAAGCGGAGATAAGGGCGCCCGCGGACCACTCGTGACACTCGGAAGTACAAAGTGAGTTTGAAACTTGTTCCATTTCTGTTTCAGAATCCCCTCGTATGCCTGACAATTGTGAAACAAGTACACACAGTCTGGTATGACACGACTGCGCATTGCCTATAACAGTGGTTCCCAACCGAGGTGCCGCGACATCCTAGGGTGCCATTTACAATACCTAGTGGTGGCGCGAGCTAACACGTTTTTCAATATATCATTGAAAAGATATTCTCAAAACGTCGCCATACCTCAAACCAATGACGTATAACACATGATTAGAAACGACGCAGCTAGTAGCTGTGATTGGCCTTACAACTAGTCCACGTCACGTGTCGACGGATTGCAATAAAGCCGTAGATGAGGACTTTGTTGTGAAGGCCAACACAGTGCGCACGTACAGCAGAGTCAGCACAGTATGTGATTTGCGTGACTTTCGAAGCAAAAAACAGGCGTGCGATGTAGCAAATGGTTCATTTGGACAATTGTATCAGTTGTGAAGCCTATACGATTTAGCTCAATAAGTTGATGCATGATTTTCAGCAACTAAGGTGCAATCCAATGTAGATAGCGTTTTCGCTTTTTGTACGTACGTCAAAAAACTGTTAACCACTGCTTCTCATATGTAACTTATTGTAGGTGGTTGCAAATTACAGGCTACATTAATGTACCGTAAGTTAGAGTTACAGTATGTGCAGGTGCGTAGCCAGAAATTTCGATGGGGGGGGGCAAACAACATCCAAGTCTCAACATTGAAATATTTAATGTTCATTGTTTTTGCAAGCATTATCCATAAAACGTGCATCTTTCTGGTGCTTTTTTCTGAATAATTATGTTCAGATTTAAGCCGGTAAATACGAAGTCTCTTTTCATTTAATTGACAAATTTTAAAGTTTTTTTAGTAAAGTTCCAAGCTTCTACTTTGGATGAAAGCCACCATTTGCTCGTAATACTTTCTTGCAAAAATGCTTGTGAAACTGTCAATGCTATAAATGCAAGATCAGTAGTATGCTTTTAGCAGTCAATATTACAGTTCAGCAAAAAGTCATCGTGACCGCCATTAAAATTGCGCTTTTTGTATTTACATGCCTCTGATATACACCATAACGCACGTTCAATGGAAGCCGAGCAGCAACTTTGCTCTAAGACACTGACTCCCGAAATGAGTCTACAAAACTTGCGCACATATAAGGATGTGGATCTTGTCCAATTCTTGAAGGACTGGTTAACGTATGCAGCTGTCAAACGTAAAGGCTGTAGAGTCCCTCAGCGTGTTTGAAAAATGTTTCTATTTTATGTCATTAAACGCTATGAAATGCGACTGTGGTAGCATTTTTGTACGTTACTTAATAACTCTAAACCTGCTTCCCAAAAATGATAACGTTATGAGATAGCTATTCGGAGTTGATACAATTCACAAATATGATGCACTATAGAGAATATTGTAAATTGGGGAACGTTACACATGTCCTCTAAACAAACTTACACACATGTTTGACCCACTCAGTCTGCATAAAGTGTGTATTTGCGAAAAATAAGCTGCAATTGACTATCACCACTGCTCTGCACTAAAATTAAGGAATACTTGTCGCAGAAGCTTAACACGACGGTTGGTTCGTTGATCTAGCTCAGGGGTTCACATAGTATGAGTCGAAACCTAAACAAAGGTGGCGAAGGGATAAAAAATGGGTTGCACCGAGGCGATCCAAAGATCCAAACCGGAGTTGTGTATTTTCAACGTTACCACTGCTTGTCTGTGTTTGTCTGTAGCGTGCATACTTGAGAAAAGAGTACATTTATGACATCAAAAACGACTTAGCAACTTACTGCCAAAAATCATCCATACAATCATTATTTTTTCATGCGTTGTTTGAGGCTTAAATCGCGAGGTGTTCACCAAACTCAGATTTGGATCGCGCTCAGAAAAGGTTGGGAGCCGCTAATCCAGCCATTCTTGCCTAAGCGGTTGAAGTCTTTTTTTAATTCATTACCGTATAAACAAATGACAATCGGTTGGTAAAAATTCACTTTAGTTTCATATTAGTCACATGCACTTTATCAAGAAAACAGATTGCAAGCTATTTTGTAAGTAATGGTAGCGTCAATACCTCAGCACTTGCAAAAGCATCTTCCTACTTACGTTAGATTTTGCTACTGACTCTTCCCGTGTGAGCTGAATGATTTTAAATTTAGTGTAGGATAGACACAGGTCCGTAACCAGTTTAGGACACCAGGTGGGGCGAAGAGTTTTCTGAGAGGAGCCCAAATGTTTTGAACCATGTCCAACAGTTTAAACTATGTCCAACGCATTTTCCCCCCCTACACCCCCCTGTTTACGGGCCTGGATAGACAACCGGCAATTAACATCAGGCGAAAGTTGTAACACCTTCAGACTATGTGCAGGTCGGACTCTAATTACTTGACAAAACTTTTTTACTCGTAGGGAAGGTAATGTGAAATCATAGATAAAAACGTTAAGGCTCCACATATTTGTGAATGAACCGTCGCACTACATGTTTAATCATCACTAGGGCAAGTTTTTGCAACTTTTGCAACTTTTTTTTA